>OFIS01000365.1_pt1 | contig 29878 bp, 28 predicted proteins | sample 1775071 | NCBI WGS metagenome assembly OFIS01 (sample SAMN08195774, study PRJEB24354) | sludge metagenome | isolation source: sludge from phenol fed wastewater aerobic bioreactor C | place: India: Nagpur | collected 2016-09-17
TTACGACTACGTGGAGCACGGCGGCACCGGCGAAGCGGCGCGCCAGCTCGGGCTCGACGAGCATGCGGTGGTCAAGACGCTGGTGATGCAGGATCAGGACACGCAGCCGCTCATCGTGCTGATGCATGGCGACTGCAGCGTCTCCACCAAGAACCTGGCGCGCGCCCTGGGTGCCAAGCACGTCGAGCCGTGCAAGCCCGAGGTGGCGCAGCGCCACAGCGGCTACCTGGTGGGTGGCACCTCGCCCTTCGGCGTGAGGAAGGCCATGCCGGTGTACATCGAGGAGAGCATCCTCGCCCTGCCGCGCATCGCCATCAACGGCGGACGCCGCGGCTATCTGGTGCAACTCGATCCTCAGGTGTGCGTGCAACTGCTCGGCGCCCGGCCGGTGCATTGCGCGCTCAGTGACGCACCCCATTAGGGTCAGCCACAGGCCCTAGGCGCCACCCATGATGGCCACCCTCATCGTCGGCATGCTCTGCGTGCATCTGCTGTGCTTTGCTGTCATGTTCTGGCTCATCAGCGCGCGCCTGCAGGGCGACAAGCTGGGGATGAATGCCTTTGCCGTGGGCAATGCCATGCTGGGCCTGGCCTATGTGCTGCAGCTGCTGGGCGGGCCGCCGGGTTGGAATGCATCGAGCGTGCTCAATCACACGCTGACCCTGTCCGTGCCGCTGGTCTACGTAGTGGGCGGTCTGCGCTTTTTCGGCCGCGCGGTGCCCTTGCTCAGGCCGCTGCTCGCGTGGGCGCTGGCCTATACGGCGGCGCAGGCGCTGGTGCAGTGGCTGGCGGGGTCGGTGGCGCGCTACGCCATGCTGTCGTTCGTCTCGGCGCTGGTGTTTTTTGCGATGACCGTGGCCGTGGTGCACGCCATGCGTGAGCTGGCGAAGGACCTGCGTGTGGAAATGGCGCTCTTCGCGCTGCTGATCGGCGGGCTGGGCGTGCTCAACGCCATCAAGGGCGTGCTGGTGGTTCGCGACGGGCTGCAGGCGCTGGACATGGGGCAGCGCTTCCAGATCGGGTTCTACATCTACATGTCGTTTCTCGCGACGGTGCTCGCGCCCTCGATGATCTGGCTGGTGCTGCGCCGCCTGACCGACGCGCTGCGCGACGCCGCCGGGCGCGACCCACTCACGCAACTGCTCAACAGGCGCGGCCTGCTGGCTGGGCTGCAGGGGCATTTCAGCTCGCGCACGGCCGCTCCCGCACGCTTGCTGATGCTCGACCTCGACCATTTCAAGCGCATCAATGACGCGCACGGCCATCAGGTGGGCGACAGGGTGCTGAGTCAGGTGGCCGAGGTGCTGCGCCAGACGCTGCGTGGCGGCGACCTGGCCAGCCGCACGGGTGGCGAGGAGTTCGTCGTTGTCTGCCTGGACGCGGACGAAGCGGGCGCGATGCGCCTGGCCGAGCGTTTGCGTTCGGCCGTCGAGCAGTTGGTGGTGAAGGTGCCGGGCGCGCCCCAGCCGTTGCGCTGCACGGTGACGCTCGGCGTCTCGCTCGCCTTCGATGGTGTGCATGGCTTCGACGCGGCCCTGCGCGAGGCCGACGTGGCGCTGTACCGCGGCAAGGAGGCAGGGCGCAATCGCATCGAGCGGGCGCGCGCCGGGTGGCAGAATGCGTCACCGCGATCGTGAGCGCGTTTCGGTTCGGCCTTCCGAGCGGCTTGATCGCCCTTGCCCATCGCCTACTTTCGAGAGAGCCGTCTCGTGTCCCTAGCCTATTCCGCCCTGGTGATCGTCGCCGCCTATCTGCTCGGTTCTCTGTCGTTCGCGGTGATCGTGAGCCGCGTCATGGGCCTGTCGGATCCGCGCAGCTATGGCAGCAAAAACCCGGGCGCGACCAACGTGCTGCGCTCAGGCTCGAAGGTGGCGGCAATCGTCACCCTGCTGCTCGATGCGGCCAAGGGCTGGCTGCCGGTGTTTCTGGTGCGCGTGTTCGGCGTGCGCCATGGCCTGGGTGATGGCACAGTGGCGCTGGTGGCGCTCGCGGCGTTCGCCGGGCACCTGTGGCCGGTGTTCTTCGGTTTCAAGGGCGGCAAGGGTGTGGCCACGGCGCTGGGTGTGCTGTTGGGCATCAGCGGCTGGCTGGCGCTGGCGACGCTGGCCACCTGGCTCATCATTGTCGCGTTTTTTCGCTGGGTGTCGCTCGCCTCGCTTGTCGCCGCGGCGTTTGCGCCGTTCTTCTACGTGTTGACGGCGGGCGTGGTGTGGGAGATGCACCCCGGCATCGCGTTGGCCATCGCGGTCATGGCGGGGCTGCTCGCCTGGCGCCATGCGGCCAACATCAAGCGCCTGCTGCAGGGCAAGGAGCCCAAGCTGGGCGCCGGCAAGAAGGCTTGACGGCCCTCAGACGATGGGCGGCGGGGCCAAATCGCGCACCGGCAGCTGGTTGGTCACGCGCGCGGCGTACAGCCCCAGGCGCACCATCATGTGGTGGTTGATTTGCGTGGTGACGGCCGAGCGCGCCAGTGCGGCCTGCACCTGCGGCTGGCCACGCACGGTGTGATAGAGCATGGGCGCGTCCAGCGGCTCGCCGTCGGCGCTGGCGACACTGGCCACCAGCGGAAAGTTGACGCGCTCGCTGCGGCGCAGCACCACGGCCGTGTCGCCATTGGTCAGACGCACGAAAGTGCCGGGCGGGCACAGCCCGACGGTGCGCATGAGCGCCACCACCACGTCATCCTCCTGCTGTCCGGTGTGGCCGATGATTTCCCGCACGGAATCGCTCGCGGTGCGTCCCGAGCGCGATTTGCGCGGCGAAATCATCGCCGCGTAGCGGTCTATCGTGGAGAGGATGTGCGCCAGGCGCGTTTCCGTCGGCAGGCTGGAAAGCGCGGTGTGCGGGGGTGGCGCGTTGTGGTGCGCGGCCACCACGTCCAGCCACAGGTCGTCGCGGATGTCGAGCTCTTCCAGCAGCGTGACGCTGTCTTGCGGGTGCACGCCGATGGTGTCCTTCTGAGCGGCGCTCAAGGGCTCGCTTTGCAGAGCCAGCTCGTTTTGCAGCGTCGTCATGCTGATGTTCATCGTGATGGCGGCGCGCACCAGGCTGTCGCGCTCGTGGCGCTGCAGTTGCAGCTCCTGCGCGAGGATGTGGCACAGCGTCGCGCACACCAGCGCGTGCGAGGCGCTGTAACCCACGGTGGAGGTGCTCGCGAGCTGGAACATCAGGTACAGCGCCGCGTCGTTGTCGTGCCCGACGATGTCCTGCAGCCATTGGTCGCACAGGCGCGTCTTGGCCGTGAATTCGAGCACCAGCCTCGGGTGCGTGAGCAGCGCCGAGAGCGCGGCCTCCAGGTCGAGCCACTGGGCGAGCAGATCTTCGTAGTCGTCGTCGGCGGGTTGGGCGGCCATGGTCTCAGCGGCTTTGCAAGGTGAGCTCACCGCCCTTGCGCGTCATTTCGTAGGGCTGCAGAAAGCTGTTGCCCAGCAGTACGTAGGGCATGGGTTCCTGCGTGACGATGGCCTGCACGTCGTGCTGCTCCAGCGGGCCGATACGCACGCTCGCGAGCTTGACCAGCCAGCCCTGCGTCGTGCCGTTGGCGGTCTGCATGCGCACGGGCTTGCCGTCCTGCAGCTTCACGCCCAGGCGTTCGGCTTCGGCGCGGCCGATGGACACGGCGGTGGCGCCGGTGTCCACTATGAACTGCATCGGGCGGCCGTTGATGCTGCCGCTGTCCACGAAATGCCCACCCGCGTTGGCATGGAGCACCAGGCTGGCCCTGGCACTGGTGCGCGCGCCCACGCTCACCGGCCCGTCGCCCAGGCGCAGCGTCTGGCGCTGGCCATCGGCTTCGATGCTCACCTCCTCGTGTCCCACGGCCAGCACGCGCACGCCATCCACCGATTGTCCCACCGCCACGGCCCGGGGCGCGCCCGCGCCCATCACCAGCAAGGCCTTGCTGCCCAGGATGCCCGCGAGTTGCACGTTCTGCGCCATGGCGGGGGCACCGCACAGCAAGGCGAGGCACAGGGCGACGGCAGGTTTCATCGCGGCGTCAATCGCGGAAGTTGTCGAAGGACAGGGGCAGGTCCGCCACGTCCTTGCGCAGCAGCGCCATGGCTGCCTGAAGATCGTCGCGCTTGGCGCCCGAGACGCGCACCTTGCCGTCCTGGATCGCCGCCTGCAGCTTCATCTTGCTGTCCTTGATGAGCCGCTGGATCTTCTTGCCCTGCTCGGCGTCGATGCCGTTCTTCACCTGGATCAGCTGCTTGAGCTTGTCGCCCCCGGCCTTCTGCGGTTTCTGGATGTCCAGAAAGCGCACATCCACGCCGCGCTTGGCGAGCTTGGCGCGCAGGATGTCCTGCAGCTGCTGCAGCTGGAAATCCGCGTCGCCCGTGAGCGTGATCTCCTTGTCCTTGAGCTCGATGGCGGCGGACGTGCCCTTGAAATCAAAGCGTGTGCCGACCTCCTTGGAGGCGTTGTCCACGGCGTTTTTCACTTCGACGAAATCGGCTTCACAAACGGTATCGAACGATGGCATGACTCTCCTTTGGCTCCCCCCGGCGCGGGCGGCATTCTTGCGCAGGGCCGGTGCGACAATTCCCGGGATGTTAGTCGAGAAAAACGTTTCGTTGCAAAGCGCCAACAGCTTCGGCATTGCCGCGCGCGCCAGGCGCCTGGTGCGCATGCGCAGCCAGGACGACGTGCGCGAGGCCGTCACGCATTTCGATCTGGCGCGCAAGCCTTTTTTCGTTCTCGGCGGCGGCAGCAACACGGTGCTCACGTCGGATGTGAAGCCCGTCGTGCTCAAGGTGGAAATCCCGGGCATGGCGCTGGTGCAGGAAACTCCCTCGTCGTGGATCGTGCAGGCGGGCGCGGGCGTGGTCTGGCATGAACTGGTGGCGTGGACGCTGGCGCAGGGCTGGCCCGGGCTGGAAAACCTGGCCATGATCCCCGGCACCGTGGGCGCCGCGCCGGTGCAGAACATTGGCGCCTACGGCGTGGAGCTGCAGGATCGCTTTCATTCGCTCACCGCCGTCGATGCGCTCACGGGCGAGACCTTCGAGCTCGATGCCGCGCAGTGCGCGTTCGGCTACCGTGATTCGGTCTTCAAGCACGCCGCCCCGGTGGCGCAGGAGGGCGCCGGCTGGCAGCGTGGCATGGGCCTGGCGGGGCGTGCCATCATCACGCAGGTGCGCCTGGAGCTGCCCAAGGCGTGGCGAGCCGAGATCGAGTATCTGGATTTGCAGAGGATGTGCGCCGAGACCGGTGTCACCCAGCCCGATGCGCGCCAGATCTTCGACTGGATCTGCGCCATCCGCGGCGCCAAGCTGCCGGACCCGGCGGTGCTCGGCAACGCCGGCAGCTTCTTCAAGAATCCCACGGTCACGCCCGAGCAGTGCCGCGACATCATCGCGCGCGAGCCAAGTATCGTGCACTACCCCATGCCGGATGGCAGCATCAAGCTCGCCGCAGGCTGGCTCATCGACGCCTGCGGCTGGCGCGGCAAGACCGTGGGGCGTGCCGGTGTCTACGAAAAGCAGGCACTGGTGCTGGTGAACCGGGGCGATCGCAGCGACCCGCAGGCGAGCGTGACCGGCGGCGAGGTGATGACGCTGGCCAAGGCGATCCAGACCAGCGTGTATGAGCGCTTTGGTATCAGGCTGCAGCCGGAGCCGGTGGTGATCTGACAGCCCTCGCACGAACGCCGGGCTACGGCGTGCGCGAGGGATTTACGCGGCTTGCTCTCACTGCTCCACGCCGGTTTTCAGCTGCTCCATGAACTGCCCGCGCAATTTGTGCTTGAGCATCTTCCCGGTGGCGCCCAGGGGGATGGCGTCGACGAAGACGACATCGTCCGGCGTCCACCACTTGGCGATCTTGCCCCGGTAGAAGTCGAGCAGCTCGTCGCGCGTGACCTCCTGCCCGGCCTTCTTCACGACGACCAGCAGCGGGCGCTCGTCCCACTTCTCGTGCCGCACGCCGATGCAGGCGGCCATCGCCACCGCGGGGTGCGCCATGGCGATGTTTTCCAGGTCGATGGAGCTGATCCATTCCCCGCCGGACTTGATCACATCTTTGCTCCGGTCGGTGATGTTCATGAAACCGTCGGCGTCGATGGTGGCGACGTCGCCTGTCGGGAACCAGCTCTGGCCACCGCTTTGCACCAGGGGCGAGTGTTCGCCCTTGAGGTAGTTCTGCACCACCCAGTGGCCGCGCACCAGCAGCTCGCCGGAAGATTTGCCGTCCCATGGCAGATCGCGGCCCTGGTCGTCGATGATCTTCATGTCGATGCCGCAGACCGAGCGACCCTGCTTGGACTGGATCGCGCGGCGCGCCGGCTTGGGCAGGCCGATCTGCGCGCCCTTGAGTATCCCGACGGTGCCGACCGGGCTCAGCTCGGTCATGCCCCAGGCGTGGATCACCTGGACGCCGTAGACGTCCTCGAAGGTTTCCATCATCGCCGGCGGGCAGGCCGAGCCGCCGATGATGGTGCGGTTCATGGTGCTGAAACGCAGGCCCTTGGCCTGCACATGGCTCAGCAGCCCCTGCCACACCGTGGGAACGCCCGCCGAGACCGTGACTTCTTCCGATTCGAACAGGTGGTACAGGCTCTCGCCGTCCAGGCCCGGGCCGGGGAACACCAGCTTGGCGCCGACCATGCAGGCGGAGTAGGGCAGGCCCCAGGCGTTGACGTGGAACATGGGCACGACAGGCAGCACCGCGTCGCGCGCCGAAACGCTGAGTGCATCGGGCAGGGCCGAGGCGTAGGTGTGCAGCACTGTCGAGCGGTGGCTGTAGAGCACCCCCTTGGGATGGCCCGTGGTGCCGCTGGTGTAGCACAGGCTGGAGGCGCTGTTCTCGTCGAACACCGGCCATTCGAACACGTCCGAGGCGCCGTCGATCAGGTCTTCGTAGCACAGCAGGTTGGCGATCGCGGACTGCGCCGGCATGTGATCGCGATCGGCCATCAGCACGAAGTGCCTGACCATGGGCAGGTGATCGGCGACCGATTCCACGAGGGACAGGAAGGTCTTGTCGAAGAACAGCACCTGGTCCTCGGCATGGTTGCAGATCCAGACGAACTGGTCGGGGTGCAGCCGCGGGTTGAGCGTGTGCAGCACGGCCGCCGAGCCCGATACCGCGTAGTACAACTCCAGGTGCCGGTAGCCGTTCCAGGCCACCGTGCCCACGCGGTCTGCGCCGTGCACGCCCAGTTTTGCCAGGGCATTGGCCATGCGCCGCGCCCGGGCCGCCAGGTCGCGGTAGGTGTAGCGGTGGATGTCGCCCTCCACGCGGCGCGAGACGATGAGCTGTTCCGCGTGGTGCCGCTCGGCATGCTGCAGCAGCGAGGAGATCAGCAGCGGCTGCTGCATCATCAAACCGTTCATGGTGTTTTCCTTGAAGAAAAGAAGGAATGGCCGCGGAAGACATCCCGCGATCACGATGGGAGAAGCCGCGGCCATCCGGGGGGGCCAGATGGCGTGCGTGGCAGAGGGGTGCTGGCGCGGGGGGTTACGGGATCAGCACGGTCGCGCCGATCGTCTTGCGCGCTTCCAGCGCGCGGTGGGCCTCGGCCGCGTCGGCCAGCGCGAAGGTCTGCTGCGGCTCGCTGGTGATGCGGCCGGCCAGTACGTGGTCGAACAGCTCGCGTGCCATGTCCAGCATGTGCGCGCGTGGCTGGATGTAGTGCATCATGGCCGGGCGCGTCATCCAGAGCGAGCCCTTGACGGCCAGCAGTTGCGAGTCAATCACCACCGGCCCCGAGGACGTGCCGTTGCTCACCAGCGAGCCGCGCAGCTGCAGGCAGTCGAGCGACGCCATCAGCGTGTCCTTGCCGACCGAGTCGTACACCACCGGCACGCCCTTGCCGCCGGTGATTTCCTTCACGCGCTCGACGATGTCCTCGCGCGCGGTGACGATGGTGTGCGCACAGCCGTTGGCCTTGGCGACGGCGGCCTTCTCGTCGGTGCTGACGACGCCGATCATGTTCACGCCCAGCGCGCGCGCCCACTGGCAGACGATCAGGCCGACACCGCCCGCGGCCGCGTGGTAGAGGATAGTCTCGCCGCCCTGAAGCGGATAGACCTGACGCAGCAGATACTGCGCCGTCATGCCCTTCATCATCAGCGTGGCCGCGGTGCGGTCGGAGATGCCGTCGGGCAGTGGGATCAGCACCTCGGCGGGCATTACGCGCGCCTGCGAATACGCGCCCTGCGGACCGATCAGGTAGCCCACGCGGTCGCCCGGCTTGACGTAGTCCACGCCTGGCCCCACGGCCTCGACAACGCCCACCGCGTCGGAGCCCATGCCGTTGGGCAGGGCCAGGGGGTAGCGCCCGGTGCGAAAGTACACGTCGATGAAGTTAAGCGCGATGTAGGTGTGGCGCACGCGGGCCTGCCCGGGCCCGGGTTCGCCCACCTCGATATCCTCGAACCTCAGTACTTCGGGGCCGCCGGTTTCATGGAAACGAATGGACTTGACCATGGATACTCCTTTTCGCTGGTCGATGCGCGGGTGGTGTGTCCGGCCCGTGCAATGGATTGTCAAAATGGTGGCGGGCTCGGACGAGGCGCGGACCGCGCGCCCTGCTGTCCGGGCCGAGGCGGTTCAACTGGCGACGAGTTCCATGCGGACGCTCCGCATGTCGCTTTCGTAGCTGCCGGAAGCCTTGAGGAAGGACAGGGCGGCCAGTATGCCGAAGACCGGCATGATCGCCATCGCGGCCTTCAGGCCGATGGCATCGGACAGCATGCCGGAGATGAACGGGCCGGCCGCGAGGCCGAATAAATTCTGGAACAGCGAGAGCACCGACGATCCGGTTGAACGCACGCCGGGGTGGACGACGTCGATCACGATGGCCGACACCGGGCCCACCGTGCACGTCACGATGAAGCCGCCGAGGGCCAGGATGCCGAGCTGGCTTGCCATCGAGGGCGCGACGCCGAACCACACCCCGGCGCCGAAGCCGATCCCCAGGATGGCCAGCGCCACCAGGCACAGGATCGCCATGACGAACAGCTTCTTGCGGGGTACCTGCGCGCCCAGGCGGTCCACGACCCAGCCCCACACCACCGACCCGGCGGCGCCGCAGAGCACCACCAGCGCCGCCTTGATGGCTGCCTGGTCCGCGGGGAGGTCATGGAAGCGGTTCAGGTAGCTCGGCAGCCACGACCACAGCGAGGAGACCACGATCAGCTGCATGGCGCCGCCGATGCAGGTCCAGAGCATGGTGGGGGAGCGGGATAGGGCCTGGACGATGAAGCGCATGAGCGCCCCGGTGGACTTGATGGCGGCGCTGTGCTGCGCCGTAAGGTCCACGGTACGGTAGTCCTTGACCTTCAGGTACAGCAGGGCCAGGAGCAGGCCGGGGAACCCGACCACGCCGAAGGCCGTTTTCCAGCCCCAGTGCGTGGCGATCACGCCGCCCAGGACCACGCCGATCACCGACCCGACGGATGCGGTGGCGAAGAACCCCGCCAGTATCGAGCTGCGCATGCGCTCCGGAAAATGGCTCGCGAGCAGCGCCGCTCCCACCGACCCGTAGCCCGCCTCGCCCACGCCCACGACGGCGCGTGCGGTCAGGAGTTGCGCGTAGCTGCGGGTGAACATGCAGGAAATGCACGCCAGGCTCCATGCGAGGGCCATGGCGAAGATGCTTTTGACCCGGCTCATGCGGTCGGCGATCAGCGCGACGGGGATGCCTCCCAGCGCGACGGTGATCGAGACCACTGAGACCAGCGCGCCCAGCTGCTTGTCGGAGAGCAGCCACTCGGCCTTGATGTGGGGAAAGAGCGAGACGATGACCTGCCGGTCGATGTAGTCGAACAGCATCAGGCCGACCGTCATCACGAAGGTGAACCATGCTGTCCCGGGACCGTAGAGGTAGCTGTCGCCATTGCCCTGCGGCGCGGCATTCTGAGTTTTTTCCATGTTGTCTCTCGTTGTTGATTCAATTTTGGAGGGCCGGCGATGGCACCGCGAGCAACTCGGCGATGAGCGACTGCGCGGCGGGCCATTCGCCGAACCCGGAGGCCGGGTTGAGGTGTCCGACCTGGCCCAGATCGACCAGCCGGCTGCCCCAGGCCTGTGCCATCTGCTCGACGCGGTCGAAGGCGGCGAGCGGGTCGTTGCGGCTGGCGGCGACGATGCTTGGGAAGGGCAGCGGGGTGCTTGGCAGCGGCAGCCAGCCCCCGTCGCTCAGCGCCTGCATCGTCGGATAGCCCTCGGGCATGGGCCGCTCCAGGTCGGGAGGCACCGCCAGCAATGCGCCCACCACCGGGCAGCGGGTGAGCTGTGCCCAGCGCACGGTCGTCACGACGCCGGCGCTGTGCGCCACGACCACGAGCGGGGACGCCGCGGCACGGGCCGTGCGTTCGAGCGCCTCGATGTGGCGGGCACAGTCCAGCGCGTTCTTTCCCATGGGCGGCACCATGGTGGCCTTGGGCCAATGCGCGGCCAGCAAGGTCTGCCAATGCCCCGGGGCGTCGCCTCGGAGGCCGGGAACGATCAAAACGGCGGGTGTCATCGGGTTGCGCCAGGCTCGTGGTGGGTTGAGGAGATTGGTCTCCCGCGGGGGCCACGCGGGGCCGCGAGGAAACGGAAGGACGGCTTCATCGGCGAGTACGCAGGCGCGGCCGTTGTGGGTGGCGTGGGTGCATGGCCGGAGGGAGGTTCGCCGGTGCATGCGGACATGCGCGGCCGGACGCCGACCGCACCAGGCCGGGCAGCATCCGAATGAAATCGGCAGGGGCGCATCCTTGGCATGAGGGCCGACGCGCCTCCCCCGCGTCATGCAACCGTCACGCCACTTTGCGCAGGAACCCCTGGTTGCCGCCCTTGCGGTTGGGCGAGAAGCCGTTGGCCGCCAGCGTTTCCTCGACCGTGTCGTAGAACACGCCGATCTTGCAGATCTTGCGCGCCTCTTGCGCGGTCGCCACCTCGCGGCCGAACTCGCGGGAGATGCGCACCAGCTGCTCGATTTGCTCGACCGTGGTCATCTTTTGCGTGCGCGCCTGGTTCCAGATGTTGTCCTCGATGCCGCAGCGCACGTGCAGGCCCATGGCCATGCCCATCATGTTGACCGGCAGCACGTTGCGCATGCTGCTCTCGACGGTCAGCACGGAATTGTCGGGAATGGCGCGCAGGAAGTTGGCCAGGTTGTAGATGTTGGGCGCGTCCATGCCGCCACTGATGGCGACCCAGTTCATCACCAGCGGGCCCTTGTAGACGCCGCGGCGGATCAGGCGCTCGACGGTCTCGTAGCTGTTGAGGTTGTAGAACTGGAAGGCGCTCTGGATGCCGCGGGCGCTCAGGCGGCGCACGTGTTCCTCGACAAAGCTGGGTGTGGAGGGAACGATCATCTCGCTGTAGGCGCGCCGGCCGGCCGGCGTGGCCATGGAGGTGCCGGCGATGTCGGCTTCTTCCATGTGCTCGGTCACGTTCATCTGGGTGGTGTTGACGGTCACGGTCACCTGGTCGGGCCTGGGGTCTAGCTCCGCGAGCATGTGGCGCGTGTCGTCGGAGAGCCATTTGGCCACCTGGCCCTCGGTCTCGGGCGCGAAGCTGATGGAGCCGCCCACCTGGATGATCATGTCGGGCACGGCCTTACGCACGCCGGCGATCAATTCGTTGAACTTGGACAGGCGCTTGCTGCCCTTGCCGTCGTCTTCGCGCACGTGCAGATGCAGCACCGTGGCCCCCGCGTTGTAGCAATCGACGGCCTTCTGGATTTGCGCCGGCATGGAGACGGCAATATCTTCCGGAAAATCAGAGGGAATCCATTCGGGGCCGTAAGGCGCGGCGGTGATGACGAGTTTGTCCTGGTTTTCAGGAAATAGATGTCCATCGAGAAAATTCATGATGTGGCTCCGTGATCTTGATGACTGATGGGGTGGAAATCCGAGAGGCGCGGACGCCCCTCGAACTCTGCGTTTCAGAAGTTGTGGCGCACGCCCACGCCGTAACTGTTGGTGTTGTCCAGGTGCAGATAAGCCGCATAAACGAAGGTGCGCTTGGACAGGGAATAACGCGCCTCGGCCAGGGCATTGGTGAATTTCTTGCCGGCCCATTCATTCTTGGTGTCGCGCGTCAAATCGAGCGTGAAGGTGGCTAGGCCGAATGTGCCCTGACCCCCAAGTGAAAATCCGCGACGTACCCCGTTGCTGTTGATATTGACCGCATTGTGGTAAGACGCGGCCACGGCGAATTGGCCGATCTTGTATTTGCCGCCCAATGCGAAACTCGTGCTCGAATCCTGAACCCGGTTGGCGGTGAGCGCGGCGACCAGGGGGCCGCTGACATAGGTGGCGGCGACATCCCATTTCGACCTGGCGGTGCCTTGTGGATTGGCGGCGGACGGAATCAGGTTGTCGTTTTTCATGACATAAGCCATGTTGACGCCGAATCCGCTCATATTGGGCGTCTGGTATCCGATCAGGCTGCTCTGGCGGATGATCCCGGCGGGCAGGGTCCCGCCGCCGCCCCAGTTGAAGGTGTCTCCGACCACGGAGTAATTGGCAGCGGCCGTCAATTGCCAGCCCACCAGCGCCAGGAACGAGGGGTTGTAGGTGCGCCCCATTTGGAATGTGCCCCACGGGCCTTGCATCCAGAGTCTGGCCTGCCGTGCCCAGAAACCTGCGCCGCCAGTCAGATTGGAGCCGTCTTCGAGATCGAGATTGGTTTCGAAGTTGAAGCCGGCCTTCGTCCCACCGCCAAGGTCTTCCTGACCGGCGAAGCCGATGTTGCTGGTGGTGTTGTTCAACAGGCTTCCGGAGGTCATCTGCGTCTTGTTGCTGGCATCGTTGGGGCCAAGCGCCGGAGATTGGATCTTGCCGATGCCGGCATCAGCGGCGCCGTACAGGGTGACCGACGATTGCGCGAACGCGGTGGCCGTGGCCAAGGTGGAGAAAGCGATCAGCGTCTTCAGGGGCTTCATCTTGGATACTTTGAGTGAATGGTTTGGAATTTGTCGGTGTTCTTCGTGAGGCCGGGTAGCCTCGGGGCGTCGGAATTCAGAAAGGCCGATCGCCTATGATTCCTGCCCGCTCCATCTTGCGGTAGCAAGGCGGGTAATCCATCACCGCATAGTGCTGCGTCGAGCGGTTGTCCCAAATGGCGATGCTGCCCGGCTTCCAGCGCCAACGCACCTGGTACTCCGGAATTTCGGCCTGGCCAATGAGGTATTGCAGCAGGTCCGATCCGCCGCGGGTGAAATCTTGTCCCACCCGGACGTTGGCTGCATTGTGGAAATTGGTGAAATGCGTCGTGAAGGAATTGACGTAGAGCACCTTTTCCCCGGTTTCTGGATGGGTGCGCACCACCGGATGTTCGGGATCGGGATACTTGGTCTTCAATGCCAAACGTTCTTGCAGGGGCAGGGCAGCGCCGAATGTGGATTCGATGCTGTGGCGCGCACGCAGCGGCGCGATGATGTCTTTGATGTGCTGCGGCAGTTTCTCGTAAGCGAGGGCCATATTCGCCCAGATAGTGTCGCCACCCACTGGCGGACATTCGATACAGCGCAATACCGCACCCATTTGCGGGATTTCGCGCCAAGTGGCATCGGCGTGCCAGGCGTTTTCATAACGGGCAATGGGTTGATCGGGCGATTTGTAAATTCGCACGAGCCCGGGATATTCCGGATCGCTGCCGACCACGGGATGGTCTTCGAGTTCGCCGAACCGGCGCGCGAACGCCACGTGATCGGCCCGGCTCATGTCCTGTTGGTCCCGCAGGAACAATACCTTGTGTTCAAGCAATGCGACCTTGATTTCTCCGAACAGGTCGTCCGAATGAATGGCGTCGGCGAGCCTGACATCGGATAATTCCGCGCCGATGGCGCAAGCCAATCTTTCGAGCTTCATCGTGATGTCTCCACAGTGTTGTACTGGGTCGAAATTTAGGCGTGCTTGGCGCTCGCGCCTTCTCAGTTCATGCCACGAATTTCGCTTTTCATGTCAGAATGTCTTTTAGATTCCTTTTGACGGGGAGAGCGGCCATGACCAATGTGGTGCGCGCCGCGGCGTTGACGAATTTCGATGTGGTCGCCAGTGCCTTGGGCTACGACGTGGGTGCGGGAATGTTGCGCGCGGGCTTGCCGCTGCGAGCCTTGCGCGAGCCCGATTGGCGGTTGCCGGCGCAGAACGTGGCGGCGCTGCTGGAAGACGCGGCCCGGGCCACGGGGTGCGAATCCATCGGGCTGCGCATGGTGCGGCTGCGCAAGCTCTCCAATTTCGGCGCTGTCAGCCTGTTGCTGGCTTACCAGGCCACCTTGCGCGATGTGCTGGTCTCCACCATCGACCACCTGCATCTGCTCAATAGTTCACTGGTACTGCGGATCGAGGATGCCGCCCCACTCGTGATCGTGCATGAAGACCTCGTCGTGCATGGGCCGGCGCGGCAGGCGATCGAACTGGCGCTGGGGGTGCTCTACCGCATGTGTTCGGCGCTGATGGGCGTGCACTGGCGGCCCAAGACGGTGCATTTCATCCACGATGCGCCCGGCGATCTCACGGTGCACCGGCAGGTCTTCACCTGCCCCGTCATCTTCAATGCCGGGTTCAACGGGGTGGTCTTTCGCGCGCAGGACCTGGACGTGCCCAACCCGTCGGCGGACCTGCAGCTGGTGCGCTACGCCGCGGCGATGCTGGAGTCCATGCCCAGGTTCGACGGCACCGGGCTGAGCGACGAGGTGCGCCGCGTGGTCTATGCCATGTTGCCCACGGGGCGCGCCACCTGCGAAGCGGTGGCGCGCAGCCTGGGAAAGAGCCTGCGGACCCTGCAGCGCGAGCTCGACGAGGAGGGCACGAGCTTCACGGCCGTGTTGGCGGAAGCGAAGCTGAGCCTGGCGCGGCGCTACGTGGCCAATCCGCGCTACGGCCTGGGGCAGGTCGCGGGCTTGCTTGGCTACAGCACGCACGGGGCGTTCACCCGGTGGTTCACCGCGCAGTTCGGGCAGGCGCCGCTGGTCTGGCGCCGGGAGGTGGCGCGGCCCGGGCGCAAGGAGCGGGAACCTTAAGCGGGTGTGGTGCAGGCCGCGAGGAAGGCCTGCATGCCGCGCATCGTGGGCTTGGCCCGATGCCGCACGACGCGCAGCCAGCGCTCCAGCGGCGCCAGGCCTGTGGCGACTTCCACGAGCTGGCCGGTAGCCAGAGGAGCGGCGACGATGCTGCGCGAGAGGCAGCTCAGCCCCAGGCCGGCGGCGACGGCGCGCCAGATGGCCTCGGAGTCGCCCAGTTCGATGTCCACGTTCAGCTCACCGATGCGCGCAAGCAGTGAGCGTTCCACTTCCTCGCGCGTGCCGCTGCCCGCCTCGCGCAGCAGCCAGGGCGCGGCGGCCAGTTCGGCGCGCGTGGGGCGGTGGAGGGCGAAAGGGTGGCCGGGCGGGGCGATCACCACCAGTTCGTCGCGCCGCCAGTCCTGCACCAGCAGGTCGGGGTGGTGGCAGGCGCCTTCGATCAGGCCGAAATCCACGTCCATGGTGGCAACGGCGCCAACCACGTCGGCGGTGTTGCCGACCTTCAGGCGCACGCGGGCACCGGGGTGCGCCGCGCGAAAGCGCGCAAGTTCGGTGGGCAGCAGGTAGTTGGCGATGGTGGTGCTCGCGCCCAGGTGCAGCGAGAGGGCGCCGCCCGCCAGCAGCGTTTGCAGCTCTTCGGCGCTGGCGAGCAGCGCGCGCGCCTGCGGCAGCAGGAGGCGCCCGTTCTCGTTGAGCGTGAGCGAGCGCCCGTGCCGGTCGAACAGGGGCTGGCCCAGGCCCTTTTCCAGTTGCGCGAGCGCCTGGCTGGCCGCCGACTGGCTCAGCGCCACTTCCTCGGCGGCGCGCCCGACGTGCTCGTGGCGGGCGATGGCGCAGAACACTTCGAGCTCGCGCAAGGAGAATCGCAGCAGAGACATAGATCGGTAATTCTGATTATTTATATAAATATAATCCGTTTCACTTCTTCTTTGGCGGCGCGCACCATGCGTGCATGAACACTGTCGCCTCCCCCCTTCCTTTCTTGGGCCTTCGCACCCGCCTGCCCGGCGTGCTGCTGGTTTTCGTGGTCGCGGGCGTTTCCGCCGCGCTGGCCACCCAGCCCTGGGCCGCCGGTCTGGGCCTGTCGGCGCTGACGCTGGCCATCGTCCTGGGCATGGCGATCGGCAATACCGGTTACACTTGGGTGCAGCCCGTCTGTGCCTCCGGCGTGGACTTCGCCAAGCAGCGGCTGCTGCGCGCGGGCATCATCCTGTTCGGCCTGCGCATCACCTTCCAGGACATCGCCGCCGTAGGCTGGTCGGGCGTGCTGGTGGATGCGGTGATGCTCAGCAGCACCTTCACGCTGGCATTGCTGATCGGCCGGCACTGGTGGGGCATGGACGCCAAAAGCGTGGTGCTGATCGGCGCGGGCAGCTCGATCTGTGGCGCGGCGGCGGTGCTGGCGACCGAGCCGGTGGTGAAGGCCCACAGCGAGGATGTGGCGGTGGCCGTGGCCACGGTGGTGGTGTTCGGCACGCTGGCGATGTTCGGCTATCCGCTCTTGCATGCGCTGACGCAGGGATGGTGGCACCTGAGCGATTCGGCCTACGGGCTGTATGTCGGCTCGACGGTGCACGAGGTGGCGCAGGTGGTGGTAGCGGGCAGCGCCGTGAGCGAGGCGGCGGCCGCACATGCAGTGATCGCCAAAATGATTCGCGTGATGATGCTGGCGCCGTTCCTGCTGTGGCTGTCCGCGCTGCTGGCGCGGCGCGGCGCGGTGCGCGGCGCGCGCAAGATCACGGTGCCATGGTTCGCGCTCGGGTTCATCGCGGTGGCCGGGCTCAATTCGCTGCAGTGGCTGCCCCGGCCGTGGGTGTCGGCGCTGGTGACGCTGGACAACCTGCTGCTGGCGATGGCGATGGCGGCGCTGGGCCTGACCACGCACGCCGGCGCCATCCGCCGCGCCGGTGCGCGCCCGCTGCTGCTGGCGGCGCTGCTGTTCGGCTGGCTGATCGTGGGTGGTGGGCTGGTCAATGGCCTGCTGACCGGATGGTGGAACTGAATGCGGTGAGTCGGCGCTGAATACAATCGCCGGCTCCTGGGTTCCCTCGCCCCCATCAAAAAGGATTCGCATGACCTCGTCTCAGGCACCTGCTGCGCGCGTGCCACTCTATCTCTCCATCCTCGTGGCGCTGCATGTCGCCATCGTCATTGCCAGCAACTACCTGGTTCAGCTGCCGATCAGGCTGTTCGGCTTTCACAGCACCTGGGGCGCGTTCAGCTTCCCCTTCATCTTTCTGGCGACCGATCTCACGGTGCGCCTGATCGGCAAGCACAGCGCGCGGCGCGTGATTGGCCGTGCGATGCTGCCGGCGCTGCTCGCTTCCTACGTCGTGGGGGTGCTGTTCCATGACGGCGGGTTCAATGGTCTGGCGGCGCTCGGCGAATTCAATACCTTCATCTTCCGCATCGCATTCGCGAGTTTTGCCGCCTATGTGCTCGGTCAGCTGCTCGATATCCAGGTGTTCGACCGCATCCGCCAGAAAAGCCGCCTCTGGTGGCTGGCGCCCGCGGCGTCCGCCGTGGTGGGGCAGTGGTTGGATACGGCGGCGTTTTTCTCCATTGCGTTCTGGCACAGCACCGATGCCTTCATGGCCGCGAATTGGGTGGAGATCGCCTGGGTCGATTACGCCATCAAGCTCGGCGTGAGCCTGCTGCTCTTCGTGCCCGCCTATGGTGTGCTGCTGGCGGCCATCACGCATTGGCTCAAGCCCGTGCCGCCTGCGGCCGTGGCGCCATGACGCCCGACCCGCGCCACGCGCTGGTGCTGTTTTCGGGCGGGCAGGATTCGGCCACCTGCCTGGCGTGGGCGCTGTCGCGCTACGCCGTGGTGGAGACCATCGGCTTCGACTACGGCCAGCGCCACCAGGTGGAGCTGGCGTGCCGCGAGCGCCTGCGCGAGGGCCTGCGCTCCATGCGCTGGAGCGGCGTGCTGGGCGAGGACCATCTGCTGCACGTGGGCGTCCTCAAGGAACTGGGCACGAGCGCGATGACGCACGAGGTGGCGATCGCGCTGCAGCAGGACGGTTTGCCCAACACCTTCGTGCCCGGGCGCAACCTGCTGTTCCTCACACTGGCGGCGGCGCTGGCGTATCGGCGCGGCCTCACCGTATTGGTGGGCGGCATGAGCGAGACCGACTATTCCGGCTACCCCGACTGCCGCGACAACACGCTCAAAGCCTTGCAGGTGGCGCTGAGCCTGGGCGTGGAGCGTCCGCTGGTGATCGAAACGCCGCTGATGTGGCGGAACAAGGCCGAGACCTGGGCGCTGGCGCACGCGCTGGGCGGCCATGCGCTGGTGGAGCTGATCCGGCGCGAGTCGCACACGTGCTACCTGGGCGAGCGCGGCGTGCTGCACGACTGGGGCCATGGCTGCGGCCAGTGCCCGGCGTGCGAACTGCGGGCGCGTGGCTGGCGCGCCTGGGCACAAGGGAGCGCCAGCGTGTGAGCTGGCGTTTTGATAGCCCCTCGCGCTTGACTGGCAAGCGCTGGAGCCGCTTTTGATGCTTGTTATGGCGCTGCCTTGCGCGGTCAGAACTTCACGTCCGCCCGCAGCCAGAGCGTGCGCCCCGGCTCGTTGATGCGCACCGTGCCGGGGTAGCCGAAGCCGGCGTTGCCCGCCAGATTCAGGTGTTCGGCATAGGTCTTGTCGAAGACGTTGTCGATGCCGAAGGACAGCTTCAGGCGATGGTTCACGCGGTAGTCCGCGTGCAGCGAGAATACGCCGAAGCCTGCGCTGGGCCCCAGGTCGCGTCCGACGACGTTGCCCTGGCCCAGGGCGTAGCGGCGCTGCGCGGCCACGAGGCGCCACAGCGCGCCGGCGCTCCAGGAGCCTTGCGCGTAGTCCAGGCCCAGCCGGGCTTCCAGCGGCGGCATCTGCGGCAGCGGGCGCTGGTCGGTGGTGTTGCGGCCTCGGCTGTAGGCCAGCGTGCCCTGCAGCGTCCAGGCGGTGTTCAGGCGCCGGCTGCCGCCCAGCTCGAAGCCCATGGTCTGCGCGTTCACGTTGCGCACGCTGGAGCCCGTGCCCTTGTAGTCGAACAGGATGTAGTCCTGCACCCGCCCGACGTAGGCCGAACCCCAGAGCTGCCAGTCCTGGCCCTTCCAGTTCATCCCGGCGTCGATCTGCGTGGTCTTCTCGGGCTGAAGCGTGGCGAAGGCGTTGCCGCTGGCCGCCGCGCTGTTGCCGGGAGAGATCAGCTCCCAGTAGTCCGGAAAGCGCTGCACGTGGCCCAGGCCCACGTAGGCCGTGGTGCCCGGCTGCAGGGTGTGCTCCCAGCGCACGAAGCCGCTGGGCAGGGCCGAGCGCGCGCGGTGGTTGTCGTCCGCCGAGGCAGGCATGCCCATGCCGCCCATGCCTGAATTGCTGGCGGGATAGCGCCAGGCCTGGGAGTGATCCAGGCGCAGGCCGCTCACCCAGCGCGTGTCGGGCCGGATCTGCCAGGTGGCTTCGGCGAACACGCCCAGGTTGTCGAACTTGGCGTCACCTTTCCAGGGCTGGTCGGTGTAGGGCATCGTGGGTTTGCCGCGGCGCGCCTCGTGCGGGCTGCGCGAAAAGTCCAGCCCCGTGACCAGCGACAGGTCATGGGCGGGTTGCAGGGTGGCGGCCAGGCGCCCCCCGGTGGTGGTGCGCCTGACGTTGCTGGCCATGCCGCCGGCCATCATCCCGGTGGTGGGCGGCGTGCGCAGCGTGAAGTTGTCCATTACGTGGTCGGCCTGGTTGCGGTAGAGCTGCGCTTCCAGCTTGGAGAGCCAGGGCGTGAGGTGCTCTTTCTCGAAGCGCAGGCCCAGGCTGTCGCGGCGAAATTGGGTGCCATCCATGCCGCGGCCGCCGTAGCGTGCCTGGCCGTCGCCCATGCCCGCGCTCAGTTCCATCAGCGTGTGGGCGTCCGGCGTCAGGCCCACGGCCACGTCGGTGTTCCATTTGTCCCAGGCCGAAGGCACGCGCCGGCCCTGGCCGTCCGCGTAGTCCTGGCTGTGGGAGTGATTGGCTGTGGCACGCACGTACATCCGTTCGTTGCCGGCTTCCAGATCGGCCGTCTGGTCGTTGCGCCCCGCGCTGGCGCCCAGCAGGCTGGCGCTGAAATGCACGCCGCCCTCGCTGAAATCGGGCCGCTCGCGGTCGAAGCGCACCAGGCCGGCCGAGTTTCCCGGCCCCCAGATGACGGTCTGCGGCCCTTTGACCAGGGTAAGGGTGTCGAAGGTTTCGGGCGAAATGTAGGAGCTGGGCGCGTCCATGCGCCCGGGGCAGGCGCCCAGCATCAGCGTGCCGTTGGTGAGCAGCGGCAGGCGCGAGCCGAACTGGCCGCGAAACACCGGGTCGCCGTTGGAGCCGCCGCTGCGGATCGCCGAGAAGCCCGGGATGGTCTTGAGGTAGTCGGCCGCGTCGCTGGCCGGCACCGGCTGGCGTGGCTGCCTGGGGTCGGCCACGACATGGGCCGGGGAATCGTCGTGCACGGCGGTGACGACCACCTCGGGCAGCGTATGTGCGGCCGGTGCTGGATCGTCGGCCGCCGTGGCGGGGCCGGCCAGCAGCAGCGCGCAGGCCAGTGCGCACGGGGTTAGGGTGGGGGGCAAAGCGGGACAGGCGCGCGCGCCCGTGGAAAAAAAGGTCGAGATCATGAAAGGCATCCACGCCCGAACACGGCCATGCGCGCAGGCGCGGGCCGCTTTCGGACAGACAAAAAGAGAACTGCGCCGGGCCGCGAGGGCCTGGCACGAGGCGAAACGTCAGGCGTGGAAGAAGGCGGGCGGTCCGCGCGCGGGCAGCGGTGCCTGCGCGCGCCAGGCCAGCGTGGCCTGGGTGGGGCTGCGGCGGTCCTGATGGGCCGCCGGCATTGGCGCGCGCCAGGCTGCCAGCGCGAGCGCGGGTGGCGTGGCCAGCCCGATGCACAGCAGGCAGTCCGGCGCGTGGTGGTGCGTGTACCCGGCGGACGCATCCGCATCGCCGTTCTGGCCGTGCAGTGCATGCGCATTCTGCGTGGAGCAGACGTCGGCGGACTGGAGCTGCGCCAGTGCCGCGCGGGTCTGCACGCCCGCGAGCATCGCCACCAGCCACGCCAGCGCAAGCACCGTGAAAACCGCGATGTGCAGGCTTCGGCGTTGGCGCAGGCGCAGGAGCATGCGGGAATTATCACCGCACGTGAAAGCCCCCGTCTGCGCGGACGGGTGGTGATTTCTTTTTTTTGATGGCTGGTGGCGCCGCACATCGCCATCGTCATCGCCAGCAATCGGCTCGGCGTGAGCCTGCTGCTCTTCGTGTCCGCGTGTGGCGTGTTGCTGGCGGCGATGACGCCCGATGCACGCCGCGCCGACTTGACAACTTTGGTAGATTCAAGCCATGCACGCTCACCGTCTGCGCTCACGTGGTCTGGCCTGGCTGCTGATGGCCGCCCTGGTGGTGGCGCAGTGGCTGGGGTTGGCGCATGGCGTGCTGCATGCCCGCGCCGAACTGTCGGGCGCGTCGGCGTCGGCGGCAGAGGTGGCGTTGCGCGTGCGCCCGGCCGCGCCGGTACTTCAGCGCCATGCGTGGCTGGGCGATCTGTACGGCGCGCACGACCACGCTGGCGAGTGCCGCCTGTACGACCAGTTGGCCAGTGGCGGCCACGCGCCGCCGATGGCGCAGCCGAGCCTGCCACCGTCATGCACGCCGCAACTGCCGCCGCGCTGGGCGCAGCGCGTCTGGGCGCAGGTGCCCGTGCCGCTGTTTCATGCGCGCGCTCCGCCCGCGCTGGGTTGAACCCCTCTCATCTTTCCTGCGCTCCCCGCACGCGATCGGTTTGATCGCGGCCGTGTGCCGCGCTGCTTGCCAGCGCGGCGGGCCATCGGCGCGGAGCGCCGTTCAACCCCGTATAGCTTGTTTGTTCCATGTTCATTTTTTTGTCTCTTTTTCGCCGCCGTGGCGCGGCAGGCGCGGTGCTCGCGCTGGGCGCCGCGTGCGCCGCTGGCGTGCATGCCCAACAGGCCGATGCATCGACCTCGCCCGCGAAGGGAGCCGATGCGGCGCTGCCAGAGCTCACCATCACCGGCAATCCGCTGGGCGAGGCCCGGACCATCGCGCCCGCCAGTGTGCTGACGGGCCAGGAGCTGCTGCTGCAGCGCGGCGCCACGCTGGGCGAGACCCTGGCCGAACAGCCGGGCGTGGCCAGCTCCTCGTTCGGCCCCAACGTCGGACGGCCGGTGATCCGGGGGCTTGATGGCGACCGCATCCGCATCCTGAACAACGGCGGCGCCAGCATCGACGCCTCGTCTCTCAGCCAGGATCACAACACGCCGATCGACCCGCTGGCGATCGACCGTGTCGAGGTGCTGCGCGGCCCGGCGGCGCTGCTGTACGGCGGCAGCGCGCAGGGCGGGGTGGTGAACGTGATCGACAACCGTATTCCGCGCGAGCCGGTGGCCGGTCCCGAGGGCGGCGTGACCGGCCGCGTCGATACGTCCTACGCCAGTGGCGCTCACGAGAAAAACGCCGCCGTGCTGCTGGAGGGCGGCAACGACCGCTACGCGCTGCATGTGGATGCCTTCGGCCGCCGCGCGGGCGACACCGCCGTGCCTTTGACGCTCGATTGCGCGCGACCCGGCTCGCCCGCGCAGGCGCGGCGCATCTGCAATTCGGCCAACCGCGTGAGCGGCGGCGCGGTGGGCGGCACGGCCTTCTTCGATCGCGGCTACCTGGGCGCATCGATGGCCGGCTACCACAGCGACTACGGCACCGTGGCCGAGGACGACGTCACCATAGCCATGCGCTCCACCCGCACCGCGCTGGAGGGGCTGTGGCGCAACCCGGGTGGACTGATCGAGAGCCTGCAAGGCCAGTTCAGCCATGGCGACTACCGGCACACCGAGTTCGAGGGCGAGCAGCCCGGCACCACGTTCAAGCACCGCGGCAACGACCTGCGGCTGCAGGCGCGTCACCGCGCCTTCGGCAGCCTGCGTGGCGTCTGGGGCCTGCAGACCGAGGACAGCGACTTTTCCGCGCTGGGCGAGGAAGCCTTCGTGCCGCCCAGCCGCACGCGCTCGCTGGCGCTGTTCGCGCACGAGGAGCTGGGCACGTCCTGGGGCAAGCTCACGTTTGGCGCGCGCGCCGAGCGGGTGCGCGTGACGTCGCTCGCGGCGGCGGATGACGAGCGCTTCGCTTCCGGCGAGCGGCGCTTCACGCCGGCCAGCGCGGCGGTGGGGGCGCTGGTCGATCTGGCGCCCGGCTGGCAGCTCACGGGCAACCTCGGCTATACCCAGCGTGCGCCCAAGGATTACGAGCTGTTCGCCAACGGAGCGCACGTGGCCACCGGCGTCTGGGAAACGGGCGATCCGACGCTGGGCACGGAAAAATCCACCAGCATCGACCTGGGCACGCAGTGGCAGGACGGCCCCCGGCGCTTTGCCGTCACCGCGTTCGCCAGCCGCTATGCCAGCTACATCGGCCTGATGCCGACCGGGACGACGAAGGGCGATGCGGACTTGCCGGAGTACGCCTACACCGGCGTGAAGGCGCGCTTCGTCGGCCTGGAGGCCAGCGCCACCACGCGCCTGCTGGGCGCGCAGGGCCTGGCCGGCCGCGCGGGCGCGTCGGTGCTCGACCTGGACCTGCGCGCCGACCTGGTGCGCGCCACCAACGTCAGCACCGGCGAGCCGCTGCCGCTCATCGCCCCGGCGCGGCTGGGCGCCACGCTGCGCTGGGCCATGGGCGCCTGGGGCGCGCGCCTCGGCTTCGATCACTCGATGGCGCAGCACCGCGTGCCCGAGGGCAGCCGCGAGACTGGCGCCTACACGCTCTGGAACGCCGCGCTCACCTACCGCCAGAAGGTCAGCCGCGCCGAGCTTCAGTGGTATGTGCGCGTGGACAACCTGACCAACCGGCTGGCCTACAGCGCCACGTCGATCCTGACGCAGACGGCCTTCCCCAAGGCGCCGCTGCCCGGTCGCAGCGTGCGCGTGGGCGTGCAGGCGATGTTCTGAGCGGGTTCATCCGCCCGGCCTAGGGCTGGGCGGATGCCCCTGATAGCATAGCTAATAACGCTTGATGAATAAGCGTTTCAGGCCTATTGGGCGTTTATTTCTTGCCGCCTTCGCCTTCGAGCTGCGCCAGCGCTGCATTGCCGCCCAGCGACAACAGCCCGGCCTTGGCGTAGACGCCGAGCTTGCCGCGCGTGTCCGAGATGTCGAGGTTGCGCATCGTCAGTTGCCCGATGCGGTCGAGCGGCGAGAACGGCGCATCCTCCACTTTTTCCATCGACAGGCGCTCGGGCGCATAGGTGAGGTTGGGGCTTTCGGTGTTCAGGATCGAGTAGTCGTTGCCGCGGCGCAGTTCCAGCGTGACGGTACCGGTCACGGCGCGCGCCACCCAGCGCTGGGCGGTTTCGCGCAGCATGATGGACTGCGGGTCGAACCAGCGGCCCTGGTACAGCAGGCGCCCGAGTTTCAGGCCGTTGCTGCGGTACTGCTCTATCGTGTCTTCGTTGTGGATGCCGCTCACCAGGCGCTCGTACGCGGTGTGCAGCAGCGCCATGCCGGGGGCTTCGTAGATGCCGCGGCTCTTGGCTTCGATGATGCGGTTTTCGATCTGGTCGCACATCCCCAGGCCGTGGCGTCCGCCGATGCGGTTGGCCTCCAGGAACAGTGCGACCGGATCGCCGAATTCGCGGCCGTTGAGCGCCACGGGCTGGCCTTCCTCGAAGGTGACCGAGACTTCCTCGCTCTTCACCGCCACGTCATCCTTCCAGAAGGCCACGCCCATGATGGGGTTGACGATGCGGATGCTGCTGTTCAGGAACTCCAGGTCTTTCGCCTCGTGCGTCGCTCCCAGCATGTTGGAGTCGGTCGAATACGCCTTCTCCGCGCTCATCTTGTAGCCGAAGCCCTCGCGGGTCATGAAGGCGGACATTTCGGCGCGCCCGCCCAGCTCGTCGATGAAAAGCTGGTCCAGCCAGGGTTTGTAGATCTTGAGCGACGGATTGGTGAGCAGCCCGTAACGGTAAAAACGCTCGATGTCGTTGCCCTTGAAGGTGGAGCCATCGCCCCAGATGTGCACGTCGTCTTCCTTCATCGCCGCCACCAGCATGGTGCCGGTCACCGCGCGGCCCAGCGGCGTGGTGTTGAAGTAGGTGGCGCCGGCGGTGCGCACGTGAAACGCGCCGCACTGGATCGCGGCAATGCCTTCGTGGGCAAGCTGCGTGCGGCAGTCCACCAGGCGCGCGTTCTCGGCGCCGTATTCCATCGCCTTGCGCGGAATCGCGTCGTAGTCGCTCTCGTCCGGCTGGCCCAGGTTGGCGGTGTAGGCGTAGGGCAGGGCGCCCTTGTTCTTCATCCAGCGCAGCGCGGCGCTGGTGTCGAGGCCGCCGGAGAAGGCGATGCCGACCTTCTGGCCGACGGGAAGCGATTGCAGGATGGTTGCCATGGCAGCTTGCGCGACACGCCGGGGCGGCGTGCCGCTGGTGTCGTTGAAATGAAAGCTGCCGATTCTAGGGCGACGCTGAACCAAGCCCCGCGATGCGGGGCGCCGCCCACGCGCTTCAGCGCCAGCCGCGGTGGTGACCGCGGTCCCAGCCGCCGCCGTCGCGGTACTCGATCGTCGCGCCGATCGCCGGAGCCGGGTACACGGGCGTGGCGTAGACCGGTGTCTCCGTGACCACCACGGCCGGCTGCGGCGCTTCGTAGTAGCTGTAGCCGGGGGCATAGCTCGGTGCGGGCGCAACGGCGGGCTGCACCGTCACCGGAATCCACTGGCCCGGGTCGGACTGCGTGCGCGTGGTGTACTGGCGGCCACCGTATTCATAGACCACGTCGTAACCGAGGAACTGGTTGTCGTAGCGCGTTTGCGTGGTGCAGCGCTGCACGTTCTGGTAGCCGGGGCTGCCGCCTTCGACCTGGTTGCCCAGCATGGCACCGCCCACCACGCCGGCCGCGGTGGCCAGCGCGCGCCCGCTGCCGCCGCCGATGGCATTGCCCACGAGTCCGCCGGCCACGGCGCCCAGCACCGCGCCCGCGCCGGAAGTCTGACGCCCGCCGCTGTAGACGGTTTCGTTGTTGCACACCTGCTGCGGCACGGCCACCTGCTGCGAGACCGGCGTGACCGAGAGCACGCGGCCCATTTCGCGCCCCTGCGGCTGGGCCTGCGCCTGCAGCGAAAGCGCAGCGGCGCTGGCGACGAGTGCGAGCGTGAGGATTTTGTTCATGGCGAAAACTCCTTTCGGATGGTGTCAACGTCTTGACTACTTAACGTTGGAGTGTGCCAAAAGGTTGAGGTTGCAGCGTCAAGGCGCATGACCGGCATGGTAAAGCTGGGTAAAGGACGGGCTGAATGTGTCACGCCATGCGTTCGGCCCACTGGGGCGCGTCGAATCCGACGGTCACGGCCTCGCCCCACTCGACCACCGGGCGCTTGATGAGCGAGGGCTGGGCCTGCATCAGCGTGCAGGCGCTGCGTTCGTTGTCCACGCGGGCCTGGATGTCCGCGGCCAGCCCGCGCCAAGTCGTGCCGCGGCGGTTGAGCAGGGTTTCCCAGCCGACGGCCTGGGCCCAGCGGTGCAGGTGCTGCGCATCCACCCCGCTTTTCCTGAAATCGTGGAACGTGTAGGGCACGCCGCGCTCGACAAGCCAGGCGCGCGCCTTTTTCACCGTGTCGCAGTTCGTGATGCCGTAAAGGACGATGGGCTTGGGGGTACTCATGGGCATGATCATCGCTGAGCCCCGCGTGCACGACAATCTGCGGTTCCATGAAAAATCTACCCGACACTCTGGATGGCTGGCTGCACTATTGCGAGCATCTGCATCCACACACGATAGAAATGGGCCTGGACCGCGTGGCGCTGGTCAAGGAGCGCCTGGCCCTGCGCCTCGACTGCCCGGTGATCACCGTGGCGGGCACCAATGGCAAGGGCTCCACCTGCGCCATGATCGAGGCCGTGGCGCTGCAGGCGGGCTACCGCCCGGGCGTGTACACCTCGCCGCACCTGGTGCATTTCGAGGAGCGCTGCCGCATTCATGGCGAGACCGTCAAACCCGAAGAACTGCTGCCGCATTTCGAGGCCGTGGAGCGCGCGCGCACCGAGGGCAGCGAGGTGCAGCTCACCTATTTCGAGTTCACGACCCTGGCCATCCTGCGCCTCATCAGCCAGGCCCGGGTGGACGTGGCGGTGCTGGAGGTGGGCATGGGCGGGCGGCTGGACGCGGTCAACGTGATCGATGCCGATTGCGCCGTCATCACCATGATCGACGTGGACCATGCCGAATACCTCGGGCCCGATCGCGAAAGCATAGGTCGCGAGAAGGCGGGCATCATGCGCCCCGGCCGACCGGCGGTGATATGCGATCCGGTGCCGCCCGACAGCGTGATCGAGCACGCCAAGGCGATCGGCGCCACGCTCTGGCGGTTTGGCACCGATTTCAACTATTCGGGCGACAAGCTGCAATGGTCCTGGGCCGGGCGCGGGCGGCGCTACGCGGGCATGTCCTACCCGGCGCTGCGCGGCGCCAACCAGCTCTTCAACGCGTCGGGGGCGCTGGCGGCGCTGGAGGCGATCCGCGAGAAGCTGCCGATTTCCGCGCAAGCGGTGCGCGCGGGCCTCGCCCTGGTGGAGCTGCCGGGGCGCTTTGAAGTGGCGCCGGGCCAGCCCGTGGTGGTGCTGGACGTGGCGCACAACCCGCATGCCGTGGCCACGCTGGCCGCGAGCATGAGCACCATGGGGCATTTTCGCCTCACGCACGCGGTGTTCGGCGCCATGGCCGACAAGGACATCACGGGCATTTTTGAAAAGATCGGCCCGCTGATCGACCGCTGGTACTTCACCGATCTGCCGACCCCGCGCGCCGAAACCGCGGCCCACTTGCAAGAGCGCTGGGAGCGTTTTCACGCGCAGCAGGAGGCGCTGCAGACGCCGCCCGCGGTGGTGCAGGACGATGCGCCGCGCATGGATCTGGCCGAGGCGGTCAAGCAGCAGGACGACAAGCCGCACCTGTCGGTCACGCGCTCGCGCCGCGGCAGCAGCGGCGAGGGCGGCGGCGGGCGGCGCATCGTCAAGAGCGAGGTGTTCGCCGACCCGCAAACCGCGCTGGATGCAGCGATCGCGGCCTCCAGGCTCACTGATAGAATTGTCGTCTTTGGATCGTTTTACACGGTGGGCGGCATCCTCAAGAATGGCATGCCGCAGATGCACGGTAAACACTTCGATCTCTGACCTGGCGAGCCCCCGGTTCACATGGCATTTTTCAAGTTTCCCTGGGCGAATCAGCCACAAGAACTAGCCAAGGCTTCATCCGGACGAAGCCGCGCGCCCCGGGGTGAAAGTATTGAAGAGCTGCGCCGTCGCGCGCGTCAGCGCCTCATCGGGGCGGTGATCCTGGTGCTGGTGGGTGTCATCGTGTTCCCGCTGGTCTTCGATACCGAGCCGCGCACCGTGCCCGTGAGGGTGAATATCGACATTCCCGACCGCAATGCCAGCGCGCCTCTGGCGGTGCAGGGCGCTTCCGCGGCGGCGGACAACGGCAAGGCCGCGGCCGACACGGGCCTCGTGGCGGGTGAAGAGCAGGTGGACGGCAATCCGCCCAAGGCGGCCGCCGCGGTCGCCGCACCGCCTCCCATACCCATACCCGTCCCTGCGCCGGTGCAGGCACCCGCTCCCTCTGCCCGACCCCCGGCTGCGGTGGCGCCAGAGATCAAGTCCGAGCCCAGGACAACGCCCCAGGCCGAGAGCAAGGCCGAGCACAAGGCCGAACCCAAGCCCAAATCCGAGGTGTCCGCGGCGGCGCCGAAGAAGCCGCACGGCGCCAGCGAGCCCACCTCCAGTGCGGCGAACGGCGACGCCGCCCGTGCCCGCGCCCTGCTCGAAGGACACGCGCCCACGGCCGTGGCGGCGGCTCCCGCGGCCAGCGCTCAGGGCGAACGCGTCGTCGTCCAGGTGGGCGCGTATGCCGACCAGGGCAAGGTGCGCGAGGTGCGCGCGCGGCTGGAGCGCGCCGGCATCAAGTCCTATGCGCAAGAGATTCAGGGCAAGGATGGCACACGTACGACGCGCGTGCGCGTGGGCCCGTTTGCCAGCCGCGCCGAGGCAGCCAAGGTCCTGGGGCGCATCAAGGGCCTGGGGCTCGATGGCGTCGTTCTGGCGCTGTGATGCGCGGTGCACGCGACGAAGCCCATGGCCGCGCTTGACTGGGGCTTGCTGGCGGTGTTGATGGTTTCCCTGGTGCTGGGTGCGTGGCGCGGCCTGGTGTTTGAAGTCCTGTCGCTTCTCGGCTGGGTGCTGGCCTTCGTGGTGGCGCGCTGGTGGGCGGTGGAAGCGGGCGCACTGCTGCCCTGGGGCGAGGCGCAGGCGCCGTGGCGTCCGGTGGCGGGGTTCATCCTGCTGTTCATCGTCGTGGTGTTTGCCTGCGGCCTGCTGGCCGCGCTGGCTCGCAAATTGATCACCGTGGCCGGATTGCGGCCGGCCGACCGTGCGCTGGGCGCCTTGTTCGGCGTGGTGCGGGGGCTGGCGCTGCTGCTCGTCATCGTCTGGGCTGCGGGCTTCACGCCCGTGCCTGCCGAGGCCTGGTGGCAGCAGTCGCGTGTGGTGCCCGCGCTGCAGGGTGTGCTCCAGGGTCTTGGGCCGGTGTTGCCGCGCGAGTGGGTGAGCGTGCGGCCCGTGTGAAGCGTAGGGCGCCGCGCAGGCCGCGCCCGCAAAGGAAAAAACCATGTGTGGAATCGTCGGTGTCGTCGGTCGCAGTGCCGTCAACCAGCTCATCTATGACGCCTTGCTGCTGCTGCAGCACCGGGGGCAGGACGCGACCGGCATCGTCACCGAGCAGGACCGCAAGTTCTTCATGCACAAGGCCAAGGGCATGGTGCGCGATGTCTTTCGCACGCGCAACATGCGCGCGCTGCCGGGCACGAGCGGCCTGGGCCAGGTGCGCTACCCCACCGCCGGCCCCGCCGACAGCGAGCCGGAGGCG
>OFIS01000366.1_pt1 | contig 29621 bp, 23 predicted proteins | sample 1775071 | NCBI WGS metagenome assembly OFIS01 (sample SAMN08195774, study PRJEB24354) | sludge metagenome | isolation source: sludge from phenol fed wastewater aerobic bioreactor C | place: India: Nagpur | collected 2016-09-17
CGTCGAGGAACTGGCGGGCCAGCTCCACCAACGCCAACGCCCGCAAATGGTCGGCCTTGCCCCGCTGCACCCCACCGCTGCCGCCGTGCTTGGCGGCTTCGATCGCGGCGTCGGTGGCCTGCTGGTCGATCTCACCCGTGACCGGGTCCAGGACCGGCTGCGGCCCGAGTGTCCCGTCCCTAAACCTCCCCTACCGCTCGCTGGCGCTCGCGGCGGGGGCCCAAGTCCACGATGCGGTCCAGGGCGGTACTCAGCAGGGCGTCGGACTCGGCTGAGAGCATCCCGCGCACGTCGGTCTCGTTGCCCACCCGCGTCAGGCGCAGGTGCTGGGCGTGGTAGGCCTCCTGCTCATCGGCGGTGGCCCCGTCGGGGAACACCGTGGCCAGGATCCGGGCAGCGGCGGCGCGGACGTGGTCGGCGTTCTCGCTTTGTGCGATGTCGAGCAGCACCTGCTGGCACTCGGCGAACACCAACGCCGTCAGGTCGGGGTCGGTGCGGGTCTTCTTCTCACACGCCACCAGACCCAGGCTGAGCTCCCGCACCCCCGCCCCCACGATGCGACCGGCGAGCCACGCCGACCGGGTCGCCGCGAACTCGGGCCGCTGCAGATCCCGCGACCGGGCCAGCAGCCGAGCGGCGTCCCGGTCCCCACACCGCGTGGTGGCCTTGAGCCACGCTTTGGTGGAGACGAACCCGCGCCCCCGCAGCACGCCCGAGTCGTGCGTACGACCGAGCGCCGCGGTAGCGGCAGCGGTCGCGGCATCCGCGGCCGCGAGCAGGCCTGCGGTCAGTTCCGGCAACGCCTCATCCGCGGTATCGATCAACACCCCGTCAGCGATCGCGCCGTTCACCACCGCAGCCGCGGCACGCATCTGCGCGAGTGCGGCGTGCACTTCCCGCGGCCCGACCGCCGGCGTCTGCAACATACGAACAACTGTAGGAGAAGGGTCCGACAACGCCCTCCGACAAGACCGACCTCGCCGACAAGGCCGAAGAGCCCCTGTCGCACAGCATCCGCACCATCCTGGGCACCAGCGCCGAGAAGGTCACCGCATGCAGAGAATGCCGCGACAGGCATCGCCCTTCGAACTCAAGTAGGAAGAGCCTCGAATCCCGTGCTGTGGCCGGCGAACACGTCGACCGCGGACGCAGGAATGCCCGCCCACATCGACTGGTTCGGGCTGGGGATGCTCACGTGAACCGCGGCTTCGAACGGCACGGGCAGTCCAGGCCGGGTGCATCGGAGTAGGGCCCGATCCACTCTCGCCACGACAACCCGTGGCGGTCGAAGGCGACCCAGGTGAACCCGCCGGAACTGTTGGTGAAGCTCCAGTGGTCAAGCTGATCCACGCCGATCAGTTTCCCGCGGTCTCCGACGATGGCGCGGACTCTGCTGATGCTCATACCCTTCGAAAGCTGCTTGAACTCGTGCTTGGTCATGACCGGTGTGTTGACGATCCTTACGACGCGAACGCGCTTCTTGACGCTGTAAGCCGTCTTGGCCGAGCCGTACACGGTTTCGCGATGCCGCACCTTGACGTTGACCCAGCCTGAAATGCCATCGACCTCGTACGGTGGCAGCTCCTCACCAACTTCGTACTGACCGGGACGGTCGCCCAGTCTGACCTCGCCGAGGAACGGTCGTTCGTCCTCGTCAGTGCAGGCCAGCCAGTACGTTGCACGCTCTGGGCCATCCGCCTCGACCCTGGTCACAGTGCAACGCTCGGCCCATGCCTTGCGCTTCTTGGTCGTCGAAGTGGTGACCGTCGACCGATCCCGATACGTGCGGTAAGTGCGCACCGTGTGTACGCCGGTCGTGAGCGCAAGCCTGCTCGTCGGCTTGCCGTCGACGATATACTTGATCTTCCCCAGTCTGCCGACCGGAGTACGTGGCAGCTTGGGCTTTGGCAACTTGCCCTTCGGGAGCTGGTAGCCGGTCCACGAGTATGTCTTGATCGTCTTGACCCCTTTGCTGGCCGGTGCAGCGGCCTGCGCGGACTCGCCCGGACCAACCATGAGCAGACTCGCTGCTATCGCGGCAGTGACAAGCCCGCCCATGATCTGCTTCAAGAACATCCTGATCGCTCCCCGTCCTGGCATCTGGCCGCCGCTCAGCACTCTCGCCGAAGGCAAGCGGCTCACATCCTGCACTTCGGCCACATTGCATGCCCACTGAAGCTCGCTCGGTCGGCAACGAGGGTCCCGACCGGCTGTGCGTCGAGCGGTCCGGGTGATCGCGTCGGTACCGTGAGCCGTGCCTGTGCGCCTGGTCGTCCTGCCGAGTCCGCTGTTGCCCACGTCCGCGTACGTCGACCTCGTCGCCGCGCTGCAGCGAGAAGGAACGGCAGCGCGGGTCGCCTACCTGGCATTCGGCGACACGTACGCGGCCGAACAGCGATGCGCACGGGAACTCCGCTGGCCGACACGGACGCTGGACGGCGCGCACCTTCTTTTCCTCTATGAGCCCGAGCAGGTTTCCGCTGCGATCCTCGGGCTGCTCCGCGAGCTCGAGACCCCGAGGCCGTACGAGTAGGGCCGTCCGCGGGACCTCAGAGGTGCAGCGGCCGCAGCACTGGTCGCTCCCACAGGTCGGGATCGTCCCAGTCGACGCCGGGCACGTCGACGTACAGCTCGATCTCGTTGCCGTCCGGATCCAGCACGTACAGGCTGTGCGTCATCCCGTGGTCGGTGGCGCCCACGAGCGGGACGTCGTTGGCGCGCAGCGTTTCGAGGACCTCGCGGAGCTCGTCGTCGCTGTCACCGACCTTGAGCCCGAAGTGGTAGAGGCCTACGCGACGCCCCGCCGGGATGGGCGCGGCGTCCGGGCCGACCTCGATCAGCAGCAGCTCGTGGTGGGTACGGCCGCCCGCGTTGAACGCCATCGCGGGGAACGGCAGGCTGCCCTGCGAGACGATCGGACGCCATCCGAGCACGTCGCGGTAGAAGTGCACCGACCGCTCGAGGTCCCGGACGTAGAGCACCAGGTGCCCGAGCTCCTTGACCTGCATCCTGACCTCCCAGGGGTCACCTCGACCGAACGCCATCCAGGATAGTTCAATGTGCAACAGTTCCGCCGGTATTCCTGCCGCGCGCCGTACCGCGTGGTTCATCGCAGCGGCGTGGCGCGGCGCCGACGAACCACTCGATGCGACGGGCGCAAGCGGAACGGCCGTACGGCGCTACAGCCGGGAGGCGACCTGCAGGCCTTCGAGCACCGCCTCTTCGACGGTACGCGGAGCGAGACAGTCGCCGATGCCGTGCACCTCGACGAGGCCACCGTCCTCGAGCTCGCGCAGCAGCCCGTCGACGGGCAGATGCCCTTGGGCGAGGACGAGTACGGCGACGTTGTCGATCACGACCGGTTCGCCGGTGAGCACGTGCTGGAAGTACACCGCGTCGGCGTCGACGCCCATCACGCGGACCAGCGGGACGATCGTCACACCGCGGCGGACGGCCTCGGTGATCATGTCGTCGCGGACGTACTGCTGCAGGCGTTGACCGGCGTGGTAGCCGGTGACCCCCAGGGTCACCTTGTGTCCCTGCTGCGCCAACGCGATCGCGGCTCCGAGCCCGTTCCAGTCGCAACGCCAGTCGGCGACTACGACACGTCCCGCCGGCAGCGCGCAGCCGGAGAACACATCCCACGCGGTACGCACCACCGGCTCGTCCATCACCTCGAGCTCGGGAACGCGCGGCACCGCTCCGGTGGCCACCACGACCACGTCCGGCGCGAGGTCCTCGACGACGCTGCGGTCGACCATGGCGTCGAGCACGACCTTCACCCCGGCCCGTTCGGCCTCCCCCTGCAGGTTGGTGATCGCGCCTCCGAACTCAGCCCGGCCGGGAACCTCCTGCGCCAGGCGCACCTGACCCCCGAGCCGGCGTGCCGCCTCCATCAGCGTCACCCGGTGCCCGCGCTCGGCGGCCACCGCAGCGGCCTTCAGCCCGGCCGGACCACCGCCGACCACGAGCACGTCGCGTGCAGTGGTGGCGGGGCGTCGTACGCCGTACTGCCGTTCCCGACCCGTCTCGGGATGTTGGATGCACGAGATGGGGTAGCCGGCGTGGAAATGCCCGATGCAGGCCTGGTTGCAGCCGATGCACGCCCTGATCTCCTCCAGCCGCCCGGCGTCGGCCTTCACCGGCAGCTCCGGGTCGCAGATCAGCGCGCGGGTCATCGCGCAGGCGTCGGCGTCGCCACGCGCGAGGACGAGTTCCGCGTCCTGGGGCTGGTTGATCCGCCCGGCCACCATCACCGGGCAGGACACCACCTGCTTCACCCGCGCCGACAACGGCGCCGTATAGCCGGGCGCCCGCGTCATGGGCGGCACGATGTGGTCCGACCCGGCGAGGGTCGCGGACGAGCCGGCCACGACCGAGACGTAGTCCAGGGTCCCGTCGAGGCGGGCGAGCGCGTCGAGCGCCTCGTCGGTCGTGAGCCCGCCGCTCGACTCCTCCCCGACCGAGATGCGGATGCCGACCGCGAGCCCGTCCCCGACCGCAGCCCGTACCGCCGCGATCGTCTCCTGCAGGAAGCGCAGCCGACCCGAGGCGTCGCCGCCGTACGCGTCGCTCCGCACGTTGGTGCGCGGGTTGAGGAACTGGGCCGGCAGGTAGCCGTGCGAGGCGACGATCTCGACGCCGTCGTACCCGGCGGCCCGCATCCGCGCCGCAGCGTCCCCGTAGCACTGCACCATCTCCTGCACCTGCCGTACGGGCATGGCGCGCGGCATCACGTGGAACCGTTCGTTCGGTACGGCCGAGGGGGCGAGTGCGACCGGAAGGGTGCCGTCCTCGGACTCCATCAGCTCGCGCCCGTCGTGGAACAGCTGCTGGAAGACCAGCGCGCCGTGGGAGTGGACCGTGTCCGCGAGGCGTCGGAACGCCGGGATGCAGGAGTCGTCGTCGGCCATCAGGACGTGGCTGGTGTAGCGCGCCGACGGATGCACCCCCGCCACCTGCACGACGATCAGCCCCACCCCGCCGCGGGCGCGCGCCAGCTGGTAGGCGAGCAGCTGCTCGCCGGGCACCCCGTCCACCGCCATGACGGTGTCGTGACCGGAGGAGACGATGCGGTTCTTGGCCCGCACCGGCCCGATGTCCAGCGGGGAGAACAAGTGCGGGAACCGGGTGTGCGCCACCGTCGCAATGTAGTCCGCTACCAGCCCGGCGGATCGGGGATCTCGAGCGCGCGGGTGCTCGCGTCCGTCGCGGCGCGCCCGTCGGAGGCTGCCCGCCGCTGTGCGTAGAGCGGCAACGGCGCGTACTCCGGCGGTGGCTCCGGCGCCATCCGGTCCACGTCGGCCTCCCGCGGTTGGCCGTGGACGTCCTCGATGCCCGTCAGGTACTTCACCGCCGCGTGCAGTGACGCCACGACCGGCACGGCCAGGATCGCGCCGACCAGGCCGCCGATCAGGCCTCCCCCGGTCAGTACCAGGATGATGACGACCGGATGGAGCTTCACCGCCCGGCCGACGACGAACGGCTGCAGCAGGTGCGCCTCGATCTGGTTCTCGACGATCAGGACGGCGAGCAGGATCAGCGCCGGTACGGGACCCACGCTGAGCAGGGTCACCAGGACGGCGAGCCCGCCGAACAACAAGGCGCCGACGATCGGGATGAAGCTCCCGATGAACACCAGCACGGCGAGCGGTACGGCGAGAGGGACCCCGAGCAGGTACATCACGATCCCGATGACGATGCCGTGGAACGCCGCGATGATCGCGGTGCCCACGACCCAGCCCGACAGCACGTGCCAGGCACGGTAACCGGCGCCGCGTACGCTGCCCTGCACGTCGCGGGGGAACAGCCGCACGATCCAGCTCCAGAGCCGGTCGCCCTCCTCGAGGAAGAAGAACGTCACGAACAGCATCACGATGAATCCCGTGATGAACTCGCCCGCCACGGTGCCTGCGCGCAGGACACCGCTCGCGACCTCCCCACTGTGCGACTGCAGTGCGCTGATCGCCTGCTGCTGCAGCTGTTGCAGGTCCCCGGAGTTCACCCACGGCAACCGGTCGAGATAGCCGCGCAACTCCGTCACGACGGTGTTGACCTCGCCGACGATCTGGCTGTAGTTCGAGGTCGCCTGCTCCTCGACGAACCAACCGATGGCACCCAGCACCACGAGCGCTACGAGCACTGCGCCCCAGGTGGCGAGGGCCCGCGGGAAATGCCAGCGGCGCAACAGCGCGACCAGCGGGTGCAGCAGCGCGGTCAGCAGGAGCGCGAACGCCACCGGCAGCACGACGAGGTACAACCGCTCGAAGACCAGGACGAGCGCCAGGAACGTCACGGCGACGATCAGCAGCCGCCAGGACCACGAGGCGGCCACCACCAGACCACCGGGAACAGACCCGCGTCCGTACGGTGCGCCACCTCTCACGCACCGACGCTAGCCCGGGTCCCACCGCCCTGCCACCGCCCGAGATCACCCCTGCAACCCCACGATCTTCCGTTGGCGGGTGTGGTGCACCTGTACCGGAACCACACCCGCCAACCGACGCGGGGCCGCGCTCCGCAGGCAGGGTGCCCACGGGTGCCGAACACTGAATCCGTACGGATAGCAGGTGAGGCGGAGGCGCGATGGCCGGAATCGGGATCGTGCTGATGCTCGTCGCCGCCGCGTGCAACGCCTCGGCATCGGTGCTGCAACGCAAGGCGAGCCGGAAAGAGGCCCGCTCCGAACAGTTCTCGGTGCACATGTTGTGGGAGCTCGCCCACCGGCGGGTGTGGGTGCTCGGCATCGTCACGATGCTCACCGGCTTCCTCCTGCACGCGGTGTCGGTGTCCATCGCGCCGATCTCGCTGGTGCAGCCGCTGCTCGTCGTCGAGCTCCCCCTCACCCTGGTCATCGCCGGCATCGCCTTCCGCCTGCCGGTGAGCCGCCGCGACTGGCTGGCGATCGCGACGGCCGCCGTCGGGCTGGGCGCGTTCGTCGGGCTGCTCGCACCGCACGGCGGCACGCCGTACCAGGTCGCATCGTCGAGCTGGGCGATCGCCATCGCGGCGACGGTCGCCGGCATCGCCACGTTGGTCGTCCTCGGCTACCGGAGCGCGGACGAGCACCGGGCGGCGTTGCTCGGCGTCGCCACCGGCGCGACGTTCGGACTCAACTCCTCGCTGATCGCGGCCGTCGGGGCCGCGGTCGGGCACGGCGACAACCTGTTCCTCGCTTGGCAGACGTACGGGGTCGCCGTCATCGCACCGCTGTCGTTCTTCCTGCTGCAGAACGCGCTCGCCGCCGGGAACCTCGTCGCCTCCCAGCCGGGGTTCACCCTCACCAACCCGGTCGTGTCCGTGGCGTACGGCATCGCCCTGTTCGACGAGCGCACCCGGCAGGGCGCCTTCCTGGCCGGCGCCGTCGTGGGCGCGGTGCTGATCGGGGTCGGCACCGTGCTGCTGGCGCGCTCGCAGCTGCTGCAGCCCGACCGCGACCATCACGAGAGCGCTCAGGCGCGCTGAGCGGACGTTCTGCTGGGGGGAACGGGTGGGTTACCGCAGCCGCCGGTCACCCAGACTGGGGGTCATGGCGACGACCCTCGACGAGACTACGAGCGCCCGCGAGGTGCGCACCGGCGACTTCCGCACCCACCTGCTCGAGGCCGGTCACGGTGCACCGGTGGTGCTCGTGCACGGCTCCGGACCGGGCGTCTCGGCGTACGCGAACTGGCGGCTGACCATCCCGACCCTGGCGACGCGCTTGCACGTGCTGGCTCCGGACATGGTCGGCTTCGGCAGCACCGACCGCCCCACCGGCCAGTCGTACGACCTCGACGCGTGGGTGCGACAGGTGGTCGACCTGCTCGACGCCCTGGACCTGCCGAAGGCATCGGTCGTCGGCAACAGCTTCGGCGGCGCGATCGCGCTGCGCCTCGCGGCGACCCACCCGGAGCGGGTCGATCGGTTGGTGCTCATGGGCAGCGTCGGGGTGCCCTTCCCCCTCACGGCCGGACTCGATGCGGTGTGGGGCTACGAACCGTCCGTCGCGAACATGCGGGCGTTGCTCGACATCTTCGCCTACTCCCGCGAGCTGGTGACCGACGAGCTCGCGCAGCTGCGGTACGAGGCGAGCGTCCGACCCGGCTACCAGGAGTCCTTCTCGGCGATGTTCCCCGCGCCCCGCCAGCGCTGGGTGGACGCCATGGTGACCCCGGACGAGCAGCTCGCGCGCCTTGCCCACCGCACGCTCGTCGTGCACGGGCGCGAGGACCAGGTGATCCCGCTCGCCACGTCGCTGCACCTGCTCGAGGTGATCCCCGACGCGGAGCTGCACGTGTTCGGGCGCTGCGGACACTGGACGCAGATCGAGCGCGCCGAGGCGTTCAACGCGCTGCTGCTGGACTTCCTGACGCGCTGAACCGGTGGCGGGGACCGCGCGCAGCAGCGACCATGGGGCGGTGCCGTCCCCACCGCCGTCGGGTGCCCAGCTCGAGATCGGCTACCAGGACCAGCGGGCGACGGTGGTCGAGATCGGCGGGGGGATCCGCGCGTACGCCGTCGGTGGCGTCGACGTGCTGCAGCCGTACGACCGCGATGCGATGTGCGACGGTGCCCACGGCGCGGTCCTGGTGCCCTGGCCCAACCGCCTCGGTGACGGTCGGTACCGCTTCGACGGCGCGGACCACCAGCTCGACCTGACCGAGCCGGCCAAGCACAACGCCATCCACGGACTGCTGCGCTGGGTGCCGTGGCGCGCCGTGCGGCACGTGGAGGACCAGGTGGTGATGGCAGCCGCGCTGCCCCCGCAACCGGGCTACCCGTGGCCGCTCGAGGTCCAGGTGGACTACCGGCTCGGGCCACAGGGACTCGTCGTACGAGCCACGACGCGCAACCTCGGCACGACCACGTGCCCCTATGGCATCGGGCACCACCCGTACCTGTCGCCCGGCGAGGGCCTGGTCGACGACTGCCTGCTGCAGTTCGCCGCCCGCACCCGGATCGCGACGGACGCCGGACGGCAACTGCCGACGGGTACCGCACCGGTGGCCGGGACGCCCTACGACTTCGCAACCCCGCGCCGCATCGGGGACCTCGCCATCGACTACGCGTTCACCGACCTCGAGCGCGACGAGCAGGGCCGGTCCTGGGTACGGCTGACCCGGCCCGACGGCCGCGTCGTCGCGTGGTGGCTGGGAGCGTCCTACCCCTACCTGGAGCTCTACACCGCAGACACCCTCATACCGGAGCGGCGCCGGCGGGGACTGGGCGTGGAACCGATGAGCTGCCCGCCGGACGCGTTCCGTTCCGGGACCGACGTGCTGCGCCTCGAGCCCGGCGCCACCGTCACTCATGCCTGGGGCGTCCAACTCGACTGAGGGCGCAGCGACATTCCCAGGCTGCGGCGTCGTTGGCGTCCAGGCAGCCCTCAGTCGCCCGCGGCGCTGTCCGGCTCGGAGCCGGCGGACACTTCCGTGGTCTCCAGCTCGCGCACCGCGGTGATGAGCTGCTCGAGGGACGGGGCCGGCAGTGCGCCCGGCTGGGAGAAGACGAGCTTGCCGTCCTTGAACGCCATCAGCGTCGGGATCGAGGTGATCCGCGCCGCGCCGGCGAGCTCTTGCTCCGCCTCCGTGTCGACCTTGCCGAACACGATGTCCGCGTGCTGCTCGGACGCCGCCTCGAACACCGGACCGAACATCCGGCACGGACCGCACCACGCGGCCCAGAAGTCGACAAGCACCATCGGGCTGCCGGTGACTGTGCTCTCGAACGTCTTGGCGGTGAGGTCGACGGTTGCCACGTGCACTCCTTGACGGCGGAAGATCGGATACCCCCGGGGGTTCGTACATCCTGCAACCGCATCCATGGCCGCGCCATTCCAGCGGGCCGGGTCTAGCGTGAGGCGGGTGCATACCGCGGCGTTGCTCCTCGACGGGTACGGCCGGCTCGAAGGGCTGGTCACGGCCGCCGTCGACGGGCTCACGCCCGACGAGCTCGCCTGGCGGCCAGCGCCGGACGCCAATCCGGTCGGCTGGCTGGTCTGGCACCTGACCCGGGTCCAGGACGACCACGTCGCCACCGCGTTCGGTCGCCACCAACGCTGGCACACCGGTTGGGCCGAGCGGTTCGACCTGCCGCTCGACCGCGCCGACACCGGCTACGGGCACCACCAGGACCAGGTCGCGGCCGTACGGGCCGACAGCGCGCTGCTTGTCGCGTACTTCACCGACGTGCACGCCGTCACCCGCGAGCTGCTGCAGTCGCTCGACGGCGACGACCTCGACCGGGTCGTCGACACGCGCTGGGACCCGCCGGTCACCCTCGGCGTGCGGTTGGTCAGTGTGCTGTCCGACAGCCTGCAGCACGCCGGGCAGGCGGCGTACGTGCGCGGGCTGTCCGGTCGCTGAACCGCCGGCCGCGCTACCCTGCCGAGCCACGCACGAGCGGCCCCGCCGCCGACGAGCGATCCGGTACGGCGACAGGAGTGACGGACATGAGCGGCCAGGTGGCGCTGACGCTGTCGTGCACGGACCGGCCCGGGATCGTGCGTGCGGTCAGCGACTTCTTCTTCGGTCAGGGCTGCGACATCGTGCAGAGCAACCAGTTCGGCGATCCGAGCTCCGGGCTGTTCTTCATGCGCGTGCACATGAAGACCTCCGCCAGCACCCCGGAGCCGGACGCGCTGGCCGGCGCGTTCGCGCGGGTCGCCGACGAGTTCGGCATGCAGTGGCAACTGCACGACCTGGCCGTACGCCCGCGGGTCCTGCTCATGGTGTCCCGGCTCGACCACTGCCTGGAGGACCTGCTCTACCGCTGGCGTTCCGGGCTGCTTGCCGCCGACGTCGTCGCGGTGGTGTCCAACCATCCCGACCTCGCCCCGCTCGTCGAATGGCACGGCGTGCCCTTCCACCACGTGCCGGTGACCCCGGACAGCAAGGCGGACGCGGAGCAGCGCCTGCTCGGGCTCGTCGCCGAGCTCGAGGTCGAGCTGGTCGTGCTGGCGCGTTACATGCAGGTGCTCTCCGACCGGGTGTGTGCCGAGCTCAGCGGGCGGATCATCAACATCCACCACTCGTTCCTGCCCAGTTTCAAGGGCGCGCGCCCGTACCACCGCGCCCATGACCGCGGAGTGAAGCTGATCGGAGCGACCGCCCACTACGTGACAACGGACCTGGACGAAGGGCCGATCATCGAGCAGGACGTGGCGCGGGTCGACCACCAGAGCTCGGTCGAGGATCTCGTCGCGATCGGCCGGGACGTCGAGTCGCGCACGCTGGCCCGGGCGGTGCAGTGGCACGTGCAGCGGCGGGTGCTGCTGAACGGTCAGCGCACCGTCGTCTTCACCTGAGCCGCGACCTGTCCCGGCAGCGCGCGGGTCAGCGGCGCCGGGAGCGGAACGCCCAGAGCGCCACCAGCAGCGCCACCCCGGCCACGATCAGCGCGCGGGTGTCGCGGTCCTGCTCCGGCGCGGGAACTGCCGTGACGGCGGGGGCCGGCCGGTGTCCGTCGTCGATCGCCTCGCCACCCGCGGCCAGCGGGACGGCGTCGGCGGGCCGGTCCCAGCCCGGAGGCGGGAACTCCCCGCGCCGCATCGCCTCTGCGTCCTGCTCGGACTGTGGGCTGACCACGTAGGCGTGCCCGGTCGAGATCGCGGTCGCGACCGCGATCACCCAGTCCTGCGTCGGCGGGCGGTCGCCGCTGCGCGCGAGCTCGCGCACCAGCAGCCGCTCCAGCGCCTCCTGGTCGTCCCCCGGCCGGCTCTTGGCGACGACCTCGTGGATCACCAGTTGACGACGCGCGTCGATGAACCGCTTGTGCTCGGCCTCTCCGGTCAGCTCGGTCAGCTCGGTCATCGCCGTCAGCCGACCCAGACCGAGGTCAGGTTGCAGAACTCGCGGATCCCGTGCGCGGAGAGCTCGCGCCCGTAGCCCGACCTCTTCGTCCCACCGAACGGCAGCTCCGGGTACGAGGTCGTCATCCCGTTGATGAAGACGGCCCCGGCGTCGAGGTCGGTGATGAACGCGTCCTGCTCCTTGGCATCGGTCGTCCAGGCGTTCGACCCCAGCCCGAAGGTCGTCGCGTTCGCGACCTCGACGGCCTCCTCGTACGAACCGACGCGCAGCACCGTCGCCACCGGCCCGAACACCTCCTCGAGGTAGACCCGCATCTCCTCGGTCACCCCGGCGAGCACGGTCGGCGGGTAGTACCAGCCCGGGCCGTCCGCGGCGGTACCGCCGCAGAGCAGCTGCGCGCCCTTCTCGACGGCGTCGGCGACGAGCTCGGCGACGTCGGTGCGGCCCTGCTCGGTGGCCAGCGGGCCGACGTCTGTGTCTTCCTCGGCCGGGTCACCGACGGTGAGCGCACCCATCCGTTCGGCGAAGCGGGCAACGAAGTCGTCGTACACGTCGGTGTGCACGATGAACCGCTTCGCCGCGATGCAGGACTGCCCGTTGTTCTGGCAGCGTGCGGTGACCGCGACCTCGGCGGCGCGGTCGAGGTCCGCCGAGGGCATCACGACGAACGCGTCCGAGCCGCCGAGCTCCAGGACCGTCTTCTTGATCTCGTCGCCGCAGATCGCCGCGACCGACTGGCCGGCGCCCTCCGACCCGGTGAGCGTCGCGGCGCGCACCCGCGGGTCGCGCAGCACCTTCTCGACCTGGCCCGAACCGACCAACAGGGTGGTGAACGTGCCGTCGGGGAACCCGGCGCGCCGGAACAGGTCCTCGAGGTAGAGCGCGCACTGCGGGACGTTGGACGCGTGCTTGAGCAGGCCGACGTTGCCCGCCATGAGCCCCGGTGCGGCGAAGCGCACGACCTGCCAGAGCGGGAAGTTCCACGGCATCACGGCGAGCACCACGCCCAGCGGCCGGTACCGCGCGAACGCCCGCTTCGCACCGACCGCCGCCGGGTCGACCGGCTCGTCGCGCAGGAACTCCTCCGCGTGCTCCGCGTAGAACCGCATGCCCGCCGCGCACTTGGCCGCCTCCGCGCGGGCGGACTTCACGGTCTTGCCCATCTCCAGCGTCATGAGCTGCGCGATCTGCTCGTTCTCCGCGTCGAGCAGGTCGGCGGCGGCGCGCATCAGGGTCGCCCGCTCGGCGAAGCTGGTGCGGCTCCAGCTCCCGAACCGTTCGTGCGCACGCTCGATCGCAGCTGCGACCTGCTCGTCGGTGTGTGCCTCGAAGGTGCGCACCGTCTCTCCGGTGGCGGGGTTGATCGTCGCTATGGCCATGTCAGCGATTCTGCCCTGCTCTCGTACGCCCCCGCGAGTCCGCCGCCGCCGCCTGCATGGTGGACTGAACCTCAGGTGGTGGCCGACCGGCCGGGCGGCCCGACATCGCGGACGCCCTCGGCGTCCATCGGAGGTCCAGATGCGCGACGCCGTGATCGTCGAAGCCGTACGCACCCCCGTCGGGCGCCGCCGCGGCGGGCTGGCCGGGGTGCACCCGGCGGACCTGTCCGCGCACGTGCTGCGCGCGCTCGCCGAGCGCTCCGGGATCGAGCCGGCCGCCGTCGACGACGTGATCTGGGGTTGTGTCAGCCAGGTCGGCGAGCAGAGCTTCGACATCGCGCGTACCGCCGTGCTGTCGGCCGGGTGGCCCGAGTCGGTGCCCGGGACGACCGTCGACCGGCAGTGCGGGTCGTCCCAGCAGAGCGTGCACTTCGCCGCCTCCGGGCTGATCGCCGGCCACTACGACCTCGTTGTCGCCGGCGGCGTGGAGAGCATGTCGCGTGTCGAGATGGGCTCCAGCGCGAGCATCGCCGGAAATCCGATGTCGGGCACCGGCTGGGTCGAGCGATACGGCGCGGGGATCCCGAACCAGGGCGTCGGTGCCGAGATGATCGCCCGGCAGTGGACGCTGTCCCGTACCGCCTTGGACGAGTTCTCGCTCATCTCGCACGAGAGGGCGGCGCGTGCGCAGGACGAGGGACGCTTCGAGTCCCAGCTCGCCCCGGTGCCCACCCCGGACGGGGTCGTACGCGCCGACGAGGGCGTACGCCGGGGCGGCACCCTCGAGACCCTCGGCGCCCTGAAGCCGGCGTTCGACCCGGAGGGCGTGATCACCGCCGGCAACGCCTCGCAGATCTCCGACGGCGCGGCCGCGCTGCTCATGACGACCAGCGAGCGGGCCCGCGAGCTCGGGCTGCGACCGGTCGCGCGCGTGCACACCGCGGTCGTCGTCGGCTCGGACCCGATCATCATGCTGACCGGGCCGATCCCCGCGACGCGCAAGGCGCTCGAGCGCAGCGGCCTGCAGCTCGCCGACATCGGCGCCTTCGAGGTCAACGAGGCGTTCGCCTCCGTACCGCTCGCATGGCTCGCCGAGACGGGCGCCGACCCGCAGCTGCTGAACCCGAACGGGGGCGCGATCGCCCTCGGCCACCCGCTCGGCGCGTCCGGCGCCCGGCTCATGACAACGCTCGTTCACCACCTGCGCGACGCCGGCATCCGCTACGGTCTGCAGACCATGTGCGAGGGCGGCGGGCAGGCCAACGCGACGATCCTGGAGCTGCTCGACTCCTAGCCCGCGGACCGTGCCGGAGCGACCCGGTCACGTCGTCGTACTAAAGGTCGGCACCTTCCCCGCCGATGACCTCTCGGGACTCATGGCGGAAGGGTGGCCGGTGCGGGTACGGACAGGTGCGGGGATCACGCTCGCGGTGACGGCGCTCGTGCTCGGCGTCGTGACACCCGCCCCGGCCAGCGGCAAGCGGCTGAAGAAGCCGACCAAGCCGACCGCGGTCGCCGTCGTGGGCTCGACCCCCACCTCCATCACCGTGACCGCCCGGGTGCAGCGGGCCAAGCAGTTCCGGGTGTACGCCGCCCCGACCGCCCGCGCGGTGAACGCGCACAGCTACCGCAAGGCGCCGTACCGCTCGAAGGTGTCGGCGAGCCGCCAGGTCACCGTGGGACTGAAGTACCAGACCGGTCCGTACTTCCTGCGCTACACCGCCCGCAACCGGGTGGCGCTGAAGTTCGCCGCGATCCAGACCGCGTACGTCACCCCGCCGGTGCCCACCGCGCTCACCGCCGTCTCCACCGCCGGCGGCGGGCTCGCGCTCACCTGGCGGGCGAGCAAGCCCGCCGAGCGGGTCCTCGTGACCGCGGCGACCGACCCCGCCTTCACGCAGGGCGTACGGACCTACACGGTCCGCGGCGCCGCGGACACGTTCACGCCGCACGGCCTGGACGCGGGTACGACGTACTGGTTCCGGGTGCGGGCGGCGAACGGACCGAGCCAGTCGGCGTGGTCGCAGCCGACGTCCGCCACCGCCGTGGCGGCCGGGGCGCAGGTGAGCGTCGCGTCGTACAACATCCAGTACGCCGAGGCGTCGAGCGGCCCCAAGGTCGGTGACCAGAAGCCCGCACCGTGGTCGGAGCGCGGCCCGCTCGCCGCGCAGCTGCTCTGGTCGGCCCGGCCCGACGTCGTCGCCGTGCAGGAGGGCAACTCCCGCATCGGCGAGAAGCCGCGGGGCGGCTACCGCGAGCGGCAGGTCGACGACTTCGCCGCGGCGCTCAACCGGCTCGGCGCCGACTACCGGGTGGCCGACACCGAGAACATCGCGGAGACGGCCACCGGGCCGTACCTGCTCTACCGCACCAGCGTCTGGCGGCCGGTGGGCAAGGGTGCGCGCATCGCGTTGCCGAACGACCGGTGGGCCGCGTACCAGGTCCTCGAGCACCAGGAGTCCGGAGCGCGGGTCCTGGTGGTCTCGGCGCACCTGCTGCCGGGCGCCAAGCCGGGCTACGACGACAAGCGCAAGGCCCAGGCCGCCACCCTGACGGCGAAGGCGACGCAGGTGGCCAAGGAGTACGGCGTCCCGGTCGTGTACGCCGGCGACTTCAACTCCCACAACGGCAAGAAGCACGCGTTCGACGGGCCCGGTCTGGTCATGGCCGCGAACGGCGTACCGGACACCAAGGACGTCTCACCGGTCCTGGTGAACGACCGGTACAACAGCGCGAACCAGGGGTTCCGCATCGCCGCATCCGGCGGGTTCAACATCGACCACATCTTCGCCGGCCCGGGACTCGCGGTGCTGCGCTGGGCGATGCTGCTCGACGTCAACTCCAGCGGCAGGTTCGTCGGGACCTTCCCGTCCGACCACAACCCGCTCGTCGCCGACCTCACCCTCCCCGCCCTCCCCTGACCCGCGTCCCTGCTTGAAACGTCGTCAACTCAGCGAGTTGACGACGTTTCGAGCAGGGACGCGCGGAGGTGGAGCAGGGCGCTCGCGTCCTGCGGGAGGGTCAGGCGCTCGCTGGAGGGGGTGGCCGGCGCGGGTGACCCCCACCAGGCCGCGACGCTCGCGAGCGGCGCGGGCAGCGGCACCTCGACCGCCTCGGAAGCCAGGTTCGCCACGGCGAACCAGGGCCCGCGGTGCACCGCGAACCAGTCCGGTCGCCCGTCCGGCGACGCTCCCCAGCTGCACCGCACCCCGTCGGCGCTGGCGCCCGGGCGCGCCCAGCCGGCACCCAGGCCCGGTTCGGCAGCGCGCAGCGCGAGCAACGTGCGGTACCAGCCCAGCAGCTCCTGCTCCCGCGGGCGCGCCGGCTCGTCCCAGTCCAGCCGGGACGCGGCGACCGTCGCAGGGTCCTGCGGATCCGGGATCTCCTCCGCGTCCCACCCGTGGGCGGCGAACTCCTGCCGGCGGCCCTCGGTCACGGCCCGCCCCAGCTCCGGGTCGGGGAAGGAGCTGAAGAACCGCCACGGGGTGTCGGCTCCCCACTCCTCGCCCATGAAGAGCATCGGGGTGTACGGCAGCACTGCGAGCAGCACCGCGCCCGCCGCACACCGGTCGAGCCCGGCGAGGGTACGCAGCCGTTCCCCGCGCGCCCGGTTGCCGACCTGGTCGTGGGTCTGCAGGGACACGACCAGGCGCCAGGGATCGGTGACGGCCCAGTCGATCGGCGCGCCGTGGGAGCGGCCGCGGAACGAGGACCAGCCGCCCTCGTGCCGGAACCCGCGCTCCAGCGTGCGCCCGACGGCCTCGCAGGAGGCGAAGTCGGCGTAGTAGCCCGCGCTCTCGCCGGTCAGCAGCCAGTGCAGCGCGTGGTGCACATCGTCGTCCCACTGTGCGGTGAGCCCGAGCCCGTACGCCCGACGGTCGCTGATCGTGCGCGGGTCGTTCCGGTCGCTCTCGGCGATCAGCGTGAGCGGGCGGCCCACCTCGGTCGACAGCTGCTCCACGGCTGCGGCGAGCTCGGTCAGGTAGTGGGTGGCGCGTTCGTCGTGCAGCTCGTGCACCGCGTCCAGCCGCAGCCCGTCGAGATGGAAGTCGCGCAACCAGCCCAGCGCGCTACCGACCAGGATCGCGCGTACCGCGTCCGAGTCGGTGTCGTCGAGGTTGACGGCGGCACCCCACGGGGTGTGGTGCTTGTCGGTGAGAAACGGGCCGAAGCGCTCCCAGCTGTTACCGCTCGGGCCGAGGTGGTTGTGCACCACGTCGAGCAGCACCGCGAGCCCGGCACGGTGGCAGGCGTCCACGAACGCGCACAACGCGTCCGGGCCGCCGTACGGTTCGTGGACCGCGTCGATCGCGACCCCGTCGTAGCCCCAGCCGGCGACCCCGTCGAAGGCGGTCACCGGCATCAGCTCGACGTGGGTGACGCCGAGGGTGACGAGGTGGTCGAGCCGGTCGGCGGCCGCGGCGAACGTGCCCGCGGGGGTGAACGTGCCCACGTGCAGCTCGTACACGACCCCGCCGGCGAGCCCGCGGCCGGTCCACCCGGCGTCCTGCCAGGCGTACGCGCCCGGCTCCCACACCTGGGCCGGCCCGTTCACCCCGTCCGGCAGCCGCCGGGCGAGCGGGTCGGGGCGTACGAGCTGCCCGTCGAGCTCCAGGTCGTACCGGTCCCCCTGCCGTAGGTCTTCCAGCGACCCGGAGAACCAGCCGTCGTCGCGCGGCGCCAGCGGGTAGCGGCGCTCCCCGCGGAGCACCGTCACCTCGCGGGCGCGGGGCGCCCAGACCTCACGGTGCACCTGAGGGTTCCTCCTGGCGCACGAGCAGCGCGACCGGCCAGGCCTCGAGCAGCTCGCCCACCACGACCCCCTCGACCGGGACCTGCAGGTCGCGTCCGGTGAGCAGGCACCGCCACCGGCCGGCGGGCACGGCCACGGTGGTCCCGCCCCAGCCACCGGCCGCGGCGAGCCGCAGCGCGAACCGGGTCGCGGCGGCGACGACCCGCTCGCCGCGCCGGAACGCGAGCAGGTGGGCGGCGGCGGGTCCGGACGCGGCGAGCGGTGCCTGTTCGGCGTCCGGGCCGAGCAGGGCCGGATCGTCGCGGCGCAGCGCGAGGCCGAGCGCGGTCAGTCGCGCCTTCGCCGCGTCGAGATCTGCGTACGGGTCGGGCACGGCGTCCAGTCCACGCTCCAGCGCCGCGGCCAGCCGGTCCGGGTCGGGCGGCACGCGGTTGTCCGGGTCGACGAGCCGCAGACTCACGACCTCGCAACCCTGGAAGACGTCCGGGACCCCGACGGTGGCGAGCGCGACGAGCCGCTGGCCGAGCACGTTGGCGACGAACCCGGGATGCAGCCGCTCGACGAGCTGGGCGACGCTGCCGGTGAGCGTCGGGTCGCCGGCGACCCGATCGACGAAGTCGGCGATCGCGGCCTCGTACGCCTCGTCCGGCGTGGTCCACGAGGTGCGCAGCTTGGACTCGCGCGCCGCCTTGTGCAGGTACCCGGTCAGCCGCTCGGCCTCGATCGGCCACGCGCCGACGAGCGTCTGCCACGCCAACCAGTCGAGGCGGTGATCGGCCGCATCGGGGTCGATCGTGCCGACGCCGGCCTGCCAGGCGCGCACCGTCGTGGCCCACTCGCCCGGGATCTCGCTGAGCACGGCCAGTCGCGCCCGGACGTCCTCGCTGCGCTTCGTGTCGTGGGTCGAGGTCGCGGTCAGCGCGGACGGCCAGGTGCTGCGGCGCTCCTCCGCCCAGGCGTGGAACTCCTGCGGGGACACGCCGAAACGATCGGGCTCCCCGCCGACCTCGCACAGCGAGGCGAGCGGGTACCAGCGGTACGTCGCGGTGTCCTCGACGCCCTTGGCGATCGCCGGGCCGGTCGTCTGTTGGAAACGCAGACAGAACTCGTCCTTCGCGGCGCTGCGTCCCATGCGCGAGAGCGCGAGGTCGCGGACCAGTGCGATCTCGGCACCGCGCTGCGGCACGCGGGCCGCGGCCCGCTCCGCAGCGGCGTGGAGCAGGTCGACCGCGGACGGGTCGACCGGCTCGCCGGGGTACACGTAGACCCGGTAGACCGGCACCTCGGCGAGCACCTCGTGCACGGCCTCGGTCAGCCCGCGCCGGGAGTGGTCGCGCAGTCGCAGCTCGTCCTGGCACACCTCGTGCGCGACGGCCGCGAGCCTGTCGACCTCGGCGACGAGCAAGGTTGCGAGCACTTCGTGCCGGGCGTGGGCGCTGATCTGCTCCCAGGTCTGCGTGACGCCGGTCAGTTCCGCGAACGCACCGGTGAGCACCGGGGCACCGGCCGGGTCGACGAACAGCCCACCGATGCGCGAGAGCGCCTCGTAACCGGTGGTTCCGGCGCACTCCCAGTCGGGCGGCAGCGGCTCGTCCCCGACGAGCACCTTCTCCACGACGACCCAGGCGTGCTCGCTCGCGGCCGCCAGCCGCGCCAGATAGCCGCGCGGATCCGCGAGCCCGTCGGGGTGGTCGATGCGGAAGCCGCCGATGACCCCCTCGCGGTGCAGGGCGAGCAACAGCCGGTGGGTGGCCGTGAAGACGCCGGGGTCCTCCACCCGTACCGCGACCAGCGTGTCGACGTCGAAGAACCGCCGGTAGGTGAGTTCCTCGTCGCCCACCCGCCAGTACGCGAGCCGGTAGTGCTGAGCGTCGAGCAATGCCTCGAGCGGCAGGTCGGCGGTGCCCGGACGTACCGGCAGCTCGTGGTCGTAGTAGCGCACCACCGGCTCGCCGTACGGCCCGGCCGGGTCGACGGTGAGCTCCCCGGCGTCGAGGCACTCGTCGATCCGCCGCCCGAGAATCGGCAGCAGCAGCGGTCGGCTCCAGTCGACGTCGAACCAGGTGGCGTACGCGGAGTCCTGCCCGTCTCGCAGGACCGCCCACAGCGCGCGGTTCAGGCTCTCTGGGGTCGTGATCGCCATGTGGTTCGGTACGACGTCGACCACCACTCCGAGGCCGCGTTCACGCAGCCGGTCCGCCGCGGCGGTGAGCCCGTCCCGCCCGCCGAGCTGGTCGTCGATCCGGTCGTGATCGACGACGTCGTACCCGTGCTGTGAGTCCGGCGCGGCCTGCAGCACCGGTGACAGGTACGCGTGGCTCACGCCCAGCCGCGCCAGGTGCCCGGCGAGGCCGGCGAGCGCCTCGAAGCCGTGGTCGGGTGTGAGCTGCACCCGGTAGGTGCCGGTCAGCGGTCGCACCGGTCAGTCCTCGCGGCGCAGCAGCACCAGTCCGCGTCCGGGCACGCCGAGCGGGCTGGCCGCCACCTGCTCGTCGTCCAACGGCGCCCCGTCCACGCGCGCCGAGTCGATCTCGACGGTCCACGCGCTGCCGCCGCCTTCCGGGAGCACGAACTCGACGGTGTCGTCGTGCGCGTTCATCAGCAGCAGGAAGGTGTCGTCGACGATCTGCTCGCCGCGCGCATCGACCTCGGGCAACCGGCGTCCGTCCAGCAGCACGGCGAGCGAGCGCGCGAACCCGTTGGTCCAGTCGTCGTCGTCCATCACCTTGCCGTCAGGGCGCAGCCAGACGATGTCTTCCCCGGCCCCGCGCACGTCGGCACCCTGGAAGAAGCGCCGGCGCCGGAAGACCGGGTGCTCACGACGGATCCGGGAGACGCGCTCGACGAAGCCCAGCAGCCCTTCATCGAGCTCGCCGTCGACCCAGTCCACCCAGCTGATCTCGTTGTCCTGGCAGTACGCGTTGTTGTTGCCGCCCTGGCTGCGGCCGATCTCGTCCCCGTGAGAGAGCATCGGTACGCCCTGGGAGAGGAACAGCGTCGCGAGCAGGTTGCGCTGCTGGCGTCCACGGAGCCCGAGGATCTCCCAGTCATCGGTCGGGCCCTCGACGCCGCAGTTCCAGGAGCGGTTGTCGTCCGTGCCGTCCCGGCCGTCCTCGCCATTGGCCTCGTTGTGCTTCTCGTTGTAGCTGACCAAGTCGCGCAACGTGAAACCGTCGTGCGCCGTGACGAAGTTGATCGAGGCGATAGGGCGCCGGCCGCTGCTCTCGTACAGGTCGGAGGATCCGGTGAGCCGGCTGGCGAAATCCGGCATGGCGTGCGGCACGCCGCGCCAGAAGTCACGTACCGCGTCCCGGTACAGCCCGTTCCACTCGGTCCAGAGCGGCGGGAAGCCACCGACCTGGTAGCCGCCGTCGCCAAGGTCCCACGGCTCGGCGATCAGCTTTACCTGCGAGATGACCGGGTCCTGGTGGACAAGGTCGAAGAACGCGCTGAGCCGGTCCACCTCGTGGAACTGGCGGGCGAGCGTCGCGGCCAGGTCGAACCGGAAGCCGTCGACGTGCATCTCGAGCACCCAGTAGCGCAGCGAGTCCATGATGAGCTGCAGTACCGCGGGGCTGCGCATCAGCAGGCTGTTGCCGGTGCCGGTCGTGTCGTAGTAGTGCTCGGGCGACTCGTCGACGAGCCGGTAGTACGCCTGGTTGTCCAGGCCGCGGAACGAGAGCGTCGGCCCGAGCTCGCTGCCCTCGGCGGTGTGGTTGTAGACGACGTCGAGGATGACCTCGAGACCGGCGCGGTGCAGGTCGCGCACCATCGCCTTGAACTCGCCGACCTGCTGGCCGTCGCTGCCGCCCGAGCTGTACGACGCGTGCGGGGCGAGGAAGCCGATCGTGTTGTAACCCCAGTAGTTGGACAGCCCGCGGTCGGTCAGGTGGTGGTCCTGGACGAACTGGTGCACCGGCATCAGCTCGATCGCCGTCGCGCCGATGCGCTGGTAGTGCTCGAGCATCGCGGGGTGTGCCACCGCCGCATAGGTGCCGCGCAGCGACTCGGGGATGTCCGGGTGGGTGGCCGTCAGACCCTTGACGTGGGCCTCGTAGATCACCGTCTCGTGGTACGGCGTGCGAGGCGGCCGGTCGTCGCCCCAGTCGAAGAAGGGGTTGATCACGACGGACTTGAAGACGTGCGGCGCGGAGTCGTCGTCGTTGCGGGCGGCGTGGTCGTCCCAGCGGTACCCGAAGCACGCCTCGTCCCAGTCGATCTCTCCGTCGACGGCCTTCGCGTACGGGTCGAGGAGCAGCTTGGCGGGGTTGCATCGGAGCCCTGCCTTCGGGTCGTACGGGCCATGCACGCGGTAGCCGTACCGCTTCCCCGGTGAGGTGCCCGGCAGGTAGCAGTGCCAGACGTCAGCGTCGCGTTCCCGCAGCTCGATGCAGGTTTCCTTCCCGGCCTCGTCGAACAGGCAGAGCTCGACCTTCTCGGCCACCGAGGAGTAGACCGCGAAGTTCGTGCCCGCCCCGTCGAAGGTGGCACCGAGCGGGCGTAGCGAGCCTGGCCACACCTGCATCAACTGGTCTCCAGTCCGGTATCGGGGATCCGGTAGACCCGGACCCAGTCATCTTGGTACACCCGGTCCAGTCCGGCAGCACCTGGCGGGAGCTGCAGGCGGGAATCGATCGCGATCCCGCCGGGCGGTCCCTGGAAGATGTACCTGATGTCGTAGCGCGCGAGCAGCTCCCGGATCCGCGGGTTCCACCCGATCTCGGCGAAGTGGGTCACGAGGTAGAGTCGGTCCGCGTCCGCCTCCGACGTCGTCCAGATCATCAACGGGTGGACACCGCGCAGCGCGTACATCCACGATGACCCGTCCGGCCAGTCGTTGAGCACCCGGGCGTCGCGCGGTACGAGCGAGGCCAGCACGGCGAACCCGTCGCGCATCGTCCCCGCGCGCGCGACCGTGGTACGACGGCTCTCGACGCGGTCCTGGGCCGCCTGCAGCCAGGTGGGCAGCCCGAGACCGAGCAGGACGAGCACGGCGGCACCGGCTGCGACCGGTGCGGGCCGTGGCAGGCCGGCGGGCCGCAACCGCAGCAGCGCGTCGACGGCACAGCAGCACACGACGGCGGCGAGCACCCAGGTCACCGCACCGAGCCGGTACCAGTCGGTGTACCAGAACCCGGTGAGGATCTGGCGCAGGTCGCTGCGCTCGGCCCGGGCTACCAGGTAGAGCACCGCGAACATGACGGTCGCGAGAATCAGCCAGCGGTGGCGGCGTATCACCAGCAGCAGCACGGCGGCGAGCAGCAGTGCCAGCGCGAGCGTCGGTGTCGCGGCGGAGTTGACGTACTCGATGAAGATCTCGTGCAGGGCCTCCGGGTACGTCGCGTCGAGCCCGCGCGAGTGGGTGAAGGTCATGACCGCGTGGGTCGTCGAGGCCCAGAGCCACGGCAGCGCGAGCAGGACCGTCGCCACGCCCCACAGGACTGCGCCCTGCACCGTCCCGCGCCAGCGCCCGCGCAGCAGTCCCGGACGCCTGGCACGGGCGAGGCTTGCCCGGCGCAACCAGCCGGCCACGAAGCAGAGAGCGACGATCAGCAGGACGGCCACCATCGCCGGCTGGACGAGGAACACCGCGGCGGTGACGCACGCCGCGCCGAGCACGTCGGGCGGCCGCCACCCGCGCCGCACCATCCGCACCGTCACGGCGGTCGCTACCGGGAGCAGTGCGAGCGCCGCGACGTAGGCCGGGGTGTCCACCAGCCACACGGTGGGATACAGCAGCACGGTGAGCGCCGGCGCGAGGAGCAGCACGATGCGGGAGCGAACCCGCAGCTCGCGCAGCAGCGCCACGACCCCGGCCGGCATCACCAGCACTGCGAAGAAGAACTGCGCCTGCAGGAAGCCGACGGCCGCGTCACCGCCCACCAGGGCCATCGCGGTGCCGATGACGACGTGCCAGCCCGCCGGGTAGTAGTCGGTCCAGTCCAGGAGCAGGGGGTCACGCGGTACGAGCTGCGCGACGTCGGTGATGCCGGTGTGTTGCACGAGCCCGATCAGGTACCCGTGCCACGGGGCGTCCCAGAATCTGGGGAACGCTTCGGTCCACGCCCACCAGGCGCCGCCGGCCCGCCAGGTCCACAAACCTGCCAGCAGCCCGCCCCCCAACCCGAGGACAGCGGTCACGGACCCGGTCAGGGCGCGGCGGGGATGAAGCCCACCGGGCCGGGGGGCGCTGCTCCCCGTACGGCGGCCCGTCGTCCGAAGCGCCAGGCCACCGACCGCACCGAGGACGGTCGCGGACAGGACGAGCGCGAGCGCGCTCGGACGCCACCCGACCAGCCCACCGGCCCACCCGACCCACCCGATCAGCAGGATCGACATCGCGGGGGCAGCCGCGAGCCGCCACCCCGCGAACTGCGGCCAGCTGGTCGCCGCGAACGCCAGCCCCGGCACCAGGAAGACGACGAACAGCATCACCGTCAGCACGGCAGGCGCCCGCGACCGAGCGCAGCGGCTCTCGCCATCAGCCCGTCGACCGGAGGGCCGGTCGGACCCGGGCGCTCACCACCGGAGGAACGCAGCGATTCCCTCGGCCTCTGCGAGCACCTGCTCGGCAGCGCCTTCGACGGGGCTGATCCGCGCGCCGGTGGACAGGGCGCGCTCCACGAGCCGCTCGGTGAGCCGCGGCTCGGGCGTCACCGACCCGTCCGTCGGAGCCTCGGCGGCCGCGTACATCGCCCCGTCGGCGCCGGTCGAGCCGACGTAGCGGACCTGCGGGTCGTACACGAGGTGCGAGACCTGACCGGCGGTGAGCGCGGACGCGACTTCGGAGAGCCCGAGCGCGGCGTTGCCCGCAGCACCGGCGTCGCGCACCTGTGCGATGACCTGCGCCTCGTTGGCCTCGTGGTGCTCGTGCATGAGGCGGTTCACGGTCCCGGCGAGCTCGCGGTCGTCGAGTCCGCCGAGCACGCGCTGCTCCGATATCACCTTGCCGCGGAGCGGTTCGGGGAACCGCTCGACCACCTGGGAGGTCCACTGGTCCCCACCGCTGACCAGGATCCGTTCCCAGCGCTGCTCCGCGGCCCGCTCGGCGACCGCCGCCACGACGTCCTGGAAGAACTGTTCGGCATGCGCGCGGTTGCGCGCCTTGCGCTGCTCGCGTACCGGGGAGTTGTACTGGCCGATCGGGCCGCCGCCGATCTGCCCGGCCCGCTCGTGCGGCGCTTCGATCTCCGAGCGCTCCATCCGGGCCGCGACGCTGATCGCTCCCAGTCGCCAGTCGATGATGCGGGCCTGGTCGCCCGAGACGACGACGACGCCGGCGGGCCGTCCCTCGTCGAGCACCTCGAGCAGCGGGTGGATGAACGGCCCTTGGTCCAGTACGACGCGGTTGTTGACGGGCAGCTGGCTCGACATGCGTACGACCCAGTCGTCCGCGAGCGCGGCGAACATCATCCGCCCGCGTCCCGGCTCACGAGGGTCGGCCAACGACTCGAGCTCGCCCTGCAACCGGTCGAGGGCGGCGGTCAGCGCCCGGCCCGGCACCTGCGCCTCGTCGACGCGACGCTCCAGCTCGCGCAACCGGTTCTTCAGGTCGATGGCGGCGGCGGACCGGTCGGCCCCGTTGCTCGGGTCCGCGTCGAAGTACACCGACAGCACCCCGAGCTCGTCTGTCCGCCGCGACAGCGCGAGCAGCGCGTCGTCGTCGAGCTGGTCGATCAAGGCCATGGCAGCATCTCCGTCGGTCTCGGGCACGATCGGCACCAGGCGGTCAGCGGTGCGGTTCCTGCGCGGCGGGCCGCCGCACCACCGTAGCGCGCTCGCTGCGCGCCCGAACCCCGAAGGGTGCCCCGCTCCCGGCGCCACGCCGCGCCGCAGTCGATCACGTGCCAGACTCGAGCGCATGCCCGAGCCCGACCCGTACTGGTTCAAGCGTGCGGTGTTCTACGAGGTCCTGGTGCGCTCGTTCCAGGACCGGTCCGGCGACGGCATGGGTGACCTGCTCGGTCTGCGCGACCGGCTCGACTACCTCCAATGGCTCGGCGTCGACTGCCTGTGGCTGCCCCCGTTCTTCCCGTCGCCGCTGCGCGACGGTGGCTACGACGTGTCGGACTTCACCGCCGTCGCCGAGGACGTCGGCACGATCGAGGACTTCACCGCGTTCCTCGACGCCGCACACAGCCGTGGGATGCGGGTCATCATCGACTTCGTGATGAACCACACGTCCGACCAGCATCCCTGGTTCCAGGCGTCGCGCACCGACCCCGACGGGCCGTACGGCGACTTCTACGTGTGGTCCGACGACAACGAGCGCTACCAGGATGCGCGGATCATCTTCGTCGACACCGAGACGTCCAATTGGACGTGGGACCCGGTACGCCAGCAGTACTTCTGGCACCGGTTCTACAGCCATCAGCCGGACCTGAACTATGACAACCCGGCCGTGCACCTCGCCATCCGCAGCGCGCTCGCCTTCTGGCTCGACCTCGGCATCGACGGGTTCCGGCTCGACGCGGTCCCGTACCTGTACGAGCGGGAGGGCACCAACTGCGAGAACCTGCCGGAGACGCACGAGTTCCTGAAGCAGATGCGGGCGTTCGTCGACGACAACTACCCCGGCCGGGTACTGCTCGCCGAAGCGAACCAGTGGCCCGCCGACGTCGTCGACTACTTCGGCTCGTTCGAGAAGGGCGGCGACGAGTGCCACATGTGCTTCCACTTCCCGGTGATGCCGCGCATCTTCATGGCGGTGCGCCGGGAGTCGCGGTACCCGATCTCCGAGATCCTGGAACAGACTCCTCCGATCCCCGAGAACTGTCAGTGGGGCATCTTCCTGCGCAACCACGACGAGCTGACCCTCGAGATGGTCACCGACGAGGACCGCGACTACATGTGGGCGGAGTATGCCTCGGACCCGCGGATGAAGGCGAACATCGGGATCCGTCGGCGCCTCGCGCCGTTGCTCGACAACGACATCAACCAGATGGAGCTGTTCACCGCGCTGCTGCTGAGCCTTCCCGGATCCCCGGTCCTGTACTACGGGGACGAGATCGGCATGGGCGACAACATCTGGCTGGGTGACCGTGACGGCGTCCGTACGCCGATGCAGTGGACGCCGGACCGCAACGCCGGGTTCTCCACCGTGACCCCAGGCCGGTTGATGCTTCCGGTGATCATGGACCCGGTGTTCGGCTACCAGGCCGTCAACGTGGAGTCACAACAGGTCAACAAGTCGTCGTTGCTGCACTGGGTGCGCCGGATGCTGCGCATCCGCGGCGAGCACCCGGCGCTCGGGCTCGGGACCTTCCATGACATCGGGGGCTCCAATCCCTCCGTGCTCACCTTCCTGCGCGAGTACGACGGCGACGCGATGCTGTGCGTCAACAACCTTTCCCGCTTCCCGCAACCGGTCGAGCTGGATCTGCAGCAGTTCGAGGGGGTGCGGCCGATCGAGACGTTCGGTGCCACCGAGTTCCCAGCCATCGGGCAGTTGCCCTACCTGCTCACCCTCTCTGGCTACGGGTTCTACTGGTTCCGACTCAGCCGCGACGAGGGGACGCAGCCATGATCACGCTCGACCACCGCGCGCTCGCCGAGTACCTGCCCAGGCAGCGCTGGTTCACGGGTCGCGACGAGGCCGTCGAGGTGCAGGAGATCCACCCGCTCGGCTGGCTCGCCGAGCCGGGTTCTGGGCTAGGCGTCCGCGTCGAGCTCGCGACGGTCTCGGACGGTGTCTCCACGACGGTCTACAACCTGCCCCTGGCCTACCGGGTCGAGCTCGTCGGGAACCTCGAGCACGCCCGGATCGGGACCGTCGTCGTCGACGAGGTCGAGCTGCACGTCTACGACGCGCTCGTCGACCCGGAAGCGATCGCCGTACTGATGGCAGGATTCGCGGCACCCGACCGCGTCACCGCCGAACTGCAGTACGTGTGCAACTCCGACATCGACTTGCCGCTGGACACGATCGCACCACTGCTCGTCGAGCAGAGCAACAGCTCTGTGATCATCGACGAGACCGCGATGCTGAAGTTCTTCCGCCGGGTGTCCCCCGGACGCAACCCCGACGTCGAGGTCCTCGCGGCCCTCTCCGAGGAGTACAGCGACACCGTCCCCAAGCTCTACGGCTGGCTGAGCACGGCCGAGGACTCGCCGGTCGGCGCCTGCGACCTCGGGATACTCCAGACGTTCCTGCGCACGGCGACCGAGGGTTGGGAGTCTGCGCGGGTCAGCGTCCGTGACCTACTCGCAGAACCGGAGCTCGCACCCGAGGACGCCGGCGGGGACTTCGCCGGGGAGGCCGAGCGTCTCGGCGCGGCGACCCGGCACGTGCACGAGGGCATGGCGCGGCTGCTCCCGTCCGGCACGTGGGGCGCCGCCGAGCTGGGCGCACTCGCCGACCGGTTCCTCGCCCGTTTCGCGGACGCGGCGCGCGTCGTACCGCAGCTTGCGGAGCGGCGGGAGGCCGTGGCCGAGTGCTTCGACGCCGTCCGGGACCTGACCCCGCCCGTGCCGGTGCAACGGATCCACGGGGACCTGCACCTCGGACAGACCCTGCGCACCAGCATCAACTGGAAGCTGATCGACTTCGAGGGAGAGCCGGCGCGCCCCTTGGCTGAACGCACCCGCCTGGACTCCCCCATGCGCGACGTCGCAGGCATGGTGCGTTCATTCGACTACGTCGCACAGTCCGTGCTCACCCAGGTCGGCGAATCGCCGACGATCAGCCTCGCCGCGCAGGCCTGGACAGAACGCAACGTCGCGGCGTTCCTTCGCGGGTACGGCGCACCCGAATCGGACCTCGAGGCGACGCTGCTACGCGCGTACGAAGTCGACAAGGCCGTCTACGAGGTCTTGTACGAGGCCCAGCACCGCCCGGGATGGATCGCGATCCCGTGGCGGGCGATACCCGGATGAACGGCGTGTCGCTGCCGTGCGATCCCGGCGGCCACGGGCACCATGGAGTGACAACCGACGGCGGGCCCCTCGCGGTATGAGCTCGAGGGGCCCGTTGTTTTGCCGCCCCTCAGCGCCACCCCCACCTCACGTATGAAGAACTGGTTCTTTCAGTAGCGGCGGTCGCAACCACACACCGGTCGAGCGCAGTCGAGTCACTTTGGGCCGGGTGGCGCGCCCGTCGACGCGTGAAGGACCGGCCTACCACTCGGTGGTCGAGCGTAGTCGAGACCACGTCAGTGATCATGGTCTCGACTACGCTCGACCAACGGATGGTTGCGCCCGCTCTTTCGGAGCAGACCATACGCGCCAGTCTCGATTACGCTCGACCACCGACGAGTCGCCTGGAAGTGGCCGCTCGGCAGGAGTGTGGGCTCGACGTCGACTGCTGCGTGGGGGGGGTGACCTGGAGGTGAGAACCGAAAGAACATCAACGGTTTCGGCGGGTGGCGCGCGGGCCCTTCTTCAGGGCCGGGTTCGTCGGGGCGGGGCGATGAACTCCCAGTAGTCGGCGGCCAGGGGGCTGACCCCGGGCCGGGCGACGATCTTCCACTCACCGTCATGAACCATCCGATGGTGACGCGCACACAGGAGAATCAGATTGTCGGGATTGGTCTCTCCGCCCTTCCACCATTCGAGGACATGGTGCGGCTGGCAGCGGGACACGTCGGCGTAGCAACCCGGGAACCTACAGTGCCGGTCCCGCAGGGTGAGCATCCGCCACACCCGTGGGGTGACGTGCCGGTGCTCCCGGCCCAGCCAGAGCACCTCCCGCGACGCCCC
>OFIS01000367.1_pt1 | contig 29486 bp, 25 predicted proteins | sample 1775071 | NCBI WGS metagenome assembly OFIS01 (sample SAMN08195774, study PRJEB24354) | sludge metagenome | isolation source: sludge from phenol fed wastewater aerobic bioreactor C | place: India: Nagpur | collected 2016-09-17
AACGACAATGCGTAACACTCAAACAATAGCTGTACCCTTCTTCGAGTTTTCAGTGCTGCATCGCTTCGGCTAAAGCCGGATTAGATTGTTTTCGGAGCCCAAGGCTAAAGCCTTGGGTTCGCTCATCACTGACTGATGGACATCCTACTGAAATGGCTAGCAGAAAAACGCACTTGATGATTTTCAACGCTACACTTTAACCCGGGGCTTTAGCCCCGGGCACCGGCTAACACGATATTGGCTTTAGCCAAAGCCACTTCAAAACCAACGAAACATGATGGAAGAGCAAAAAGTAAACGACAATCAGTCAAGGCAGAAAGATCGCGAACATCGGCAGTGATGAGTTTCCGCACTACCCTTCAACCCGGGGCTTTAGCCCCGGGCACAGGCTAACACAATATCGGCTTTAGCCAAAGCCTCCAAAAAATAGACATGCTCATAATGCAAAAGCGCTACTTGACCGATATGTTCGTTCTCGGCTCTTGGACTACTTCGGCTTAGGAATGAATCTCAATCCAACTTTTCAACCCGGGGCTTTAGCCCCGGGAACACACTAACACGGCACCGGCTTTAGCCAAAGTCTTTCAAGAATTCAACATCTGTATATCCTACTCCAGACAAGAATCTTTCATATTCCTCAGCAAAACTACTTTTTCGATGGTGTTCCTGTTGGTTGCGGATATATTTTCTTACCCGTTCAACTTTATCATCACTCACGGATGAAGCAAAGTACTTATCAGTCCATTCAAACTTCGTGTCTATTATCTTGTTCTTATTCACCCAAAAGGCAGACTCGCCCTTCAGCAACTGAATTTGCTTTGCAATACTGTAATCCGATTTCAGTAACATCAGGACATGCAAATGATCATCGTGTCCGTTGATGGAATCAATGAAAATGCCTTTGTCTTCGGCATTCTTGCGGATGTGGTCACAAACTTTTTCGAGGGTGGGGGGCTTTAAGAAAGGCATTCGCCTTTTAGTACCCCAAACCGCATGTATCCAAATTTTGATGTACGACATATAGCTTGCTAAAGAATCATTGCATTCGATTCTTTCATAAGGATAGAGCATTCGGTTGTGCATCGCTCACACTATAATCTCACTGTCGTCTTTTATGATTCAATTACTGTGTAGGATATGTACTCAATCTTTTTCAGTCACTTTCTTAGTGCCTCAGTCCATTATTGCTTTTCTACATCCTTCTGTACAAATCCTTGATGGTATCTAAAGTTATCTTCTCCTTCCAGTCCGTGCCAATAGCATGGTTCCACATGTGCGGAAGATTGTAAGCGACTTGTGCCATTGCCGTTATTTGCTCTTCTGTCCAGTCTTTACTTAATCCCCGCGGTAGTGCTATATTATGTTGATGCAACATCTGCCTGAACTCCTCAAGTCCCTTAGGGTAATAGTCTTCAAGGTGCTGGAAGGCAAGGCAATTGGCATAGCAATGTTTTTCACCCAGTATTTTCGACAAGCCATAAGACAGTGCATGACATACGCCGACTTCCGAATAAGTAAGACTTAGCCCACCCATTAACGAAGCCACCATCAGTTTATCATTGTTCTCAGGTGTTTGTCCGGCATTTTCACCCAAATATACCTCCTGGCATAGCTTCAGCGCCTGCTCGGCATAGGCATGGCTGAATGCATTGTTGAGTTGTCCGGTTTCTGATTCTATACAATGAATGTAAGTATCCATGCCCGTATAAAACCATTTATCGCGTGGCACCGATTCTGTTAGCTCAGGATCGAGAATTACCTGATTAAACACCGTCCAGTCGCACTTTAGCCCCAACTTTTTCTCCGGACCAGTAAGTACTGCCGTCATCGAAACCTCTGCGCCCGTACCCGAAATGGTAGGAACACCAAGGTGATAGATGCCGGGCTTTTTTACCAGATTCAAACCCTGATAAAGAGTGGAAGAACCTTCATTGGTAAACATCAGAGAGATAGCCTTGGCAATGTCCATAATGCTGCCACCACCAATACCAATAACGCCTGAAGGCAAGCCCTTTGAAGCCAGCACTTCGTCGCGCAGCGTATCAATTTGTTCCGTAGTAGGTTCGTGCGGATCTACGTCAATAAACCGTACTACATCTTCATCACCGGCGGGCAGTCGCTTTTCAAGCTCTTTGCCTTTAAAATATTGATCCACCACGAAGAGAAAAAAATGATCATTTTCTTTTCTGACCGGCTCCAGGATGTCTTTCATCGTGTTGAAACTGCCACGACCGAAAACAACTTTCTCGATGTTTTTGAAATTCTTATGCATGTGCGGTAGCAAGTGCTTTTTTTACGCAATCTGATATTTTGTTTGCCAGGGCTTTCACTTCCTCTTCTGTCCAGGTGCAGCGAATACCAAAAGAGATAAGTCTGCCGATCACTTCCTGCGACTTGGGTAGAGAAAGATGCTGATAATCCTGCGGAGCGCCAACCACCTCTACGGTAAGTGGCGAAGCGGTTTTCATATTTTTCAGATGATCCCACTGATTGATGAAGTGATACATGTTGGTGTACCAGTAGTTAAAGCCGCCAATTCCGGCTTCATTCATCGCAGCTACGGTGCGTTTCGCAGCTTCAGTATCCGGCAAAAGGAGGTTAAGAAATGTTGCGGAATCGCCAGATGGATCGGCAAGGCGGGCAAAAGAAATACCATCTGTCTTTGAAAGTATTTCCGTCAGTATGCCTTTATATTTTCTATTGATCTCACGGATATGAGGTACTTTTCTGGTTTGTGCTAAACCTACTGCGGCATTCAGTTCACCGATCCGGTAGTTAAAGCCGAGCACAGGATGTTGCTCCATGCCGCGGTTATTGCCTTCATGGTTGTGTCCGTGGTCCGAGTAGCAATCGGCAATTTTGTAAACGGCTTCGCTGTTCGTCACCATCACCCCCCCTTCGCCCGCAGTGGCAATTTTAAAAAAGTCGAAAGAATAGCTGCCGGCAGTGCCGAAAAGCCCTGTGGACGTGCCTTTGTACGATGCAGCAAAAGCCTGACCTGCATCTTCTACCAGCACAAGATTATGTTTTTTTATCACCGCCATAATGGGGTCCATATCTGCCATACCGCCGCACATATGCACCAGACACACAGCCTTGGTTTTGGGAGAAATGGCTTTTTCAATTCCCTCTGCGCTCAGACAAAGCGTTTCATCTACTTCTGCAAATACAGGCAATGCCCCCACAAATAATACCGCTTCTATGGTCGCAATAAACGTAAATGGCGGTACAATTACCTCATCGCCCGCACCAATGCCTGAAGCAGCGAGTGCTGTAGCCACAGCCGTAGAACCACTGCTCATGGCATGGGCATACTTTGCACCCGTTATTTTCTTTACCTCGTCTTCAAACTCTTTAGCTTTCCAGTGACCATTGCGTTGTGCATCATGACCATAGCGAAAGAGGATGCCGGTGTCTAATACATCATTTACTTCTTTTCTTTCTTCTGCGCCAAAGAGTTCTGTTCCGGGCATAATGTAAAATTTTAGACCGCAAAAGTAACTCAATAAACAGATTTAGATTAGCCGTCGGCTTTGAAAATTATGTGGTAGTTATTGTCGGATATTAAAGTTTTCGCAAGCGTTTGGTAGCTTTTATATAATGTGGGAGGATATTTACCAGCCACAATTGCGAGCTTCCTGACCATTTGTACATCATTCCCTACCCGCGTGGCACTGAAAATCAGGTATCCGAATGGGTGATTTAATGAAATGGACTGAGGCAGGACGGAAACCTTGTATCCTTCCGGAGCTTTCACAATGAAAGTGTCAGTAAACGATCGCGATTCATTTAGGATAAATGGTTCCTTCCGCTCGTCAATTGAATAGTCCACAGAAATTCTCCGGGGCAAGAGATTACCATCAAAAAACTTTACCGAGCCGGCTTTACTTACCAAAGCGTTAACCTGCATCTTTAACGTTTGCTGAAATTGATATTCCATACCCTCGTAGCGTTCTTCGTGCTGTTCTTCAATTATTCTAAACGCCTTGAACTGCAAACGTTGCGTCATCAATTCGTTCACATCAAGAGCGTTTTTCCCCGTCAGCGCGCTTCGATATTCGAAACCTTCGGCACCGTGAAATACGTTTGAGGTTTGCAGTGTGGCAGAATTGTCGTCGTTTAATATTGCCACAGTTTTGGAAAAAGTTGCGTTGTAAGCTGTGTCATAATAGGGAGTTTCCACAAGTCCGCATACACCTTCTTTAAAAATCAGTCCGGTTCTGCCTGCGGTAAACTTCCCAAGATAATTTGCAGGAAGCCTCTTACTGGTACATTCCAGCCAAACGGTATCCGTATTTCGAGGTATCATGAGGATGACATGATTAAATACGTCTGAAACGAATTCCCTGTCCAAAGTGTCAGGCTTTTCGCCGGCAGCCACCAGTACGGGATGTGCTGTAATTCCGGCACTCTTCAACAAAGACATCATGAAGTTAGTCAGTGCCTTACAATCACCATATTTTTTCTGACAAACAAATGCAGCATCAAGTGTTTGCCAGCCGCCAATTCCATATTGAATGGACACATAGCGGGTATTCTCCTGTAGGTATTGGTACAATAACCTAATTTTTTCGTTTTCGGTCTTGCCGGCACACATCTTAGTTACCTCATCCTTTGTGTCCTGTAAGAGCTGATCTCTGTTTGCATTCAACCGATAAACAAATCTTCCTAAACTATCCCAACTGGCATAGCTGCCCGGTACTTTGTTAAGTTCAAAATTTCGCAGTGCAATAGAGACTTCCAACACGCCTTCTCTCTCATCAATATCGGTAGTGTCCTTCATAGTTCTTGCGGCAATCTGTGCTAAAGACCATTTGCTTTGTCTGCCTTCTTTGTCCAACGCGGTACTTTGCACAAACCCGCCTTTAGTTTGAACATTAAAGTCCATTTCCGCCGGAAGATTCAGCGTTACTGAAACCGGACCGGAAGCAACATTTGTCGGAAGTTTGTTTGAATAGCCAGGTAGGACAAAGCTTTGGTTGGACTGTAATTCATAAGACACTTCAACTGTGCAGGGAATCGGAACTTTTCGGAAGGCAGCATACCGGATCATCCAGTCGTCATAATAACCTGCAATGGTTTGACTGTTGGACTTTCCAAAATCTGCCAACGGTATGTTGTCTATCTCTTTTCCCAAACTATCAAAAAGGCAAAACTTTACTTTTCGAAGTTCGACCATTGGAGAAGTAGGTATTTCCAAAAACGCATAACGCAATTGCCTTTTATTATAAATGGTAACAGCATATTTTTTCCTGATGACAACATTAGATGCCGAACGAACGTTGAGCTCCAAATCATCGAAATGAAAATAGGCATCCAGATTCTTCCGCTTTGAAGAATCCAGCTTCCTTAGATCATAGGGACTATCCCGGGCAATAACGGAAGTAAATAGAAAAAGAAGGGTTGCAAAAGAGAGAATGAATTTCATACTACTGACTTTTGGGGGTTACAAGACAGGATTGCGATTGAAGCTGTATCACTTCGTCGAAAAACGACCGAAGACTGTTGTAGTCTTTAACATCGAAATTCGTGTCTCTCAATTGAAGCTTTGTATTTAAAATAAGCTGGTTGCTTTCTCTTTCGTAAGTAATGAAGTAGGAATAGTAACTGTTTTCCGACAACACCACCTTACTTGATTTGGGCAGTTCGGACACTTCAAAATCGTCGGGCAACTTCAAAACCATTGAATAGATATGGTCTGTCTGCACACCCATTGCAATCGGGTAGGTTCTTTTAGGCGATGAAAATGGATTTTTTTCAAACATCTTATAAAACGCTGGCTTGATGATCAATCCCGTAGCATCTTTGTCCCAATTCCAACTGAGCGTATAGGAAAGTGACAAAACAGAATCCGGAGCATTAAGATTGCGTACTTCGAAACTTTTGAGGCTCGGTTCAAAACTCATAGAACGGACTTCGTCCATCACCTCTTCCCTTAAACTGCTGCTATCCCTTCTCCATACGGATCTGAGATAAGAAGCAGAAAAAGGCCCATAGGTATGTCTTACCGTCACAGTATATTCACCTGTCTTGTTGCTGTCGGTCTTCAGCACGACGGTATTTCGTTCCTTTAACTCCGATGGCTCCAGATTTAAACCATAGCCGGTAGAGTCAACCACCCAGGCAAAACCGTTATAACAACGCTTGTCCAAAAAACCGAAAGGGTTTTCTTTTGCGCTTGCATCCAGGAAGTAAGCAACACTGTCCACAATTACCCGGCAAACCATATAGTTGAAGCTGTTTAAATTGGGAACATTAGGACTTGCACTCTTGTTTCCCGTAATTGAAAGCAACACCGGATTTGCCTTCAACCCTGCTCCCTTCAATAGTAACACCAACTGAAAATTGACGCCCGCTACACTACCCCTTTTTATTTTCCAGGTGGTATCTGGTAGCGTTCCCGGTGCTATAGTTTCAATCTTATTGCACTTGAAACTATCTCTTACAAAGGCGAATATTCTCCTGGCCTTTTCCTCGTCAGTCTGCGAACCATTCACAAGTCGCTTCCCGTTTGTTATAAAACTGGAAGGAAGTTTTGCAAGCCCGGGATAGAAAGTTTCCTCCTCGTACAACGATGTGTTGAGCTCTTCCCAGGTTCTTTTTAACTTACCCGCTAAAAAAAAATAAAAGTCGATACCTTCTATCAAATCAACCGGGTTAAGCACATATGGCTCTTCTTCCAAAACAGGAATGTTTCGGCGCACCCATGTTTTTGAAGCCGTAGCAACTAAGGATTTGCTTTGAAAAACATAGGACTCTGGCAAGGGCAGTCCGGACGTTGCCGGATTTTTTTCAGCGAAATCAACAAATTTTTCCCGCGAGGTGGCGATGTAATACAATGAAACTTCTTTCGGATAGATAATCTGAAGTTCGCAAAACAGAACCGGGTAATTGGACTGAAAGACAAAGGGTATGTGGGAGTAACTCGCTGCGTTTTCCAGTTCCATTTCAAAATCGATAACGGAACCAACCTTTACAGAAGGCAGACTGACTTTTACATAGCGCATTAAACCCGTAGTCACAATGTTCAGATCCTTCGTATTGAAGGTGCTTGTTACAACTTTATCATCTTCCAAATTGTAAGTTGTTCCCTTAAGTTTTACCACGTCGGTATATTCGCTTCCAATAGGCACGGAAATATCTCCGTTCGAAATAGCATTCTGACTTAAGATTTTCAAGGTTAAATGCTCTTTATAATGAAGCGAAACGTAGCGCGTATAGACCCAATCGACAGAATAGATTCGTTGCTCCCTCAACCATATTGCATTAGCAGAAGAATCGATGTCATAACGTTTACATGCCAAATGCTGCCTTATATAACTAGTAAAGTCAGAATAGTATAGCTCGTCGGGGACCTATGCAAAAGATTGAAGGCATGATAAGGTCGCCAGAAAAGTTAGTAGGATTTTTTGCATAGAAATTTATCGGACGCTAATATATAAATTTCGGAAAACAAACCTTCGGAATATATCCTAAGTCAACATCTTTGAACCAGCATTTCATGCCCTTTGCACATTATGACCTCAAAGGTAGTTGCGAAAGGATTTTCTGTGTAGCGCCGATATTTCCGGCTACAAAAAGTTCCAATTGCCGATGCAGTTGTTTAAGAAGGTTGCTATCACTACTAAGTTTTTCAAGTACTGTTCGGAAAGCTAGTTCATGTTCTACCGGAAATGCAAGACCACATGCTACCAGTTCATTAGCCTCCACAAACTTCTTATACACAGGTCCAAAAATCACGGGAAGCCCGAATACTGCCGGTTCGAGCGTATTGTGGATGCCGCCTTTTTGAAAACCGCCACCCACATACGCAATGTATCCATATCGGTAAATGCTGGCAAGCATACCAATATTGTCTATCACCAATATGCGTGCGCTGAGGTTGTCTGAAATTTTCGAAAAGAAGACTATGTCATCAGCAAAGATGTCCGCGATCTGACGGAGATGTTGAGGATCTATTTCATGCGGGGCAATAATCAACTTCCAGTTGCCGGGCAGCGCTGAAAAACTCTGTTTCAGCAATCGTTCATCTTCGGGCCAAGTGCTTCCTGCAATTAACACCGGTGCATCGCCTTTCCATTGTTCTATTTCCGGAAACTTCTTTGCCTGTTGGGCAATCTCATAAACACGGTCATAGCGGGTATCGCCCGTCACCTCAACATTTGTAAAGCCTATTTGCTGAAGCAACTTCTTTGACTGTTCATCCTGCACAAAAAAGTAACTTACTTTCTTGAGGATACTTCGAAAAAAAACTCCGTACTCTTTAAAGAAAGCCTGCTCTTTTCTGAAAGCGGCAGAGATGAGGATCAGCGGTATCCGGCGCTCCGAAAGGCCATTGAAATAGTGGTACCAGAATTCGTACTTCACAAAAATGGCGAGCGAAGGATTAACTGCTTTGATAAACTTTGCGCTCCGGCGAAATCCATCCAACGGGAGATAAAAAATATAGTCAGCATGGGGATAGTTCTTTTGAAGTTCGTATCCGGATGGTGAAAAGAAAGTAAGCACAATCTTGAATTCAGGACGGTCCTTTTTCAGCTTTTCTATCAACGGCCTTCCTTGTTCGAATTCGCCTACCGACGAGCAGTGTATCCAGATTCGCTTTTCGTGGCGGCCCAGCGATTGCTCTATGTTGTGCAATAATCCCTTCCTTCCACGCACCCATAGCAGAGCTTTAGGATTGAAGCCGGCTGCAATAGAAATGGAAATCTTATAGAGAAAAAGAAACAGGTTGTAGAGAGCAAGTTGCACGCGGTCAAAGTTAGTTATTATCCGCTTATGTCACAGAGATGTAGAATAGACCGCGGGTCATTGCGAGGGTATAATTTTAATGCTACTTTGAACAAAATTTAGTGACATGAAAAAGCCCTTACTCCTCACGCTGCTGGCCGGATCGTTTATTGCTCTGTGCAGCTACAGCGGCGGCACTGCTATTTCCGGCGGCGGCAATTGCACCGGCTCGTACGGATCGCAAAACAGTTGCACCGGCAGTAATTGCCATGCGGGCAATACTACAGATGCCGTAGTGGACATCATATTGGAAGACATGTACGGAAATGTGGTGACGGGGGCCCGCTATTTTCCCAATGTATATTACAAAGTGAAGATCAAGGGATACATTACTAATGGTACTTTTCCGAGCTATAGTTATCAGTTCTCAGCCAGTTCACAAACCGGCACCAACGTGGGTACTTTTGTGCCAACTTCAGGACTTCATACGACCACCGTGGGCACGGCTTTCATAGTGGAACCCGACAATGAAATGCCGACCAGCGGCGCCGCCAATCAATATGCAGACTCGTTTTTATGGCGTTCACCCTCGGCCGGAGCCGGCCAATGGACCCTCTTTGCTACGGTATTAGGGGCTAACGGAGATAACGGCCCTCAAAATGACAAGGCCAATAATTATCAGCGTAGCTTCAATCCGGTTCCTGCTTCCGTATCGGAGTTGGATGCCGCTATCCGCACTCAGGTATATCCTAACCCCCTGAAAGATCGGTTACACATCTCCCTGGCCGACGCGCCCGCCGGCAATTATCAGTTCACGGTTTTCAACATGCTGGGGAAGGTGATGTATCGGCAGGAACATAGCGTAAACAACAGCCTGGAGCTCAATATACCGGTAACAAATTGGGCTGCCGGTGGCTACTATCTGGAAATAGGTTTCGAAGGCAGGAAGCGGACGCTACAGGTGTTGAAGTTGTAATTGCGATAAAATGTTAAAAGCCTGCATCTGGCGCCAGCTCTACCATAGAATGGCATGAATTTCCATTTCTTTTTAGCCCCCAAAAGGGATAAAGAGATGGTGGATAGGATTAGAAGTACGATATTTCCGGAAAGAAAAATGTGTTTTGCTTCAGTGTGGGAACGGGCCGCGGCACTCGTCATTGACGCGTTTTTTGTGCTCCTGATCTGCGTTATAGCGTCAAGCGTAATATCGGCTCCTTACGTGGCGCTGGCCACAGCATGGCTCTACGAATGCCTCCAGGTATGTAGCAGACACCAGGCCACCCTGGGACAAAGGGTGATGGGTATCAAACTGTGCCATGCTGAGGGTGGTCATCTGGATTTTGTAGAAGCTTCCCTCCGCCATTTTTGCAAGTACATTTCTCTTTTTACCGCCCTGTCGGGCTATTTACTCATTCTGCTTGAGCCGAAAAGAAGATGCCTGCACGATAGAATCGCGCAGGCATACGTTGTCACTTACGATAGTTTTGCTATTACCGCCTGACTAAAGGGGTATGTTTCCATGCTTCCTTCGGGGCATCTTCACTACCTTATTCTGCAGCATGGTGAAGGCTTTAATAAGTTTTACTCTTGTGTCTTGGGGCAGTATGACTTCATCAATAAAACCCCGGGACGCAGCACCGTAGGGATTAGCGAACTTTTCAGCGTATTCTGCCTCCTTTTCTTTCAGTTTGGATTCGTGGTCTTCCGCCTCGGAGATCTGCTTTTTGAAGATAATTTCCGCTGCGCCTTTTGCTCCCATCACCGCAATTTCCGCCGACGGCCAGGCATAGTTCATATCGGCACCAATATGCTTGGAGTTCATCACATCGTAAGCGCCGCCATAAGCCTTCCGCGTAATGACGGTTACCTTCGGAACTGTAGCCTCGCTCAAGGCATACAGCAATTTAGCACCGTTGGTAATGATGCCATTCCATTCCTGATCAGTACCGGGCAAAAAGCCTGGCACATCCACAAGCACCAGTAATGGAATATTAAAAGCATCGCAAAATCGGGTAAAGCGGGCACCTTTTTTACTGGAATTGATATCAAGCACTCCGGCAAGACTTGCGGGCTGATTGGCTACGATGCCTATGCTTCGGCCGGCAATGCGGGCGAAACCTACCACAATATTTTCAGCATAATCCTTGTGTACTTCCAGAAACGAATGTTCATCCGTCACTTCCTCAATAACTTCCTTGATGTCATAAGGCTGGTTGGGATTTTCCGGGATAATTTCATTCAGCTTTTTACGGACTTCGTCTGCTGCTTCATAAGGATAGACGGGCGCATCTTCCTCACAGTTCTGCGGCATATAGCTCAACAGTTGTTTGATGCGCTCGATACATTCCACTTCATTGGCCACCGCAAAATGTGTCACCCCACTTTTGGATGCATGGGTCATGGCTCCACCCAGTTCTTCGCTGGTCACCGTCTCGTGCGTTACCGTCTTAACCACGTTCGGCCCTGTTACAAACATGTATGAAGTGTTTTCCACCATCATAATAAAATCGGTGATGGCGGGAGAATACACCGCTCCACCGGCACATGGGCCCATTATAGCCGAAATCTGCGGAATCACACCAGACGACTTCACATTTCGGTAAAAAATATCCGCATAGCCGCCAAGGGATACTACCCCTTCTTGTATCCTTGCGCCTCCACTGTCATTGAGGCCTATCACCGGCGCGCCGTTTTCCAAGGCCAGGTCCATGATCTTGCAGATCTTTTCAGCGTGTGTCTCCGAAAGGCTGCCGCCAAAAACGGTAAAATCCTGGGAGAAGACATACACCAGTCGGCCATGAATACGCCCATAGCCAGTCACTACTCCATCGCCCAGGTATATTTCGTTTTCCATGCCAAAGTCGCGACTACGGTGGGTTACCATCATCCCGATCTCTTCGAAGCTGCCTTCATCAAGCAACAACTGCAAACGCTCTCTTGCTGTAAGCTTTCCCTTTTTGTGCTGGCTTTCAATTCTTTTCTCACCACCTCCCTTCAAAGCCTCCTGTTGTCTTTCGTGAAGCAAAGCAACCTTATCCATGAAACAGTATTTTTTTAAACGCGACAAACCTACAGCAAATACCTGCCCATACCAAACTGCTGTATACCTAATGTGCAACAAGGAGAAAATAAGCGAACAATTTTTACAAAGAGCCACTATATTTGCAGTCCTGAAAAGGTTTCGTAGCTCAGTTGGTAGAGCAGCTGACTCTTAATCAGCGGGTCTAGGGTTCGAGTCCCTACGGGACCACCACTTAAAGAAATAACGGCATGTAAATCAATGATTTGTGTGCCGTTTTTCTGTTCGGGGGGACTTGAGTTTTTTTGGGTACAATATACCGGCTTTTCAGGGCTTATCTCAAAGCACATCATGGCAATTCATCAACCGTTCCTTCCCGGCCAGGGTGTGGTTATGACCGGTTCAGATTGCGCCCCCGCAGCAACAACCAAAGCGCCAATGCCATTTCTCCAAACATACTCGGCACAGCAACGAATAGGAGTATCATCTGAGCATACTTTGAATAATCCGGCAAGAGAAAATGTGCACAGGTATCAGCAACATACATGATGCCTGCCAGCAGGAGAAAAATCGCAATGAAGCGGGGCTTTTTCAGCATAAGGCCTAATAAAAAAAGGTGAATACCGAAAAAGAAAAGACCAGTGAGCCAAATGATATTGAAGGTATCGGCATAGTGCAAAACTTCACCGGCTGTGGTGGCAGAAAGCGCCCAGGGTAAAAAGGCAACCGCTACGGCCATAATTCCGGCATGAAGCATGCGAAAAGCCGCGGCAAGCAGATTCAACACATGTCCGCGGAACAGCTCAAACAACGCCCAGGCTACCACCACATCGAATACAACCGTGACCATAAAGGCCACGACTCCCCATCTTACCACTCCGGCACGTTCAGTGATGGTTCGCATAGGATCATTTCGCAGCGATTCAAGCGCAAAAAAATTGGCAAAAATGGCGGCAACAAAAATGACAAGATAACTAAGGCCTGCGATGGTCGCATACGTTCTGTTTTTCATAGTTCTATATTTTTAGTTACTAAGCTTGAGGCCGGGGGTTACAGCAGCATCATGAATAACGCGGGCCCAATAAGGTTCAGGTACGGGGCCCTTCTGAAGCGTGTATTCTTAGGGCAGCCAACAGGTGCGTGCCAGATAAATAAGGGGGAAAAATTATGGGGTCAAGGTATAAAAACTAAGTTGCAGGTGCAAATGATAGAGCAGAAGTGATCCAAGGGAAAGGTATATTTCCGGCGGGAGTGTCAAATAGCCTGTGCAATACCGTAAATTGCATCTCCATGAGGTTTCTGAAAGACGCACTGGCAAAACGCCCTACGTTGTTTAAGCGGCTCAATGCTCCCTACAGGGTGGTGTTCATTGATGATGAATCCCTGGAAGAAGTTGCCACATTCAATCTGACGAAGAGCAGAATGTATATGCTTTTCAGTACGCTGTTTGTCCTGACGGTAACGGTTACTGTTTTGATTCTGCTGTTCACCCCCCTGAAGTATTACATACCGGGCTATGGCAATAACAAGACCCATCGGGAGGTTGTGCGGCTGAAACAAAATGTGGATTCGCTGGCCGATCTGATTCAGGCACAGCAGGCATACACGCAAAACATTAAGGATGTCATAGCGGGCAATTATCAGGGCTTTACCGACACCACCATTCTGGATATGGAACGCGTAAACAAAGAAGCAATGAACTCCATACTGCCTGCGGCCACCGACATAAAAAAGCAGGCAATACAGTCTGTAAAAGAGGAGGAAAAAAAGAAAAATCGTTGAGCAAACAGGAAGGCAAATATGGAAACAGCGTTCGCTACATGAGTCTGGCCACACAGTGGATGGTCATGCTGTTGCTTGCCTTTTGGCTTGGCTGGCAGCTTGACTTCAAATGGATAGCGTGGAAACTGCCGGTATTTTTGATTATCCTTCCGCTATTATCCTTAAGCTTTTCGCTTTGGAAACTGATAAAAGAATTTAACAAGCCCCGCAAATGAGGAGAAATTTTGTACTGGTAATCGCTTTTATTTTTTTGCTGCTTACTGCTATTTTCTTTGTGCTGAAAACCAGTGCGCCCGCGTATCGCTTCAATGTATTGATGACCGGCAATGCGGTGATGGCCGTTCTCTCCCTGCTCACCTTTTTTATAGTGCAAAAAACAATGAACGATAAGCCTGAAGCTTTTGTGCGCGGTGTTTATGGCGCAACGTTTTTAAAGCTTTTGATCTGCATCGGCTCGATACTTTTTTATGCACTCCTCAATCGTCAGCATATCCACAAACCGTCTCTGTTCGTACTGTTTGGTATCTATGCTGTCTATACAGCGGCAGAATCGTGGATGCTGAGCAAACTGGCCCGGCAAGCAAAGTGACTATGAAAAAACAGGAGACTTCCATTTATCTACTACAACGTTTTTTACCGGAGGGAACCTTTCCGCTCATTGCGCCCTATTTTCAAAATCATACCATACACCTTACGCTCACCAACGAGCGCAAATCCGTGCTGGGCGATTATCGCCATCCATCGCGCGAGCACAACTATCATCGTATCAGCATCAACGTAAACCTCAACCCGTACAGCTTCCTGATCACCTTGCTGCATGAGATCGCCCATCTCGAAGTGTTCATACATTTTCGGAATAGGGTCTCGCCGCATGGGAAGGAGTGGAAGACGCAGTTCCGGCATATCATGATCCCGTTTTTAGACAAAGGTTTTTTTCCAAAAAACGTAGAACGGGCTCTGCTTTCTTACCTGCACAACCCCGCTGCAAGCACCTGTACTGATGTCGGTTTGTTTAAAGCTTTGTATCGCTACGACGAGCAAAAACCTGGCTATAAGCTTATTGATGATATGGAACCCGGCCAATGGTTTGAAACCGACGACGGAAGGGTATTTGAAATACTGGAGCACAATCGTACCCGCAGCCGCTGTCGCGATCTCAATAACAACAAGGTCTATCTGTTTTCCAGTATCATAGAAGTGAAGCAACTGCGCAGAGATAAACGCAGGATTGCCTGAGGTTATAGAAATTCCCCTTTATTTTAACCCATTGTAAATAAGAAGGGCGCAGCACAATGCTTAATTTTGTGATCCTGTTTTTATTCAGAAAATTCAACTTTTACAATGAACATTCGATTATCCTTACTGGCAGGTATGGCTGCGCTTTCCATAGCACAGCCCGTTGTGGCCGGTGACAAAACCGGGACTTCGGCAGCGGCAAGCCGCAAGCTGCTCGACCCCGCAAACATTGATCAGTCGGTAAAGCCGGGAGACAATTTCTTCTATTATGCTAACGGTGCCTGGCTGAAGAAAAATCCGGTACCTCCTTCTGAAACACGCTGGGGAAGCTTTAATGAACTGCAGGAAAATAACTATGCTGCACTCCACGAGCTGCTCAATGAAGCCTCAGCCGATACAAAAGCAGACCGCTCTTCGGCCACCTGGAAAGTGGGTGCTCTATACCGCAGCGGAATGAATGAAGAGCGGATCAACAGCATGGGCCTCAAACCCCTGCAGCCTGCACTTGAGCGTATAGCGGCGATTAATAGTAAAAAGGCGCTGCTGGAAGAAATCGCCTACGAGCATACGCAGGGCATCAGTCCTTTGTTTAGCTTCTACATAGCGCCGGATGACAAGAACGTAACGGTGATGATCCCGCAGCTCTTTCAGGGTGGACTCGGACTTCCTGACCGCGACTATTACTTCAAGAACGATACCCGCACGCAGAATATCCGCGAAGCATACAAGCGTTATCTAACCCACATGCTCGACATGATGCATGTTGCCGATGCTCAAAAAACCGCTGATGACATCTTTGGTCTGGAAATGCGGCTGGCAGAGGCTTCTATGACACGGGTGGAAATGCGCGATCCTTATAAGCTCTACAACAAGTTTGACCTTGCACGACTCAACAGCACCACCCGTGGCATCGACTGGAAGGATATGCTGGGTAAGATGAAGGTGCATGATCAGGAAAACGTGATTGTGGGTCAGCCGGACTTTTTTGCGGCCGTGGCCCGCCAGCTCAACGAAACTTCACTGGATGTATGGAAAAAGTATCTCCAGTTTCATCTGGTAAACGATATGGCGCCCTACCTGAGCAACAATTTTGACCAGGCACGTTTCGATTTTTATGGTAAAACCCTGCGCGGGCAACAAGAGCAAAAGCCAAGATGGAAGCGTGTTCTGTCTGTGGTGGACGGATCTGTCGGAGAGCTTCTGGGACAGATGTATGTAGCTCAAAACTTTAAACCCGAGGCGAAGGCCAGCATGCTGGCACTGGTCAATAATCTTCAACAGACCTACGCCGACCGTATCAACCGTCTCGATTGGATGAGCGCAGCGACAAAAACAAAGGCACTGGGTAAGCTCAATACCTTCATGAAAAAAATCGGATATCCCGACAAATGGAAAGACTATGGCAAACTTGAGATCACTGACGGCAACTATGTAGCCAATATCCTCGCGGCTTCCGCGTTCGAATACGACTTCAACATCAGCAAACTTGGCCGTCCGGTAGATCGTACCGAATGGGGAATGACGCCGCCTACGGTGAATGCATACTACAATCCCGCTTTCAACGAAATCGTTTTCCCGGCAGGTATTCTCCAATATCCTTTCTTCGATTTTAGTGCTGATGATGCAGTGAACTACGGAGGCATCGGTGCAGTGATTGGCCATGAAATGACGCACGGATTTGACGATCAGGGCCGTCAGTACGATGCAGATGGTAATCTGAAAGATTGGTGGACCGAAGACGATGCGAAAAAATTTACGGATAAAGCGGATGTAGTGATCAAGCAATTCAACAGCTATACCGTTTTGGACACCGTCCATGTGAATGGCGAGTTGACACTGGGTGAAAACCTTGCCGACCTTGGAGGCCTGGCTATAGCCTATGAGGCGTTCAAAAAGACAGCACAAGGAAAAGGACAAACAAAAATTGACGGGTTTACACCCGACCAACGCTTCTTTTTAAGCTGGGCGCAGGTATGGCGTGCCAACACTCGTCCGGAAGAAATAGCTGCACGTATTGTCACTGATCCGCACTCCCCCAACGAATGGCGTTGCAACGGACCGCTGAGCAATATGCAGGAGTTTTATACAGCGTTTGGTGTAAAACCAGGTGATAAAATGTATCGCGCCGCAGACCAGCGCGCAAAGGTCTGGTAGGCCAACCCTCCCGATACCTAAATTGCAGACCCCGGCACTTTGTCGGGGTCTGTTGTTTTTTTTAACGTTTGGCATCCTGTTCACCGTCGGGCAGATGGGCTGATTTCCGTAGCTTTATCTTTTAAAATTTTTTCCATGAGGTTTTCGTGTAGCCTGTTGCTGACATCCCTGTTTTTTGTGGTTTTTTCCTACAACGGTTTTGCTCAAACAAAGCAGCCGGAAAAACCAGCCCTTACCTGGTACACGGATATCAATAAGGCCCATGAGATTTCTCAAAAAACCCACAAACCAATCTTTGCCTTTTTCACCGGCAGCGACTGGTGCGGATGGTGCCACAGACTGCAACGGGAAGTCTTTGCAAAAAAGGAGTTCATAGACTGGGCAAAGAAAAACGTAGTACTACTGGAACTGGATTTTCCTCGTAGAAAAGAACTTCCCAAGGAACTTGCCGAGCAGAATATGAGCCTGCAGCAAGCTTTCAGGGTGCAGGGATACCCGACAATCTGGATATTTACTATGGAAAAGAACGCCGAGAAGAAGTTCGACATCCAGCCACTTGGCTCTTTAGGATACCCCTCTGGCGCCGAGCCCGGCAAGGAAGAAGTGAAGTTCCTCTCGAACGCCAACCTTATCCTTGCAAAAAAGAAGGACAAAAGTTCATAACTTTTTTTGAAGCCTCCCAGTCTTCAGTAATGGTTTGCTCGTCTTTGGTCTGGAAATTGCCGTGAACCCTTAATAAAGACGCATCATGTACAAATGTTTACTCCATCCGCTGCAATGGCTGCAGAAAGCCATTCGGCATTTTTTCACCACCGTAGTCGAACAACTTTTCCGACTGTTCTGACGCAGGTCTGACGCCGTTTTGAGCTCACGGTCCCCATTCCGGGATTTCCCGGCACAGCTTTTTTGCCCATTGCAAAAACAGCTTTCATGAAGGACAAGAATAAGACGGAAAAAAACAGCGCGAAAAACACTGCACTACCTAAGGATGAAGGTCCGTCTATGCCGATGAGCATGGACGACTCCGCAAGTGACCGGGAACGCCTGAAGCAGGAAACAGCAGCCATGCAACTACCCGATGTAAGCGATATCTCCGGACAGGAACACATTACGCAGGCAGCCATACCCGGTGCAATGGCCGATAGCACCCCTTCCTCCGTGGATGAAGAAAGAACTTCGGCACAGGATGAAAATCCTGGTGAAAACGACGACGCAGCGATTGTAATGGGCACGGAAGCCGATGTAAGCGCTGAAGACCTTGAATTGCTCGGAGATCGCAATGAAGATAGTGATGGTGGCGATGATGAAATGATGGACAAAGAAGGGCTGGACGATACCGATTTTGATGGCGAACCCCTTAACGAGGGCCGTGTGGACATGGACAGCACCGGCTATGATCTTGATATGCCGACAGATGACGAGGACCGTGCGCCTAATCCGGCATCGGCGCCTGACGATGAAGAGAACGATTATTTCAGCCTGGGCAGCGACGACAATGATAATCTTACAGAAGGAACTCCGTAGTAGGCACAGCTTTTTTGTGAAAATCAAATAAATATTGCACAGTATGGAGACCACAGCAAAAACCACACATGAAGAAATCATTTTGACGGAAATACTTCCGGAGCGTGTTCCACTTTTGGTATTGGAGGACGACGATGAAGAGGAGGATGAAGATGATGATGACCTCGATTTTGAGGAAGATGCAATGGTGGAAACGGAAACGGAGGAAGATTTCGACGAAGATGACCTTGACCTTGCAGACCTTGATGAGGACGACGAAGACGATGACGATGACGAACTATGATTGGGTATGAAAGCTCAGGGTTGAGGGAAATTGTAAAGGCAGCGGCAAAACGGGAACGCTGCCTTTTTCTATTTTTTTAGTTAGGATGAGGATCGTATTCAGTTGTCCGCTCACCCTTCGGTCTTTACAGCATGAAGGCGGCGGTGCAGTTTGCTGTTTTTGTATCCATAGAGAAAATAGATAAACAAACCTATCACTAACCAGACAAGGAAGCGCAGCCAGTTGGTATGGCTCTCCTGTGCCATCAGATAGAAACAACTGATCAGGCCAAGGACAGGGATAAGCGAAAACCGCCGGATATAAGTGAACACAGCAACAATTGTGGCCACCAACCAGAACAGGAGCATGGGCATCCCCTCCAATGACCACAAGCGGAGAAAGTGTTCTGGCACATAGTACATCACCAGGCCAATGGCAAGGAGCAGCATTGATGGAAAGATGAAGCGTCCATTGATGTAGGGAACCCTAAAACCAGCCTTTCTCTTTTGCGGCTTTTGACCCAGCGCCAGTATGCCGCCACACACCAATACAAAGGCAAACAGTGTTCCGATGCTGGTAAGCGCCAGTACGACATCGAGGTTAAGAAACAAAGCAGGTATGCCAACCACGAGGCCCGTAAGCACAGTAGAAAACGAAGGGGTGCGGTACTTTGGATGGATTCGTGAAAATATCTTCGGGAGCAGACCATCGCGGCTCATGCTCATCCATATGCGGGGCTGACCCAATTGAAAAACCAGTAAGACACTGGCCGTAGCAATAATTGCACTTACGGCAATAATGCCCGATACAAACTTAAGGCCCACTGCATCGAAGACCTTTGCCAGCGGGTCGCCCACGTTCAGTTCTGTGTACCGTACCATACCCGTGAGCACGAGGGCCAGCAAAACATACAGCACCGTACAGATAATCAGAGAATAGATCATGCCCTTCGGAAGATCACGCTGAGGGTTTTTACATTCTTCAGCCGTAGTAGAAATTGCATCGAAACCGATATAAGCAAAAAACACTGCCGACACTCCCTTCATGATCCCGCCAAAGCCGGTAGGCGAAAATGGTGTCCAGTTTTCTGGATCGACGTAATAGGCACCCAGTACAATGACTAAAAAGACCACGATAAGCTTGACAATCACCAAAGCATTATTTGCGGCCTTAGACTCGCGAATACCCACAAAAACGATGTACGTAATAAAGCTAACAATGGCCAGCGCCGGAATGTCCATAATAAGGCGCAGCCCAGCCAGATGGGGCGCTTGTGTCCAGGCTACATACCGCGACTGCAGTACCGGATCCAGTTGATGCAACTGCGTTCCCTGCTTGATCAACGTCTGTGCCTCCTGAAATCCTGTGTGCGCCGTTACATAATCCATGGTCAGCCAGTCATAGATGTGCAGGTGTACTTTGTCTAGCAGATTGGTAAAATAATCGCTCCAGGATATGGCCACTACGATGTTTCCGATGGCATACTCCATGAGGAGGTCCCACCCGATGATCCACGCGAAAATCTCTCCAAAAGCTACATAAGAATAAGTATAGGCACTGCCGGATACGGGCACAAGCGAGGCGAACTCCGCATAGCACATGGCCGCAAAGCCACAGGCTATAGCTGTGAAAACATACAGAAAGACCACCGCAGGCCCTCCATCGTAGGCAGCCTTGCCTATGCTGCTGAAGATACCTGCGCCTATTACGGCAGCAACCCCCATAAGGGTTAGGTCTTTGACACCGAGCACCCGGCGCAAATGTTCAGGCACACCATGGCCATCGCTAAGACCGGTAGCAGCTTCTTGTTCAATTTGCTCTATAGACTTCGTTCGAAATAAATTCTGCCACATAGAAAAAGGTCGCTGATAAAAATGAATGATGGGTAGGCACCGGGCCGACGAAGAAAAATAAGGACAAACAACAGTATAAAAAAATACTCCCGGCTTTTGGGGCCGGGAGATATTATTGACGAACGATTTATTGCTTGTTTACCCTGCTGCCCGGGTTGCCGGCGTCAGACTCGCTGTCTAACTCTTCATCGGGATTATTATTCTCATCCTGCATCAGATTTTGATCTTGCTCGTCCATAGAGCCTGGCTTAGCGCTATTGAAGATGATACGACGAGTAGGCACATCTGTAACAATCCTAAACTCAGTACGACGATTAAGCTGACGACCCACAGGATTGTCCGCACCAGTAGTGGTAGTATTAGGCGCGGCAGGCATTTGTTCGCCATAACCTTTTACGATCATTCTGCTTTCCTCAATACCATTATTAACAAGATAATCCTTTACGGCTTGCGCACGACGCTCAGAAAGTTGTTTGTTATACTTATCTGTACCTTTTGCATCCGCGAAAGAGTAAATCTCAACACTCAGCGACCCGTTATCTCTCATGAAGTTCACCAGTGTATCGAGCGATGCAATAGACTCCGGACGCAGCGTTGCTTTGTCATAGTCGTAGTACACGTTGCTTACGGTGAATGTATTTTTTATGCTGCTGAGGCAAATCGTAACGGTAGCTGTGTCATCCGGGTCAGAACGCTTTACGTCTGAAGTATTTACCGTAGCCCGTGTTGAGGAATATCCCTGCAGGTCTGCGGTAATAACATAGGTGTGGGCGCGAGACATATTGAAACCAAAAGTTCCGTCGGTAGAATTGTAGGTTTTCAGTTCGCCGGTTTCATCGACCATCTTTACCACAACGTTTTCCATCTGATCTTTTGTATCACAGTCCACAACCTTACCCGTAACCATCAGGCGGGGTTCGTATTGAATTCTCCAGATATCATCGCAGCAGGTTGGATTTTTAAGCGCAATAGCTCCTACGCGATTAGATACCAGATACGCATCAGGCTTACCAACGGGATCTTTGATGAAGTAAAGCTCATCCGCAGATGTATTGATAGGATAACCAAGATTTCTCACATTGGTGTAGCGCGAAGGACCACCATCGGCAGAATATATATCAAAGCCTCCCATGGTCACCCAACCATTCGATGAAAAATATAGCTTATTAACGCGAGAGTCATAATAAGGAGTGATCTCATCGCTTTCGGTATTGATTTGTTTACCGGCATTTTGCGGGCGGCGATACGTACCGTTGCGAGGGTCAATAATAGAATACCAGATATCAAAACCACCGCGGCTCTGCAGCTTACGGTTGGAGGAGAAGAACAAAACTTCCTTCTTGCCCACTTTGGCTACATAAGGCTTGGTGTTTGAACCACCGTCGTTAATACCTTCACCCAAAAGCGTAGGTTCAGACCACTCGGCACCTTCAAACTTTGAAACGTAGATCTTACAGATCACTTTCATGGAATCTTCTTCTGCGCACTTGGTAAAATAAAAGCGATCTCCTCCGGGGCTGTACGATCCGTTACCAACGTGTACGCGGGGATCATTAAACTTGCCATCAAGAAACTTAAGTGCCCATTGGAAAGAATCGGCAACCGGAACATTTTCCTGCTTGCGTGAAACCATCATTCTGGAAACGTATTCGTCGCGATTAGACTTGGTCACGTTCACTACAGAGTTTTGATTCATTGTAGCAAACAACAGCGCAGTATCGCCCAGCGGATACGGAGAAAGTTCTGTATAAGCACTGTTTACATTAGGCCCCGCATTGAGTACAGTTACCGGCTGAGGATCTTTCAGGGAATTCATCGCCATAGTAGCACCGTCAATTTCGCGCTGAGCTCTTTTCTTCAGTTTCTTAAAAGTCTTGGGGTTGTCCGCAATGAACTTTTTGAACTGGTTGATGGCCTGCTCATACTCGCCCTGCATTTTCAGCATCATGGCTTGTTTGAACGTTGCCTCAGGATACAGCTTTGAAGCGAGTGCGAAAGCCTGACCATAGTAGTGCGCCGCAGGAACATAGTCACGCGTCATCCAATAGCATTCGGCAAGCTGGTAAGTGAGATAGGGATTACGCTCCTGCTCCTGCTTCAGTTGCTGATAATATTCGATGGCGCTGAAATAGCTGCCCGCCTTAAAAAGGTCATCGGCCCAGCGAAGTTTTTTATAATAAGGAAGCTTCGCTACCGGATCATTTGCCTTGTTCCTATATTTCTCTCTTCGCTGCTGCTGTGCGTAAACATCATTTTGTGTCGAAACGAGAATTGTTGCTAATAGTAAGAGCAGCCAGTTTTTTCTCATGTGCGTGAGCGTTATAATTGGGATAAAAGTAACAATCTGATTTAAAAAAAGAAAGGGCTAAAAAAAATTTTTTGCCCTTTCAACTTATGATGTGTTTCACTTAGAAACGCGAGCAGGGGTACACCAGACGGCGCGCAAAATCAAGCGGGCTTGGTGCAATGTAACGCAAGGAAATCTCAAAACCTCCATTGCCATTAGATGCTGATTTCAGTGAAGAAGTATTGTAGTCGTAGCTTACGCCCAAACGAAGTCCTTTCCATTCCAGACCGCCGGTAATCATCATGGCATCGTTAGAACGTACCCAGCCACCCAGGAAAACGGCAGTAGAAACGGCGCGGAATTCATTATCGCCCACAGCCAGATGAAATTCATTTCCGGCTACAAGTTCTGTAGCAGTAGATTGCGTTTGATACAATAATGCAGGACGAAGGCTAAGGCGCTCACTCACATAGGCAATCACACCCACCTGAGCTGCGTAGCGGATACCCAGACCTACTTCGCTGTTCTTTTTCTTTTGAATAGATTCCTGAGGTTGGTTCAGGTTCATGGCCGCAGCACCGAGCGTATAACCAAACTTTTCACTCACGCTGTGCGCCCAGCTAAGACCTGCATTTACGGTGAAATAATTCACTTTGTTATTCAGGCCAGGATATTCTTGTGAGGTACCCTGCTGGAATACTCCATTGTAATATTCATCTCCAAAATACAGCTTGCTGAGGTCGATACTCTTTTGTGTATAACCACCCTGCAGACCGAGTGTCAAGGCCTTATCCACATTAGCGCCCAGAAACTTATGGTAAGCTACAGAAACGAGTCCCGAAAAGTTGGACAGGTTTCCATCACCGGCGCGGTCGTTATAAAGTTGGACCCCTGCTGCCAGATAGTCGTCATGGGTAAGGTCAGAAATGATGGGGGCATCTACAGATGCGCCGTAGGTAACGAACGGAATAGTGACGCTTCTCCACTGATTGCGGTAGATGGCTGCTGCCCGCACCTGTCCGTTAAAAGCACCCGTGTATGCGGGGTTCACCAAAAGCGGGGCTGCATCAAACTGTGTGAAGTGAACGTCTTGTGCCTGTGCAGTATGCAAACTCATTGCCAAAGCGGCTACCATTGCTGCACGGGTGAAGGTATTTTTCCTGCTCATGATATTCAAACCTTATTGATGTTATCTGTTTAAAAAATTACGATTCTGTTGACAAAAATAAATTTTGTGAGCCTTGCTCAACGGTTGAAAATACGCAAATATTTCAATGATGCAATACTCCTCACTCAAAATTGTACTTCACTAACGAAGGCATATGGCTCTATGTTATCCCGCCCAATTGCCACATCGAATGAAGACAGGCAAAGAAATGGAAAAGTTTGCCTATCTGCTAACAAAGGTCGAAATTCAGGAAAATAATTTTTCGACCGATATTTTGCGAAACAGCGGCTAAAAAAGCTTTACTTCCATAATATTGTACTTTTGCACGCCCACCAGTGATATGGCAACGACCTCAAAGAAAAAACAAAACGTTTCAGCCACAAATCAAACCAGACTATCTCCCGGTTCGCCCGACCGGAAACGTCAGATACGGCTGGGTTTCGGCATCTTTTTTCTGCTCGCAGGTGTTTTTGCCTGCTTTGCCATTGTAAGCTACTATTTTACCTGGCAGGAAGACCAGGATAATATGCTCACTTCGGGCAGTCTTCTGGATTATATCTTTCAGGATGGATCGCCCGCAGCCAATTGGGGTGGCCGCCTTGGGGCCGTAGTGTCTCATCTGCTTGTTTACCGCGGTGTAGGACTGGTGTCTATCGTTATCGGGCTTTGGTTAATGGCCATTGGGCTCAATCTGGTATTTCTTAAGCGAGCGCTGCCCATTATTCGCTATCTGCGTTGGTTTTCCATAGTCATTCTTATCGGTGCACCCATTTTAGCTTATGTAATGCCACAGGACGCGTTTCCCTACGGCGGCGCCTGGGGTAATGAAGCCACGAGCTACCTGATGGGCTTTATGGGTAAGATCGGGGCCGGCCTTGCATTGATCGCTATTGCCTGCTTTTTTATCTTCGTCATCTTTGCACTGGACGTTTCTCCCTTGTTCCGGTCGCGGCGGAGTAAAACGCCCGGAGAGATGCCCGACGTCGCTGAGCCGGAAATGGCCACGCTGCCCCTCAACAGTGCAGACGCTGCTGCAAAGAGTACAACCCAGGCGCCACAAAGCGCCGAACCGACTCCAAACCCAATCGAACAGCCCGCAAAGAAGAAACCGCAGCCGCTTACCATCAATGACGAATATGCGATGGGCGCTATTCCCTTCGACCTGACCATAAAGCAAAATCCACAGGCAAGTGCTCCCCCTCCTCCCTCTCCCGAACCCGAGCCCCAAAAGGCAGAACCGCCAGTGATGCAGAAACCGGTAGTGGTTACAGAGGTCAAGCAAAGGGAGGCACCGGTAGAAATACCGCAGGTTGTGATGACGGAAACGCCCGCACGGGAAGAAGCAAACGGACTTCCTTTTGAAGTAATACAACAACAGCCAGAACCCGCAGTGGTACAAAATGCGCACCGGTCTATCGCCGAGACTGAGCCCTACGCTCCTGAGTTAGATCTTCCCAGCTATAAGTTTCCCACCCTTGATTTGCTCGAAGCCCGGAACGAGACCATTACCCTCAATAAGGAAGAGCTCGAAAAAAACAAGAACCAGATCATACAGACACTTCGCAGTTTCGGTATTGAGATCATGCGGATCAGTGCAACGGTAGGCCCAACGGTCACTCTGTATGAGATTGTACCTGCGGAAGGGGTGCGCATTTCAAAGATCCGTAACCTTGAAGATGATATCGCGCTCAACCTTGCTGCCTTGGGCATTCGTATCATTGCGCCCATACCGGGTAAGGGAACGATTGGGATAGAAGTGCCCAACGCCAATAAACAGATCGTGTCTATGCGGGGTTTATTGTCAAGCGAAAAGTTTGCGAATTCCAAAATGAGCCTTCCTATAGCATTGGGTAAAAAAATTGACAATGAAAACTACATTGTAGATCTGGCAACGATGCCACACCTGCTCATGGCCGGCGCCACCGGACAGGGGAAATCTGTGGGGATCAACGCTATACTGGTTTCTCTTTTGTATAAGAAGCATCCTTCGCAATTGAAATTTGTGCTGGTAGATCCGAAAAAGGTGGAACTGTCCATTTATCGGCTGATCGAAAAACACTTTCTGGCTAAGCTTCCCAATGAGGAAGAAGCGATCATCACCGACACCAAAAAGGTGATCTACACGCTCAATGCGCTCTGTATTGAGATGGATAACAGATATGAATTGCTTAAAGAAGGTGGCGCAAGAAACATAAAAGAGTATAATGAAAAATTCATCAGCCGAAAGCTGAATCCAAAGAACGGCCACAAGTATTTGCCCTTCATCGTGCTGGTGGTGGATGAGTTTGCCGACCTTATCATGACGGCCGGCAAGGAAGTGGAAATGCCGATTGCGCGGCTGGCACAACTGGCGCGGGCTGTAGGTATTCATCTTATCGTGGCCACACAGCGCCCTTCTGTGAATGTCATTACGGGAACGATTAAGGCGAACTTCCCGGCCCGTATCGCGTTCAAAGTTTCTGCGAAAGTGGATTCAAGAACCATATTGGATGCCGGAGGTGCAGAACAATTAGTAGGGCGCGGAGACATGCTGGTATCTCATGGCAGTGAATTGCTGCGGCTTCAATGTGCTTTTGTAGATACACCAGAGGTTGAAAAAATAGTGGACTTCATCGGCAAGCAACGAGGTTATCCCACAGCCTTCGAACTGCCGGAATATGAAGGTGATGACGAGGATGGCGGCAAAAAAATAGTGGACCTTACCAGCAGGGATAAGCTGTTTGAAGAATGTGCCCGCGTGGTGGTTCAGACTCAGTCCGGATCTACCTCCATGCTGCAGCGACGCTTTAACCTTGGCTACAACCGGGCTGGGCGCATCATGGACCAACTGGAGGCTGCCGGCATCGTAGGTGCGGCTATGGGCAGCAAGCCTCGCGATGTACTCTACCACACAGAAAGCGACCTCGACCAATTTTTAAATAGCCTGAGTTAAACCATTTGGCAAAGTATTTGTCATTAACAACAACACCGATAACGATTTAAAGAAGAAAATGAAAAGATTACTGATTCTGACAGCCGTAGCAATTTGCAGTTTTACCAGCCATGTGGAGGCGCAGTCGGATACAAAGGCGAAGTCAATACTTGCCGCCGTAAGCAAAAAAATCAATGGACTGAAATCTCTGAAAGCCAACTTTGCCTTGCATTTGCTGAGTGCCAATGGCAAAACCAAGCAATCAAAAAAGGGCAGCTTTTTGATGAAGGGTCCCAAATACCGTGTTTCTTTAGGCGATCAGGAGATCATCTGCGACAACAAAACCGTGTGGACCTATGTAAAGGCAGCCAACGAAGTGCAGGTTAGCAATTATAACCCAAGTGAACAAACCATTTCTCCGGCCAAGCTGTTCACCAATTTTTACGACAACGAATACAATTACAAATACATCGGCACACGCACCTTCAACGGCAAAACGGTAGATATGATTGAGTTGTTGCCCATTAGCAGCAGCAAGCAGTTTTCTAAAGTTGAGCTTGCCGTGGATAAATCGAGCACCATAGTGGGCGGAAATGTTTTTGAAAAAAACGGCAATCAATACCGTTATGAGGTAAGCAACTTTACGCCGAATGCCAATGTTAGCGATGCCATGTTCACCTTCGATGCAACAAAGTATCCCGGCGTGGAAGTGGTTGATCTGCGATAAAAAATTTTGTGAATATTTTTTTTCGATCTTCCCCGCCGCTCGCGGGGATTTTCGTTTGTGCTATTCCATTCTCAGGCTTTTTTGGGGTGGTGAGATTATCTGCATCAGCCGATCCTTTACCAAGGGTCAGAGGACGCTGGAGGAAAGAATTAGGTAGAATTGAGGCTGTTGTGCTTTGACACACTAGAAGATGTGCGTAGGCCAACTGCATCTGACTTTTTATGTGCGTGCCACAATACTATTTCACCCCTTCGGGGTTGTGTTCTTTTGGGTTAAACCTTCTATCTATAATCTTTACATCCCTTCGGGATTTCTCAGTTTTAATCCCAGATGGAGGTTAAAACTGTAGCGCTCCATGCGATTTTTGATGTCTCCCTTGTAATCCTGGCTCAAATCTTTTCATCCCTTCGGGATTTCTCAGCTTTCTCAGTTTAATCCTAGATGGATGTTAAAACGGTAGCGATCCATGCGATTTTTGATGTCTCCCTTGTAATCCTGGCTCTAATCTTTTCATCCCTTCGGGATTTCTCAGTTTTAATCCCAGATGGAGGTTAAGACTGTAGCGCTTCATGTGCTTTTTAATGTCCCTCTTGTAATACTGACTGACTCCTTTAAGGGTTGTATTGGGTTGGGTTAATCCTTCTTTCTATAATCTTTTCATCCCTTCGGGATTTTTTAGCTTTCTCAGTTTTAATCCCAGATGGATGTTAAAACGGTAGCGATCCATGCGATTTTTGATGTCTCCCATGTAATCCTGGCTCAAATCTTTTCATCCCTACGGGATTTCTCAGCTTTCTCAGTTTTAATCCCAGATGGATCAAAACTGTAGCGCTCCATGCGATTTTTGATGTCTCCCTTGTAATCCTGGCTCTAATCTTTTCATCCCTTCGGGATTTTCTAGCTCTTTTCCAGTTTTAATCCCGAAGGGATGGGAAGATTATAGCTCAATGTCAACCTATGATCAACTAAACCCCGGAGGGGTGACATCGTGATCTATCCATTCGAATAAATATTTTTCATTGTATTAAATTTCAAATCTTTGAAGAAAATCAAGGTATTCTTCTTTGAATGTCTTCTTCCTGTGATGGTCTTCCTGATGGGCAATGTATTGATAAACTTTATCAATTTGAGAATGAGCATAAGAGAATGCCCCATACCCTTCTTGCCAGGAAAATTTTCCCTTGATGAATCTTTGCTCGTTGATAAAATTCGAGGAGTTATTTTTGATATCCCGCACTAAATCAGAAATGCTCATAGCTGGCTTTAAACCCACAAAAACGTGAACGTGGTCTGCGACACCGTTTACAATAATAGGTTTTTGATTTTTACCTTTGATTATGCCCGCCATGTATTTGAAAACTTCATCACGCCAAGGCTTTTGCAATAGGTTTTCTCTGCCTTTTACGGCAAAAACATATTGAATATAAACTTGTGAAAATGTACCTGCCATAATAACTATTTCACCCCCTCGGGGTTGTGTTCTTTTGGGTTAAACCTTCTATCTATAATCTTTACATCCCTTCGGGATTTTTTAGCTCTTTTCCAGTTTTTATCCCGAAGGGATGTAATGACTGTAGCGCTCCATGCGATTTTTAATGTCTCTCTTGTATTATTGACTCGCCCGTTCCGGGTTTTGTTGGGTTAATCCTTCATTCTATAATCTTTACATCCCTTCGGGAATTTTTTAGCTCTTTTCCAGTTTTTATCCCGAAGGGATGTGAAGATTATAGCTCAATGCCAACCTATGATCAATTAAACCCCGAAGGGGTGAATTTCCAATCTATCCAATCCATTCTGGATTTCTCAGCCTGCTCAGGTTTTGATCCCGACAGG
>OFIS01000368.1_pt1 | contig 29456 bp, 29 predicted proteins | sample 1775071 | NCBI WGS metagenome assembly OFIS01 (sample SAMN08195774, study PRJEB24354) | sludge metagenome | isolation source: sludge from phenol fed wastewater aerobic bioreactor C | place: India: Nagpur | collected 2016-09-17
CCAATTCTCCCGCCCAGCAAGGGCATTCTTGTGTTACGCCACGCTCACAGCATCATGATCATCGGTGGATCAGGGCTCAGGCGCGCAGGGTCGCGCCTACCGCGTGTGATGCCGAGGCGACGGCGGCATCGCGGGCGGCATTCACTTCCTCGACGGTCAGCGTGCGGTCCTCGGCACGGAATCGCATTGCATACGCGAGGGACTTGCGCCCCTCCCCCACCTGGGCTCCGGTGTAGAGGTCGAAGAGTCGCAACGACTCCAACAGTTCCCCGGCCCCTGCGCGCAGCGCAGCCTCGACGTCGGCACTCGCGACGGACTCGTCGACGACGAGCGCTACGTCCTCCTTGGCCACGGGATAGGTCGGCAGCGCGCCCGTGCCCCGCGCGACGCGAGCCGCCTCGAGGACGACCGTGAGGTCCAGTTCCATGGCGGCGGTGCGGACGGGCAGATCCAGTGCCGCGATCACGCGCGGGTGCAGCTCCCCGGCGTGCCCGACGACCGCGGTCCCGACCACCAGTTCGGCGCAGCGCCCCGGGTGCCACGGCATGGGCGTCTGCCCCGCACGCACCTGCAGGTCCGTGCCGATCGACGCCGCCGCGACGCGCGCCGACTCCACCGCGTCCGCCCAGCTCGCGGCCGTGCCCGCTCCCCACCAGCCGGGCAGGGTGCGCAGGCCGGCGAACGCCGTCGCGAGGCGGAGCGGCTGGTCCGGCAGCAGCCCTTCGAGCGCCGTGAGCTCGGCTGCGCTCGGGCGGTGCTGCACCGAGGGTCGCGGCGGGTCCACGTGCCCGCCCTCCGGCTGCCCGTCACGGCGCACGAAGACCGCACCGGTCTCGTAGAGGGCGAGGTCGTCGAACCCGCGGCCGACGTTGCGCCGCACCGTGGCGAGCAGCCCGGGCAGCAAGGTGCTCCGCATGAGGGGAGCCTCGTCCGAGAGCGGGTTCGCGAGCCGCACGGCACGGCGCCGCTGATCGTCCGCGGCAAGGCCGAGCGCATCGAGGTCGGGCGTACCGATGAACGGGGTCGAGAGCACCTCGGTGCAGCCGAAGGCCGCCATCTCGCGGGAGACCTTGCGGCGCTGGCGCTGTGCGAGGGTCAGACCGGCGCCGAGCGGTGCACGCGGCACCACCGACGGGATCCGGTCGTACCCGCCGAGGCGCAGCACCTCCTCGACCAGGTCGTACGGGTCGGTGAGATCGGGACGCCAGCTCGGAGGCGTCACCGTGAGCCGCCCGTCGCCCGTGACGGTGCACCCGATCGCCTGCAGCCGCGCGAAGACGTCCGCCGGGTCCACCTCGGTCCCCGCGATCCGCGCCGGCAGCGCGTCCTGGAGCAGGATCCGGGTCGGCTCGTACGGCGCTTCGACCGCGCTCATGCCGGCGTACGTCCCTCCCCCGAGCTCGAGCAGCAGCGCGGCTGCGCGGGCGGCCGCGTACGGCGCGAGCACCCGGTCGACGCCGCGCTCGAAACGGCGCGAGGCGTCGCTCGGCAGCTTGTGGCGGCGGGCGGTGCGGGCGACCCCGGCCGGCGCGAACCATGCCGCTTCCAAGGCGATGTCCCGCGTGCTGTCCGTGATCTCCGATCCCAGCCCGCCCATGACGCCGGCCAGGCCGACCGGACCGCGCTCGTCGGCGATCACCAGGTCGTCGCTCGTCAGCTCGCGTACGACGTGATCGAGGGTCTCGAGCCGCTCCCCGTCGCGCGCGCGACGCACCACGACCTGCCCGGTCAGGCGAGCCAGGTCGAACGCATGCAAGGGCTGGCCGGTCTCGATCATGACGTAGTTCGTGACGTCGACGGCGAGCGAGATGCAGCGCACCCCCGCCGCCGTCAGCCGTGCTCGCATCCACTGCGGGGTCGGCGCGTCCGGGTCGAACTCGCGGATCGTGGACAGCGTGTAGAGCGCCGCCCGGTCGAGATCCTCGACCCGTACCGCCACCGGCTCGCCGCCGCTCGGGGCCGGCAGCTCGGCCAGCTCGGTGCCCGGGTCCGCGAGCGGCAGGCCGTACGCGACCGACAGCTCGCGCGCGATGCCACGCATCGACAGGCAGTAGCCGATGTCCGGTGTGACGGTGACCTCGATGACCTGGTCGCCGACCCCGAGGACCGGCCGGGCATCATCGCCGGGTTCGCCCGTCCCGGGGGGCAGCACCATGATCCCGGCGTGGTCCTGGCCGAGCGCCAGTTCGCGCTCGGAGCAGATCATGCCGTCCGAGACGTGCCCGTAGGTCTTGCGACTGCCGATCGCGAAACCTCCCGGCAGCACCGCACCGGGTAGTGCCACGACGACGAGGTCGCCGGCGGTGAAGTTCGTTGCGCCGCATATGATTCCGCGGATGCCGGGTGTCTCCGGGTGACCGTGGTCGGCGCCGACTTCGACCCGACAGAACCGGATCGGCTTCTTGAACCCGGTGAGTTCGTCGATCTCGCGAACGCGGCCCACCACGAGCGGGCCCGTCAGCTCCGCGGCGACGTCGTGGATCTCCTCGACCTCGAGACCGGCGCGGACCAGGTGCTCGGCGATCTCGTGCGCGTCCTCGTCCTCGGGGATCGGGACGTAGTCGCGCAGCCAGGACAGCGGGATCCGCATCAGAGCTCAGCCCCGAACAGCGCGGTGAAACGCACATCACCTTCGAACATGTCGCGCATGTCCGTGACGTCGCGGCTGAACATCAACGTCCGGTCGATCCCGATCCCGAAAGCGAACCCGGTGTAGCGCTCGGAGTCGACACCGGCGGCCGCGAGCACCCGCGGGTTGACCATGCCGCAGCCGCCCCACTCGATCCAGCGCGGACCACCCTTCGCCGCCTCGAACCACACGTCGAACTCCAGGCTCGGCTCGGTGAACGGGAAGTACGAAGGACGCCAGCGCGTCTTGGTCGCCGGACCGAACATCTCCCGCGCGAAGTGGTCGAGGGTGCCCTTCAGGTGGGCGACCGTGATCCCCTCGTCGACGACGAGTCCTTCGACCTGGTGGAAGACGGGGCTGTGCGTGGCGTCGATCTCGTCGGTGCGGTACACCCGCCCGGGGCACGCGACGTACACGGGAAGCGGACGGTCGAGCAGGGTGCGGATCTGCACCGGTGAGGTGTGCGTACGCAGGACCACCCCCGAGGTCTCGGACCCCACGAAGAAGGTGTCCTGCATGGTGCGGGCCGGATGGTCGGGACCGATGTTGAGGGCGTCGAAGTTGATCCACTCCGCCTCGATCTCGGGTCCTTCGGCGACGTCCCAGCCCATCGCGACGAACACGTCGGCGATCCGCTCGTGCATCGTGGTGAGCGGATGACGTGCCCCGCGCGAGCGACGGTCGTACGGCAGCGTGACGTCGACGGCCTCCTCCACGAGCACGCGGGCGTCGCGCTCCGCCTCGAGCTCGTGCTGGCGCGCCTCGATCGCGCTGCGGACCGCTGCCCTGGCCTGCCCGACCCGCTTGCCGGCGTCCGCCTTGGCGTGCGGCGGCAGCGCGCCGATCTCGCGGTTCGCCAGGGCCAGCGGGCTGCGGTCTCCGGCGTGCGCGATCCGCGCCGCCTTGAGCTGGTCGAGGTCCTGCGCCGCGGCGACGGCAGCGAGGGCGGTGTCGACAGCGCCCTGCACCGCCTCCGCGGACAGGTCGGCCACCTCGACGGGGTCGTACGGCGAGTTCGTCGCGGACACAGCCGCGAGTCTATGGAGTTGCAACCGTCCCAACGCGACGGGGCACGGTCGCTCCCGCGTCGTCCCGAGGAAGGTCGGTGCAAGTACGGTCGAGCGGGGCACCAGGGCGGTGACGGATCGAACGGCAGCGGAGGACGAGCATGGGCGGTGACGTCGCCCTCGACGAGGTGCTCGCTGATGCGTTCGTGGCTGCCGAGGTCTTCGCGCTGCGCCCTGACTACCGGGCCGCTCTCGTGGCCGCCGACGGCTTGCGCGGCGGTCCGAGCGACGACCAGGGAGCCGATCTGCTCGAACGAGCGGGCGCCGCCGCGCGCATCGCGCTCGAAGGCAGCGCCGTCGACGAGCTGCCGCACGTGGCCGCGTGGCGCGAGGCGTACCGGGCTTTCGGGGCCAAGCCGCAACGCACCCGCAACAGCCTCGAGGCACTGTTGCGTCGGGCGGCATCCGGGTTGCCGCGGGTGAACCGACTCACCGATCTCTACAACGCCGTGTCGGTGCTGCACCAACTGCCGCTCGGTGGTGAGGATCTGGGTCGGTACCGCGGACCGGCCCGTCTGGTACGCGCGAACGGCGATGAGCCGTTCGACACCGTCGTGGACGGCGCGCCGGTCCTCGAGCGCCCGGATCCCGGCGAGGTCGTGTGGCGGGACGACAGCGGCGTGACGTGCCGGCGCTGGAACTGGCGCCAGTGCCGCCGTACCGCACTGCGCGAGGACACCACCGCTGCACTGTTCGTTCTCGACGCGCTCGCGCCCATGTCGGACGACGGGCTGCGCGCAGCCGTCGAAGACCTCGCGGGCGAGCTGAAGCGGTCGGGCGGAGCGGTACGGATCTCGTACCGGATCGTCCGCGCACCCGCCCAGGGCCCATGATGGCGCACCGTCGCGGGCTGCCGTCGGCAACGCTCGTACCGCCCTGGGGGCTTGCGGTGGCGGCGATGCTGTCCGTCCAGCTCGGATCGGCGTTGTCGGTCCCTCTGATGGAACACATCGGCGCCGCCGGTACGGCCTGGCTCCGTCTCACCATGGGAGCGCTCGTCTTCCTGGCAGTGGCCCGGCCACCGATCCGCTCTGTGCATCGCCAGGACCTGCCGGTCCTGCTCGCGCTCGGTATCGTCACCGGCTTGATGACCATGTTGTTCCTCAGCGCCATCGAACGGATCCCGCTCGGCACCGCCGTCGCCGTCGAGTTCCTCGGCCCGCTCACCGTCGCCGCGGCTCGCAGCCACAGCCGGCGGGCGCTGGTCTGGCCGGCGCTCGCGCTCACCGGCGTCGTACTGCTCACCGAACCGTGGCGGCCCGACCTCGATCTGCTCGGGGTCGGCTGCGCCGCCGCATCCGCGGTCTGCTGGGCGAGCTACATCCTGCTCACCCAGCGCGTCGGCGACCGCTTCTCCGGCATCACCGGGCTGTCCTTCACGATCCCTATCGCGGCCATGGTCGCCGCCGGCTTCGGCGTACCACAGGCCGTCGGTCAGTTGACGCCCGCTGTCCTGGCGGCCGGGCTCGGGCTGGCCCTGCTGCTGCCGGTCCTGCCTTTCGCCTTCGAGCTGCTCGCGTTGCGGCGGTTGACGCCGGCAGCGTTCGGAACACTGATGGCGCTCGAGCCGGCGATCGGCTCGATGCTCGGCCTGGTCGTCCTGCACCAGGCACCCTCGCTGCTGCAGGCCGTCGGCGTCGCGCTCGTCGTACTCGCGGGGGCGGCGGCACAGCGTGGTGGTCGCCGGCAACCACCCCCCACTGCGCGTGTCCCTGCTCGAAACGTCGTTATCCGCCGGAGTTGACGACGATTCGAGCAGGGACGCGCGGCCGTCAGGCCTCGGAGAGCACCTCGGTCTGGCCCATCCCCTCGCTCGCGGCGAGCGTCCCGTCGCCGAAGCGCGGGTCCTTCCCACGGGCGGCAAGTGCTGCCGCGCGGGCCGCGCGGCGGCGCGCCACCTCCTCGGTCGCCGCGTCGATGACCGACGAGTCCACCGGAAGCGAGTCGACCCGACTGCGCCCGTGGTACTTCTCGATGTACGCGCCGAGCTCGGGCCCGCTCGTCCATGACGTGATCAGGTTGTAGCGCGGCTGCGAGCCGGGGTGGAACACGGCGTGGTAGAGCCGCTGCGTGTCGACGATCAACTGTGCACCTGCGGGCAGCGGGATGCGCGTCTCGGTCGAGGGGTCGTCCTTGTCCTCGCGCAGCACCATCGCCGAGTCGGGGTCGTCGGTGAGGTTGAAGAAGCCGCGCACGATCCAGCCGGTGCCCTCCGGGTTGAGCCGGTTGTTGTCGTCGCGGTGCAGGTTGTAGATCGTGTCCGCGTACGAGTTGGGTTGCAGCTCGATCACCCGGCAGCGGCCGATGTTCGCGCCCGGCTCCTTCGCCCGCTCGACCAGCCGGGGCGCCTTCTCGACGTTCGCCGGCACCCACACGCCGTCCTTGTCGGTCTTGGGCGGGGTGTGGTTCCAGAACCCGTCGCACTCCAGGTCGCCGTACGCGCTCGCCAGCGGCGCGAAACGCGTGTCTCCCGAGGACTTCCAGTCGACGTACTCGATGTCCAGCCACTCCGCGGGGTCGGCGGACTGGTCGTACGGGTCGAGCACGACGTAGCCGGTCTCCTCGAACACGTCGAGGGTGATGTACGGCGACATGCGGGTTCCTCCAGCAGGCGACGACGGGCGTACCCGTCCATCCTGCCGCATCCACGCGACTGGTTAGGCGACCCTTAGCTGTGACCTAACGCTCACCGTCGGGTGACGGCGTGAAGTGGGCGGGAGCTCAGGCCTCGGACATCACGAACGTCGGGTCGTACCCGTAGTACGCGGTCCGCGCCGCACGGCGCTGCTGGGCCTCGGCCTCCATCGTGCGGGCGTACTCCGGGTCGAGCGGGGCGGACTCGACCCGGGTGCGGGCGTTCTGCCCGATCAGCCACTTCTCGAGGTCCGGACCGGACTCGACCGAGGTGATCAGGCAGTACCGCGGCGCGTCGCCCTGGTGCCACACCGAGTGCCACATCCGCTCCGAGTCGACCACCAGCTGCGCGCCCGCCGGAAGCGCGATCCGGGTCTCGGTGCTCGGGTCGGACACGTCGGTGCGCAGCACCATGTACGAGTCCGGGTTGTCGGTGAGCTGCATGAACGCGCGTACGACCCACCCGGTGCCGTGCGGGTTGAGCCGGTTGTTGTCGTCGAGGTGGGAGTTGTAGAGCGCGTCGGCGTACGAGTTCGGCTGCAACTCGATGATCCGGCACCGGCCGACGTTCGCGCCGATCGCCTGGGCCCGCGCCGTCAGGGTCGGCGCCGCTTCGGTCTGCGAGTCGATCCACACCCCGTCCTTGTCCGGCTTCGGGGGCTCGAAGTGCCAGAACCCGTTGCACTCGATGGCGCCGTACGCGCTGGCCAGCGGGGCGAAGCGGGTGTCGCCGGAGGACTTCCAGTCGACGTACTCGAGATCGAGCCACTCGGCGGGATCGATCGGTGCGCCGTACGGGTCCAGGACCACGTAGCCGGTCTCCTGGAACATCGCGAGCTCGACGTAGGACATGCGCTGACCCTCCGTGTCGGGAACGGTGCCGCTCCGATGCTGGCGAGCAGGGCAGCGCGCACGCTACGGACCAAAGTCCCGAACGCTCGGCGATCATGAGGCTTCGACCACCGAGGGCGCCGATCATGGACTTGTGGTCGACATTTCGAGGAATCCCGACCACAAGTTCATGATCGACCCCGTAGACGCGCCACAAACTTCGTGATCGGCGGGACCAGCCGCGACCCGCGGTAGCTGACGCCAGTCGAAGGTGGGTTACCGCTGGGCGCGGGCGGAGGCGTAGAGGCAGACGGCGGCGGCGGCGGCGAGGTTGAGCGACTCGGCCCGGCCGTGGATCGGGACACGCACGACCTCGTCGGCGAGCGCCCGGTCGGCTTCGGGCAGGCCCCAGGCCTCGTTGCCGAACACCCAGGCGGTCGGCGCGGCGAGCGCACCATCGTCGGCGAGCGCGTCGAGGTCGCGCTCCCCCGCCCCGTCGGCGGCGAGCACCCGCAGCCCGGCGTCCCTGCAGGCCGCCACGACCTCCGCCAGCCCAGCACCGGTCACGACGGGCAGGTGCCAGAGCGAGCCGGCGCTCGCGCGTACCGCCTTCGGGTTGTACGCGTCCACGCTCGCGTCCGTGAGGACCACTCCCCCAGCGCCCGCGGCGTCAGCGGTGCGGATCACCGTGCCGGCGTTGCCGGGGTCGCGCACGTGCGCGAGCACCGCGACCAGTCGCGGCGAGCCGGCGAGCACGTCGGGAAGCGCGGTCCGCGGCAGTGCGCAGACGCCGACCATGCCCTGCGGCGTGACGGTGTCGGCGAGGGCCGCGACGACCGCCTCCGAGGCCCGGACGAGCTCGGTGCCGCCGGCGCGGGCCGCCGACACCACGTCCGGGTGCCGATCGGCGGCCTCGCCGGTGAGGTAGAGCTCGCGCAGCGCGCCTGGCGCGTTCGCCGCCTCGCGGCAGGCCTGCGGCCCCTCGGCGAGGAAGCGCCCGTCCCGTTCGCGGAACGCCCGCTTGGCGAGGCGCGCCGCAGCCCGTACCCGAGGCGCTCGCGGATTGGTCAGCACGGCGTCACGACCGACGTCACTGTGCTGGTGGTCGAGAATCGGGCCGGAACGGCTCGATAACCCGCCACCAGCACAGTGACGTCGGGAGGTCGTCAGGCCGCGGCGGACGGCAGGGACTTGGCGGCGGTCTGGACGAGGGCCGCGAACGCGGTCGGGTCGTTGACCGCGAGCTCGGCGAGCATCCGGCGGTCGACCTCGACGCCGGCGAGCCGCAGTCCCTGGATGAAGCGGTTGTACGTCATGCCGTTCGCGCGGGCGCCGGCGTTGATGCGCTGGATCCACAACGAGCGGAACTCGCCCTTGCGCTTGCGACGGTCGTTGAACGCGTACGTCTCCGAGTGGAGCATCTGCTCCTTGGCCTTGCGGTACAGCCGGGAGCGCTGGCCCCGGTAGCCACTGGCCTGCTCGAGCACCTCGCGGCGCTTCTTGTGGGCGTTCACTGCGCGCTTGACGCGTGCCATGTCAGTTCACTCCTGCGGGGAAGTAGTACGGAAGAGGGACGGGTCAGCGGCCGAGCAGCCGCTTGGCGGCCTTGGTGTCGGCCTTGGAGAGCTCCTTGACACCGGAGAGCCGGCGGGTGCGACGGCTCGACTTGCCTTCCAGCAGGTGGCGCTTGTTGGTGCGCTCGTGCAGCAGCTTTCCGGTGCCGCTCACCTTGACGCGCTTCTTCATCCCGCTGTGGGTCTTCTGCTTCGGCATCGCGCCGTTCTCCTCTTCGTGGCCGGGGCGGGCAGCCCCGGTCGGCATGGTCGCCTCAGGTCGTGCTGGAACTGGTCGAGCAGGTGGTGCGGTACTAGGAGGCGCTCGCGGCCGGCGGCTGCGCCTCGGCCGGGGCCGTGTCGCGGTCCCGGCGGCGGGCCTCGCGGTCCGCCTTGGCCTCCGCCATCGCCTCGGCCTTCTTCTTGTGCGGCCCGAGCACCATGATCATGTTGCGGCCGTCCTGCTTCGGTGCGAACTCCACCCAGCCGAGCTCGGAGACGTCGTCCGCGAGCTTCTTGAGCAGCCGGAACCCGAGCTCGGGCCGGCTCTGCTCGCGACCACGGAACATGATCGTGATCTTTACCTTGTCGCCGCCCCGCAGGAACCGCTCGACGTGACCCTTCTTGGTCTCGTAGTCGTGCTGGTCGATCTTCGGGCGGAGCTTCATCTCCTTGATGACCGTGTTGACCTGGTTCTTGCGGGCCTCACGGGCCTTCATCGCGGACTCGTACTTGAACTTGCCGAAGTCCATGAGCTTGCAGACCGGCGGCTTGGACATGGGGGCCACCTCGACGAGGTCGAGATCGGCCTCGGCGGCCAGGCGCAGCGCATCCTCGATGCGTACGACGCCGACCTGCTCGCCGCTCGGTCCGACCAGGCGGACCTCGGGGACTCGGATCCGGTCGTTGATGCGGGGCTCGACGCTGATGTGTTCTCCTCGGTACGTAGGGCTGGGCGGGCCGCTCACGGCCCCGACATGGATCGAGGCCCCGGCGCACGGATGCGCAGAGGCCTCGCACGTCCGAGGTGTCAACGCCCGCGCGCGGGCGCATCTTCCCGGACCTACTACCCACCGGCCTGACGGCGACCGGAAGGTGGGAGCGAGGTCGCTCCGCTTCGTGCAGCCCACCGTACGGCGGGCGGTCCGCCTGCGAGTGTAGCGAGCGCGGAGCGCGCTAGCCAACGCCGACGTCGGTCACTGCTCCGGATCGACCGCGACCGCCCGGTCCGGCAGCCGGGTGAAGGGGTAGACCAGCGCGGCGCAGAACCCGCCGACCAGCGGCGCGAGGATGAACAGCCAGACGTGCGCGAGCGGTGCACCGCCCTCGAAGATCGCCGGCCCGATCGAGCGGGCCGGGTTCACCGAGGTGCCGGTGAGCGGGATCCCGACCAGGTGGACGGCGGTGAGCGCCACTCCGATCGCCAGGCCCGCAGCTCCGGCGACGGCCGCCCGGTCTGTGACGAGCAGGATCACCAGCACGAACAGGAAGGTGAGCACCGCTTCCAGCAGGAACGCCCCGCCCATGTCGATGGTGGCGCCCCAGTCGTTGGTGCCGAGAGCGCCGGTCTGGTCGGTCACCCCGAGGCTCGTGACGAACAGCTTCAGCAGTCCGGCAGCGACGATCGCACCCAGGAGCTGCGCCAGCACGTGGACCCCCGCGGTCGTCGCGTCGATCTTGCGCGCGACGAGCAGGCCGACCGACACCGCCGGGTTGATGTGGGCACCGCTGACCGGCCCGAAGGCGTACGCCGCGAACACCTGCACGAAGCCGAAGGCGATCGCCACCCCGAGCACACCGGAGCCCGGGCCGCCGAAGTCCAGACCGACCTTGGCCGCGATGCCGCTGACGGCCGCACCCACGGCGAGGAACACCAGCATGAACGTGCCGAGGAACTCGGCGAGGAACCTGCGTGCCAGCACCGCACACCTCCCGTGATCTGCGTGCTCCCCCTCACGCGCACTATCGCGGAAGTCGTGGACCCGATCTGCGCGACACGCCCGAGACCGGGCGAGCCGCTGCGAACGCCGGACGGCAGGGCCCGCGTCAGCGAAGGACGGCGACCCCGCGCGGGCAGAGCTCGGCGAGCGCCGGCTGGGCGGCCAGCGCCTCGCTGACCTGGGCGAGCGTGGCGCCGGCGAGGTCGAGCTCGAGCGCGACGTCCGCCCCGTGCGCGTCGCCGGGCAGCAGGCGCGCCCGCGGCGGGCCGGGCAGCGGCGCGAGCGCGGCCAGCACCGCGGTGGCGATCGCCGGGTTGGCGTACGCCGGCTGGTAGCCCTGGCCACTCGCCAGGACCGCCAGCGGGTACCCCTCGACCGGGAACGGCACCGGTCCGGCGATGTCCAGCAGCACCGCGTCCGCGCGCTCCTCCAGGGCGGCGCGCGCGACCTGCCCGGCGGCAGCGGCGACGGGGCGCGCGTCGGCGCGCCACGCCGTGAGGGCAGCGGTGCTGGTGAACGCGAGCAGGCCGCGCCGCCCGTCCGGGTTCGTCAACGTGACCGTCGCCATGTGGCTGTCCTTCTCCTGCGCGAGGCCCCCGTCGCCCTGCTGCGGCTCGGCGAGGGTGTCCAGCACGGCGACGACGGGTACCAGCAGCCGTACGCCGGTCAGCTGCGCGAGCACCGGGTCCCGGTCGGTCGAGCCGGCAGCGTACGCGGCGAGCGCCGCGGTGAGCCCGGCGTCGGCCGAGCCGTCGTCATCGGCGAACCGGGGACGCGGGATCGGTGCACCTGCGAACCGGTCGTCCGCGGTACCCCCGCGCGGAGCTCCGTTCCCGGCCACCGCGCCAGTGTGCCGCACCGCGGCGGTGGGACGAGGTGCGCCCGCCGACGACCGGGTCCACTAACGTCGCGCCGGTGACGACCACCACCGGTTGGCGTCGCTCGCGAGTCGCGGACGCCGTACGCAGTCGGCTGTGGCCGATCCCGCTCGCCCTGGTCGCGGTCTCGATCGGCGCCGCTGTCGTACTGCCGATGCTCGATGCGGCCGTCGGCGCGCGGCTGCCGCAGACCCCGCTGCGAGGTCTGTTCGACGCGGGACCGGACGCTGCGCGCGCCGTGCTGACCACGATCGCCACCGCATTGATCACCGTCACCTCACTCACGTTCTCGCTCACCGTCGTCACGCTCCAGCTGGCCAGCAGCCAGTTCTCGCCGCGGCTGCTGCGCACGTTCACCCGGGATCGTGTGGTCCAGGTGAGCCTGGGGATCCTGCTCGCGACGTTCACCTACGCGCTGCTCTCGCTGCGTGTCGTCGCCAGTGACGAGCAGGCCCCACAGCTCACCGTGACCCTCGCGTTGGCGCTCGCGCTGGCGAGCGTCGTGACGCTGACGGCGTTCCTGGCGTACGTCGTACGGCTGATCCGCGTCGAGACGATGATGCGGGAGGTCAGCTCGGAGACCCGGCGGACGATCGACCGTGCCCTCGGCGACGCCGCACACCAACGCGAGCGGGGTACGCCCGTGCCGATCCCGTCTGCGGCCTCCGGGCACCGGTTGCCGGCGCACCGTTCCGGGTTCCTCGAGCTGGTCGCCGAGGACGACCTGCTGGCGCTGGCCGCAGCCCAGGATGCCTTCCTCGTGCTCGATCGCGCGCCCGGTGACCACGTCGTGGAGGGCACCCCGGTCGGGACCGCCTGGTACCGCAGGCGGCCGCCGTCGAAGGACGACCTCACCGCCTTGGTCGACGGTGTCCGGCGCGCCGTGCACATCGATTACGAACGGACCGCCGTGCAGGACGTCCGCTTCGGGCTGCGCACGCTCGTCGACGTCGTCTGCAAGGCGATGTCGCCGGGCATCAACGACCCCACGACAGCGGTGCACGCGCTCGGGCACTGCGCGACCCTGCTCGTGGCCGCGGGCCGGTGCGACACCGGCCCGCGTGTGGTGCGCGACGAGAACGACGAGCCGCGGCTGGTGCTCGCCCGACCGTCGTTCGCGGAGCTGCTGGACCTGGTGATGAGCCAGAGCACGCACTACGGCCGGGACGACCCGCGCGTCCTCGGCCGGCTCGTCGAGCTGCTGCGGGAGGTCGCCTGGTGCACCGACCCGGCCCGGACCGCGGAAGCGGTCGGCGACCAGCGCGCGCGGGTGAGCCGGGCGATCGACTCGGGCGGGTTCGCCGAGCTCGACGCCGCCGCGCTGCGCGCGGCGCTGGCCCGGCTCGACGCCGCGCGGGCGGGCGAGTGGGTGCCGCTCAGGGAGTGACCTCAGCCCGCGCTGCGGCGGCGACCTGCCGCAGCGCCGCGACGGTGGCGAGCGCAGCGGTCGCGGCCTCGCCGCCTTTGTCCTCGCGGCTGCCGGCCAGCCCGGCGCGCGCGAGCGCCTGCTCCTCGTCGTCGCACGTCAGCACGCCGAACCCGACCGGCACGCCGGTGTCCAGCGCCACCCGCGCCAGTCCGTCGGTGACCGCTCGGCAGACCTGCTCGAAGTGGGGCGTCTCCCCACGGATGACGGCGCCGAGGGCGACGACCGCGTCGCTGTCGGCGGCCGACGCCTGCGCCACGAGGGGCAGCTCGAACGCGCCCGGTACCCGTACCACGTGGTGGCTCGCCCCGGACGCGACGAGCACGCGCACCGCACCGTCCAGCAGCCCGGTCGCCACCCGGTCGTGCCACAGCGCCGCCACGACGGCGACCCGCAGCCCGGCGCCGGCGCGCGCGTCCACGGGGAGCCGAGGCGCTCCGCGGCCGCTCATCCGCCGCTCCCGTCGGCCGTCGAGGCCAGTCCGAACGGCGGCGCGGGCACGACCGGCGCGGTCAGCAGGTCGGCCGGCAGGTCGTGACCCATCCGGTCGCGCTTGGTGCGCAGGTAGGCGAGGTTGTGCTCGTTCGCGGCGACCGGGAGCGCGACCTGCTGCAGCACCCGCAGCCCGTGCTCGGTCAGGCTGGCCACCTTGTCCGGGTTGTTGGTGAGCAGCCGCAGACTGCGTACCCCGAGGTCGGTGAGGACCTGTGCGCCGATCGCGTAGTCGCGCGCGTCGACCGGCAACCCCAGCTCGAGGTTCGCATCGACGGTGTCGGCGCCGCCGTCCTGCAGCACGTACGCGGCCAGCTTGTGCAGCAACCCGATGCCCCGGCCCTCGTGCCCGCGCACGTAGAGCACCACGCCGCGCCCCTCCTGCGCCACCAGGCGCATCGCGGTGTGCAGCTGCGCGCCGCAGTCGCAGCGCAGCGAGCCGAAGACGTCCCCCGTCAGGCACTCCGAGTGCACCCGCACCAGGACGTCCTCGCCGTCGCCGAGGTCGCCGACGGTGAGGGCGACGTGCTCGGACCCGTCGAGGGTCGAGCGGTAGCCGGTGGCGGTGAACAGCCCGTACTGGGTGGGCAGCGCAGCGGACGCGGCCCGCTGGACATGGCGCTCGGTACGCCGCCGGTAGGCCGCGAGGTCCGGCACGCAGATCATCACCAGGCCGTGCGCGTCGGCGAAGGCGCGGCAGTCCGGGGTACGCATCATGGTGCCGTCGTCGTTGACCAGCTCGCACAGCGCACCGGCGCTGCCCTGCCCGGCCAACCGGACCAGGTCGACCGCCGCCTCGGTGTGCCCGCCGCGGCGCAGCACACCCCCCGGGACGGCGCGCAGCGGCACCACGTGGCCCGGGCGCGTCAACGCGTCCGGGCCTGCGGCAGGATCCGCCAGTACCTGCAGCGTGCGTGCCCGGTCGGCCGCCGAGATGCCGGTGGCCGCGACGTCGGCGGCGTCGACGGTGACGGCGTACGCGGTGCCGTACCGGTCCTGGCTCAGCGTCGTCATCGGCGGCACGCCCAGCCGGTCGAGGTCGGCGGCGGGGAGCGCGGCGCAGATGAACCCGGAGGTGTACCGGGTCATGAAGCCCACCAGCTCCGGCGTCGCGTGCGCCGCTGCGAAGATCAGGTCGCCTTCGTTCTCGCGGTCCTCGTCGTCGACGACGACCACGGGCCGTCCGGCGCGCACCGCCTCGACCGCCGCCTCGACGGGATCGAAACCGGGACTGGTCATGGGGTCCTCCAGCTGACGATGCGCTCCACGTACTTGGCGATCACGTCGACCTCCAGGTTCACGGCATCGTCGACCCGCCGCCGCCCGAGGGTCGTGCGGGCCAGCGTCGTGGGGATCAACGAGACCGTGAACCAGTCGGTGCCCGCCTCGACCACGGTCAGGGAGACGCCGTCCACCGCGATCGAACCCTTGGCCACGACGTACCGTCCCAGGCCGTCCGGCAGCTGTACGCGCAGCAGGTCCCAGTCCGCTCCCGGGTGGCGCTCGCGGATCCCTCCCACCCCGTCGACGTGGCCCTGCACCAGGTGACCGCCGAGCCGGTCGGACAGCAGCGCGGCGCGCTCGAGGTTCACCGGGGCGTCCGGGCGCAGTGCGCCGAGGGTCGTGCATCGCAACGTCTCGCCCATCACGTCGGCGCGGAAGCCGTCCGGGTGCCGCCCGGCGACGGTCAGACACACGCCGTCGACCGCGACGGAGTCGCCGACCTGCACCTCTTCTTCGGGCCAGCGGATCGTGAGGCGCGCGGAGTCGCCGCGCAGCTCGACGGCGTCGACCCGGCCGACGGCCTCGACGATCCCGGTGAACATGACGTGCTCCGGTCGCTCGGGTGCCGCGCGTCCGCGAGGGGCGCGGAACCGACGCCCGGAGAGAGCACGCGCCACGTCACGACGAGGCGTGCGCCCGCAGCCGCGCGTCGCCTCCCGTCCGGACTGTGACCGTCGGCTCCGGATGACCGCGTACGCAGTGCGGGGCTGCGTCGCGGCGGACCGGATCCACCGGTGGCTGGATGCCACCGGGTCGCGGGCTCCACCGCCGGTTCGGAATTCCACCGACCCCGGGACGCGCGAGCACGTGTGCTCGTACCCGGGCAGTCTAACTCCGGGGTCGCGGACGACGCGGGCCGGACCGCGCTACTTGACCGACCCCGCGAGGACTCCCTGGACGAAGTAGCGCTGGAACGCGAAGAACACGATCAGCGGCACGATCATCGACAGGAACGCGCCAGGCGCCAGGATGTCGATGTTGGAACCGAACTGCCGTACCTGCGACTGCAGTTCGACGGTGAGCGGCGCGGAGCGGGAGTCGGCGAACACGAGCGCGACGAGCAGGTCGTTCCAGACCCACAGGAACTGGAAGATGCCGAGCGAGGCGATCGCCGGCAGTCCCAGCGGGAGCACCACCCGGCGGAAGACGGCCCACTCCCCTGCGCCGTCCATCCGCGCCGCTTCCAGCAGGTCGCGTGGGATCCCGGCGAAGAAGTTGCGCAGCAGGAAGATGGCGAACGGCAGGCCGAAAGCGACGTGGAAGAACACCACCGACGGGATCGAGCCGAAGATGTCGAGCGCGCCGTAGAGCCGCGCCACGGGGATCAGCGCGACCTGGATCGGCACGACGAGCAGGGCGACGACCAGCAGGAAGACCCAGTCCCGGCCCGGGAACTCCACCCAGGCGAACGCGTACGCGGCGAGCGCACCGATGATCACCACGAGCAGCGTCGCGGGCACGGTGATGTAGATCGTGTTGAAGAACGAGCGCACGATCGCGGGGTTCGCGAGGATCGACTCGTAGTTGGCCACGGTCAGTTGCGCCGGCGCCGTGACGACGGTCCACCAGCCGGAGGACGTGTTGTCGGTCTCGCTGCGCAGCGAGGCGACCAGCAGTCCCACCGTCGGGATGAGCCAGAAGATCGCGACGAGCACGAGCACGACGCTGACCACCCCGCCGCCGACCGCTCCCACCAGCCGCGCGGCGACCCCGCGCCGGGGTGACCCGGACCCGGACCGTACGACGCGCGGACCCGCCTCGACGCTCATCAGCGCTCCCCCACGAACCGACGGATGTTGAACGCCATCGCCGGGATCACCAGCAGGAACAGGAACACGCCGATGGCGCTGCCGAAGCCGAAGTCGTTGCCACCGCCGAAGGACACCAGCCACATCTGCAGGGCGAGCACGTTCGCCTCGGCCTGCACCGAGCCGGGCGCCATGATGTAGACGAGGTCGAAGATCTTCAGGACGTTGATGACGAGCGTCACGAAGACGACGACGAGCACCGGCGAGAGCAGCGGCATCGTGACGCGTCGGAAGACCTGCCACTCCGTCGCGCCGTCGACCCGTGCCGCCTCCAAGGTGTCCCTGGGTATCGAGGCGAGGCCGGCCGCGATCAACACCATCGCGAAACCGGCGTAGATCCAGATGTACGAGGCGATGATCGCCGGGGTCACCAGCGTCGGCCCGAGCCAGAGCACGCCGTTGAACGGCTCGGCGAAGTTCGACTGCGGCAGCAACAGCGTGTACGCGCCCCCGGACAGCGAATCGAAATGGAAGGTGCCGTCGTCGGCCGTCGTGGCCGTGGCCACCACCGACCCGTCGCGTACCGCCTGCACCACGACCCCGGGCATGCCCTTCTCGCCAGGGTCGATCACCCCCGAGGTGCCGCCACCGCCCGGTTTGAAGTCGAGCCAGACCGTGCCGGACAGTCCGCTCGAGGGCTCGGCCGCCTTGGCCTGCGTCGCCGAGTCGGGCAGCTGGGCCGGGGGGAATCCCACGAGCGGCAACATCGCCGGCGTGCCGGCAGCGACCGGCTTGGCCGTCTCGTACCCACCGTCGTGGGCAGGGAGCGCCTTCTTGTCGCGCGGGAACGCGCCCGGGTACTCGGAGGACTTGTTGAACAGGTCGTGCACGCTCACCACGACCGCGTTGGCGACGCCCTTGGCCGGGTCCTGGTCGTAGACGAGCCGGAAGATGACGCCGGTGGCGAGGAACGAGACGGCCATCGGCATGAAGATCAGCGCTTTGAACGCGGTCGCCCACCGAATCCGTTCGGTGAGCACGGCGAAGATCAGGCCCAGCGCGGTCGCGATCGTCGGGGCGACGACCACCCAGATGACGTTGTTGCGCAGCGCGATCAGCGTGTCGTGGTCGGTGAACATCCGTCCGTAGTTGCCAAGACCGACGAACGTCTCACCGCCCGCGTCGAACAGGCTGCGCACGATCGAGAAGACGATCGGGTAGAGCACCAGCGCGCCGAGCAGGATCAGCGCGGGCGCCAGGAACAGCAGGCCCAGCCAGGGCACCTGCCTGCGACGACCGCCGGTGCCTGGTGGCGGGACGGCTGCTGCCGCCCCGCCACCGGTCGCGGTGCCGGTCGCGTCGACCGCCATCGCTCTTCGCCTACTTGAAGGCCGCGGCCGCGTCGGCCTCCAGCTGCTTCATCGTGCCCTGGATGTTGTTCGGGTTGGCGAGGAAGTCCTGCAGGTCCTTCCACTCCCCGGCGCCCTTGGTGCCACCGAAAGCGGGCGGAGCGAGGTCGGACATGTCGAACCGGAAGTTGTCACCGGCGTCGACGATCGCCTGGCCCACGGCGCGCGAGTTGTCGTCCGGGTAGGCCGACGGGTCGAGGTTCTTGTTGGCCGACGTGAAGCTGCCCGTGGAGACCATGAGGGCGGCGGCTTCCGGGGTCGCGAGGTACTGCAGGAAGGCCTTGGCACCCGGGGTGTCCTTGAACGCCACTGCCACGTCACCGCCGCCCACGACCGAGGGGCTCGAGCCGTTGATCGACGGGAACGGGAACCACTTGGCGTCGGTGCCGACCTTGCTCGGTGTCGAGCTGGAGATCACACCGGCGACGAAGCTTCCCTCGAACACGATCGCCGAGCTCGGGTTCGCGGAGAACGTGTTCGTCACCGAGGTCGGGAAGTCGACCTGCAGCGCCCGGTTCGGGTCACCGATCAGCGTCTTGTCCCCGAACAGCTGCGCGAGGGTCTTGAGCGCCTCCTCCACCGACGGGTCGGTCCACTTGATGTCGTGCGTGCTGAGCTGGTCGTACTTGTCGGCACCGGCCGAGCGCAGGTAGACGTTCTCGAACCAGTCGGTGAGGGTCCAGCCGTCGGCCCCACCAATCGAGACCGGGACCTTCACCCCGGCGTCGGCGAGCGTCTTGCCGGCCGCGAGGAAGTCCTCCCACGTCTGGGGTTCGCTGGAGATCCCCGCGTTGTCGAACTCCTTCGTGTTGTACCAGACGGTCGACTTGTTCGAGGCGTCCACCCAGACGCCGTACGCCTTGCCGTCGACGCTGCCGAGTTCCTTCCAGATCGGGCTGTAGTTGGCGTCGACCGCCGCTGATGCCTCGTCGGAGAGCGGCTGCAGGTTGCCGGCCTTGGCGAACTGGTTCAGCAGGCCCGGCTGGGGCAGGATCGCGACGTCGGGCGGTGAGCCGCCCTGCACCTTGGTGCCGAGCACGGTCGCGATCTGGTCACCGGTGGAGGTGTAGTTGAACTTGGCGCCGGTCTTGGACTCGAAGTCCGACATCAACTTCTGGAACGTCTCCTGTTCCGCCCCGGTCCAGACCGCGTCGACCGAGATGGTCTGACCGGACAGGTCGGGGAAGGCGCCCTCGGACGGTTCGCCGGACGAGGTCGTCCCTCCGCCCGGCGCGCTGCTGCCACCTCCGCACGCCGCCAGCAGGACCGCGAGTCCCGCCACGGCCGTCGTCTTCAGGATCGCGTGCCTCATCGGCGCCTCCTCATGTGCCCCCCACGTGGTTCTCGGTGTCGTCCCAGACGGCCAGGCCGGTCTCCGGGTCGAAGAACTGCAGTCGCTCGGTGTCGACGCGGACCTCGAGGGTCTGCCCTTCGGCAGCCGTCGTACGCGGGCTGAACCGCGCGACGACGATCGTCTTCTCGTGATCGACGTCCAGCTCGCGACCGCTGTCGCGGGCGAGCTCGCGGGTGTCGTCGGTGTCGACGTGGTCCGCGTCGACCTGCAGGTGCACGACGACGTCCGAGCCCATCGCCTCCACCAGGTCCGCGCTGGCCCGGAAGACCTCACCGGGTCCGGGCTCGACCAACGTCGCGTCCGAGAGGTCCTCGGGCCGGATGCCCACCACCACCGGCCGGTTCTCGTAGCGTGCGAGCGCCGGCCGTTCCTCGAACACCTTGCGCGGCACCAGCAGTTCATGACTGCCCAACCTGAGCGGCACCCGGTCCGTGTCCGGCTCCGCGTCGATGGCGCCGAAGGTGCCCATGACCAGGTTCATCGCCGGGGACCCGATGAAGCCGGCCACGAAGATGTTGTTCGGGTGGTCGTAGAGGGTCTGTGGCTCGGCGACCTGCTGCAGCACCCCCTGTTTCATCACCGCGACCCGGTCGCCGAGGGTCATCGCCTCGGTCTGGTCGTGCGTGACGTAGATGGTGGTCGTACCGAGGTCGCGTTGCAGCCGCGCGACCTCCGCGCGCATCTGCACGCGCAGCTTCGCGTCGAGGTTGGACAGCGGCTCGTCCATCAGGAACACCTGCGGCTCGCGCACGATGGCCCGTCCCATCGCGACCCGCTGGCGTTGGCCGCCGGAGAGGTTGCGCGGCTTGCGGTCCAGGTGGTCGGACAGCCCGAGGATGTGCGCGGCCTCCTGGACGCGCCGCTGGATCTCCTTCTTGTCCATCTTGCGCAACTGCAGGCCGAAGCCGATGTTGTCGCGGATCGTCAGGTGCGGGTAGAGCGCGTACGACTGGAACACCATCGCGACGTCGCGGTCGCGGGACGGCACGTGGTTGACGACGCGGTCGCCGATGGTGATGGTGCCCTCGGAGATCTCCTCGAGACCGGCGATCATGCGCAGCGCCGTCGTCTTGCCGCAGCCGGAGGGGCCGACCAGCACGAGGAACTCACCGTCGCTGATGTGCAGGTTGAGGTCGCTCACGGCACGCGTGCCGTCGTGGTAGACCTTGCCCACGTGCGACAGCTCGACCCCGGCCACCGGCAAACCCCGATCTTCGGCGTGTACTTCCCGTCGAGGCTAGGGGAGAACCGCGTCGTCGGCTCGCCGAGACTCAGCGATCGTTGACCGATCGTGACCTTCGTCGCCGCGTCAGAGGCGGCAGGCGTGGATGTCGGTCACGATGATGCCGCGGGCGCCGAGGTCGTAGAGCCGGTCCATCACCTTGTGCACGTCGCGGCGCGGCACCATGGCGCGAACGGCGACCCAGCCCTTGTCGTGCAGCGGCGACACCGTGGGCGACTCGACCCCCGGGGTCACCGTCACGGCCGAGTCGAGGCCCTCGACCCGGATGTCGTAGTCCATCATCACGTACCCGCGGGCCATGATCACGCCGTGCAGCCGTCGCACGAAGGTCTCGACCGCGGCGTCCGGTGCGCCCCCGGTGCGCCGGATCAGCAGTGCCTCGCTGACGAGGATCGGCTCGCCGATGACGTGCAGGCCGGCCTGGCGCAGCGTGGTGCCCGTGGAGACGATGTCCGCGACGGCGTCCGCGACCCCGAGGCGCACCGCGTTCTCGACCGCACCGTCGAGGTGCACGACGGTCGCGGTGATGCCGAGCGCGGAAAGATGGGCCCGCAGCAGCCCGTCGTACGACGTGGCGATCCGCAAACCGGCCAGTCCTGCCGGTTCGGCCGGGCCACCGTCGGGAACGGCGAACCGGAACGTCGAGGCCGCGAACCCCAGCTCGGCCAGCACCTGCGCCTCGACCCCGGAGTCGACGAGCATGTCGCGTCCGGTGATCCCGAGGTCCAGCTGGCCCGAGGCGACGTACGTGGCGATGTCACGGGGACGCAGGAAGAAGAACTCGACCGAGCCGTCCGGGTCCTGCACCACCAGCTCGCGGGCGGCGTGCGCCGCCGGGTAGCCGGCCTCGCGCAGCATGTCGCGCGCCGGCTCGGCGAGCTGGCCCTTGTTCGGTACGGCGACGCGCAGCACGCGGTTCTCCTCGGGGGTCGGCAGCTTCGTCTCGTCGGCTGGTGGCGTGCGGGCCCGTGCTACAGATGTCGCTGCACGTCCGCGAGCGGGACGTCCGCGGCGACCATCAGCGCCGCCGCGTGGTAGAGCAGCTGGGAGATCTCCACGGCCGTACGTTCGCGGCCCTCGTGCTCGGCCGCCATCCAGGCCTCCGCGGCCTCCTCGACGACCTTCTTGCCGACGGCGTGGACGCCGCCGGACAGCAGCGCGACGGTCCCCGACGACGGGTCCCGGCGCGACCACTTGTCGGCCAGCTCCGCGTGCAGCGACTCGAACGTCTTCACCCGCGAGAGCCTACGGCGCGCTGCGGTACGTCCGGTGGCGGGGTGATCATGCGTCCTCAGTACGTCGGCAGGCGTGGTACCCGCCCGTCGAGGCGCACGTCGGTGCCGACCTGCCGCACGCCGATCACCTGCAGCCGCAACGCGTCCCCGATGCCGGTCATGCCGGCGTCGCCGAGCGCGGAGGGTCCGGCGCCGAGCAGCGCGGGCGCGACGTACCAGACGACGCCGTCGACGAGGGCCGCCCGCACGAACGCTGCAGCCAGGCGGGGGCCGCCCTCGAGCAGGACGTGGTGCACGTCGTGCGCAGCGAGTTCCGCGAGCGCCGCGCCCGGGTCGCGGGTCAGGACCTGCAGGCTCGGAGCGGCGTCGTCGAACATCCGCAGCGACGGTGCGAGCCGGCGCAGCCCGACTGCGACCCGCAGCGGCTGCGGCACGTCCGCGACGCCTCCCTCGTCGTCACGGACCGTCAGGTGCGGGTCGTCTGCGACGACCGTGCCGGTGCCGACCATGACCGCGTCCGCGAGGGCGCGCAGTTCGTGCACCTCGGCGCGCGCCTCGGCCGAGCTGATCCACCGGCTGGTGCCGTCGGCGGCGGCGACGCGCCCGTCGAGGGTGGCCGCGGACTTCCAGGTCACGAACGGCCGGCCGCGCTGCATCGCGAAGGTCCAGTACTCGTTGAGCGCGGTGGCCTCCGGCGCGAGCAGGCCGCCTTCCACGTCGACCCCGGCCGCAGCGAGCGCCGCCGCTCCCCCCGCGGCAACCGCGTTGGGATCGTGCTGGGCATACACGACACGGGCCACGCCGGCGGCTACGAGTGCGGCCGTGCACGGTCCGGTGCGCCCGGTGTGCGCGCACGGTTCGAGCGTCACGACCACGGTGGCGCCCGCCGCTGCCGGACCTGCCTGGCGCAGCGCCACGACCTCGGCGTGCGGCGTACCGGCCCCGCGATGGTGCCCCTCTCCCACGATCTCCCCGTCCGGTGCCAGCACCACCGCCCCGACGCGCGGGTTCGGGCCGCGGCGGAACTGCGGACCGGCCGCGAGCGCGAGGGCGCGGCGCATGGCGCGCAGCTCGGCTGCCGCGTCGGCCACCGGCCCCACCTTCTTCCGCGTCGATCGTTCGGGAGGAACGTGAAAAGGTCCGCTGGAAAACGGACTTCCGGCACTTCCTCAGGAGCAGGCTCAGGTGGTGGACCACCAGGCGGCCGCCGTCGCAGCCTCCGCCCGGGCACGCAGCCGGCGGGCCGCCTCGGCAGGGTCCTCGGCCCGGTAGACCGACGAGCCGGCGACGAACACGTCGGCGCCCGCATCGGCGGCGATCTCGATCGTGCGCTCGTCGATGCCGCCGTCGACCTGCAACCACACGTCGAGGTCGTCGCGTCCGCGCAGCAGCTCCCGGGTGCGCCGGATCTTGGGGACGACGACCTCCAGGAACTCCTGGCCGCCGAAGCCCGGCTCGACGGTCATCAGCAGCAGCATGTCGACCTCGGGCAGCAGGTCGGCGTACGCCTCGACCGGGGTGGCCGGCTTGAGGCCCAGGCCGGCACGCGCTCCGGCGGCACGCAGCGCGCGCGCCAGCCGTACGGGGGCGTGGGCGGCCTCCGCGTGGAAGGTGACCGAGCCGGCGCCGGCCTCCGCGTACGCGGGCGCCCAACGGTCGGGGTCCGCGATCATCAGGTGGCAGTCCACGGGGGTCGTGGCCTTCGCGAGCAGCGCCTCGACCACCGGCAGCCCGAGCGTCAGGTTGGGCACGAAGTGGTTGTCCATGACGTCGACGTGCAGCCAGTCGGCGGCGCCTGCGACCCTGGCGCACTCGGTTGTCAGGTCACCGAAGTCCGCCGCGAGCAGGCTCGGGGAGATCTGGACGGCCATGGGCGGAAACCTACCGGCGCCCGGGTGCGCGCGGCGTCGCCGGGACACCCGGCAGGCGGGACCGTCAGCGGCGGGCGAACGCCTTGTCGACCTCGATCACGAGCGCCGGCAGCAGCGCGAGTCCGAGTACCAGCCACCACTGCCCGTCGGCCAGCGAGGTGGTGCCGAGCAGCCGCTGCATCGCATCGGTCTCGACCGCGAGCCACGTCGCGACCACCGGCACCGCCAGCCACAGCAGGTAGGTCCGGAGCGGACCGCGCCAGGCCGGGACGCGGTCGCGGCGCAGGGCCAGGGCGAGCAGCACGGTCGAAAGTCCCAGCACCGCGAACACCATCGACTGCTGCGCCGTGATGCCGCCGGGATCCCCGTCCGGGACGAGCCAGTACACGAGCAGCCCGGCGAGCGCCTGCACCAGCCCGTACAGCACCCAGCGCGGCCCGGTGCGCCGGTTGAGGATCCGCGCGTACGGGTCGCGGGGCGGGCGGCGCATCAGGTCGGCGTCGGGCGCGTCCATCGACAGTGCCAACGCCGGGAACAGCCCGATGAAGCAGGTCACGTACAGCAGTTGCACCGCCGTCAGGGCGTTGCCGTGATTCACGTCGAACGCGCTGGCGAGCAGCATGAGCAGCACCACGCCGAACAGGCCGACCATCACGAACCGGATCTGCCGGGCGAGCTTCTCGTACACGTCACGACCGAGCTCGATCGCGTGCACCAGCGTGGCGAAGTTGTCGTCGGTGAGCACGATCTTGGCGGCCTGCTTCGACACCTCGCTGCCCGATCCCATGGCGACCCCGACGTCGGCCTTCTTCAGGGCCGCCGCGTCGTTCACGGCGTCTCCGGTCATCGCGACGACCTGGCCGCGTCCCTGCAGCACCGACACGAGGCGCAGCTTGTCGCTCGGCGAGACCCGGCCGAACACGTGCAGCCCGTCCAGCCGGGAGGTGAGGGCGGCGTCGTCGAGCGTCGCGAGCTGCGGTCCGGTCATCACGCCCGGGCCCAGCCCGAGGTCCGCGGCGATCGCCTCGGCGGTCACCGCGTGGTCACCGGTGATCATCCGGACGTCGATGCCCGCCGCGAGCGCCGTCCGTACGGCATCCTTGGCGCCGGGGCGCAGCGGGTCGATGATGCCGACCAGCGCGACGAACACCAGGTCGCTCACCGCCGCCATCGGGTCGCGCTGCACCTGCGCCGTACCGGCGGGATCCAGCCGCCGGTACGCGAACGACATCACCCGCAGTCCGCGCCCGGCCAGTTCCCGGTTCGCCTCCTCGACCCGGTCCCGCACCGTGTGCGCGGGCACCTCGACGCCGTCCCACAGCACGTGCGAGCAGCGGTCCAGCACGACGTCGGGGGCGCCTTTCACCAAGCACACCAACGACTCCGGCTCGTCGTCGGCCAGGCGTACGACGTGATAGGTCGCCATGAACTTGTACGCCGAGTCGAACGGGACGAGCGCGACGCGCGGGTACTCACGGCGCGAGGTGTCCGCGTCGACGCCCATCTTCGCGGCGAGCACGACGAGTGCTGCCTCCGTCGGGTCGCCGACCACCGTTTCGTCGACGCCCACGACGGCGTCGCTGCAGAGCGTCAGCCCGTACCCGAGCGCGGTGAAGTCGGGCAGCGAGCGACCGGCGGCGTGGCGGATCGTCCCGGTGAGGGCGTACCCGGCGCCGTCGACGGTGAACCACTGCCCGTCGCTGTGCAGCGCGGTAGCGGTCATCTCGTCCAGCGTGAGAGTGCCGGTCTTGTCGGTGTTCACGGCACTGACCGCCCCGATCGTCTCCACGTCGGACAGCCCGCGGACGATCGCCTTGGCGGCGGCGAGGCGCTGCGCGCCGTACGAGAGCATCGCCGTGAGGAACGTCGGCAGGCCGGACGGTATCGACGAGATCGCCGTCGCGATGGCGATCAGGGCGACGCTCTGCGGGGCCAGCCCGCGCGCCAGCCCGACGATCACGATGAACGCGACGGCGAGCAGGCACACGACGGCCAGCCGCACGGTGAGCTCACGCAGCTCGGACTCGAGCGGCGAGGGGAGCCGTTCGACCGTCCGGAGCAGGCCGGCGATCCGGCCCATCTCGGTGGCGGCGCCGGTCTCCGTGACGACGGCGCTCGCGCTGCCGCGCGTGAGCGAGGTGCTCTGGAAGACCATGGTCGTGCGGTCCCCGAGTGCCGCGTCCGCCGCGAGCGAGTCGTCCGCCGCCTTCGCGACGGGCGCGCTCTCGCCGGTCAGCCCGCTCTCGGCGACCTCCACGGACGCGCTCGAGAGCAGCCGGCCGTCGGCGGGTACCAGATCGCCCGCCTCGAGACGGATCACGTCGCCGGGGACCAGCCGGTCGGCCGGTACGACGGACAGGACGCCGCCTCGGACGACGCGCGCCTGCGGCACCTGCAGATCGCCGAGCGCGGTGATGCCTTCTGGGCGAGCAGTTCCTGCCGCGCGCCGAGACCGACGTTGACGAGCACGAGGAGCGCGACGAGGACGGCGGTGGCGTGCTGCCCGACGAGCAGGCACACCACCAGGACCGCGGTGAGCAACGCCGCCATCGGGTCACGCCAACGGGCGAGTACGACCTGCCGCCATCCGGGCGAGGGAGCGCTCGGCAGGGTGTTCGGGCCGTACCGCTCCCACCGCTGCTGCGCCTGTGCCTCGGTCAACCCCCGCTCGGGGTCGGTCTCCAGCGCGAGGACGACGTCGAGGGCGAGGTGCGCGTGCCAGCCGGGCGCCGCCGTGTCGGGTCGAGGTCCCCCGTACGGCGCAATCGTCACGCTGTCGACGTCGGCACCGGCGCAGTCCCGCTTGAGGCGCCCGATCAGCTGCGGCGCAGCAGCGCGAGGTACATGCCGTCGGTGTCGTGGCGGTGGGGCCAGAGCCGCAGGTCCGGCCCGGGCTGCGGGTCGAGCTCGGGCAGCAGCGGCGGGACGGCGATCCGCTCCACCTGCCCGCCGGCGACCGCGTCGTCGACGACAGCGCTCGTCTCGGCCAGGTGCGGGGTGCAGGTGGCGTAGCCGACGACGCCGCCGGGCCGTGCCGCGGCGATCGCGGCAGCGAGCAGCTCGCGTTGCAGGGCGGCGAGTTCACCGACGTCGGAGGGTGCCTTGCGCCACCGCGCCTCGGGCCGGCGGCGCAGCACGCCCAGCCCGCTGCACGGCACGTCGACCAGGACGCGGTCGTACGAGCCGGGGCGTTCAGCGGCAGAACGGGCATCGGCGACGAGCACGTCGACGTTCGCCAGCGCGCGTACCGCCTGGCGCACCAGCTCGGCGCGGTGCGGCGCACGCTCGACCGCGGTGAGCCGGACGCCCCGCGGCGCGGCGAGCGCCCCGAGCAGCGCCGCCTTGCCTCCGGGTCCCGCGCACAGGTCGAGCCACTGCTCCTCGGGCAGGTCGACCTCGGCGCGTGCGAGTGCGAGCGCGACGAGCTGGCTGCCCTCGTCCTGCACACCGGCCCGGGACTCGCGCACGGCGGGCACGGCGCCCGGACGGCCATGGGCGAGCCGCACCGCGTATGGCGACCAGCGACCGGCACCTGCACCGGGGTGGGCGAGCAGCTCGGACACCTCCGCCAGCCCGGGGCGCGCGACGAGCGTGACCTCGGGGGCAGAGTTGTGCGCGATGAGCAGGTCCTCCAGGTCGTCCCAGCCGGGCATGCCGTCGGCGCGCAGTGCGTCGTGCAGCGCCCGGACCACCCAGTCCGGGTGGGAGCGCACCACGCCGAGGTGACCGGCCGGGTCGGTCTCCGGGGCGGGCGCGACCCGATCGGCCCAGCCGTCCGCGTCGGTGGCGGCGACCCGCCGCAGCACCGCATTGACGAAGCGGGAGCGCGACTCGCCGGCGACGGTCCGCGCGAGCTGGACCGTCTCGCCTACCGCCGCATGCGCCGGCGTCCCGAGTTGCACCAGCTGGTACGCGCCGAGACGCAGCACGTCGAGGACCGGCGGGTCGACCTGTTCGAGCGGCCGGTCCACGCAGGCGGCGAGGATCGCGTCGAGCCACCGGCGCTGGCGCAGCGTGCCGTAGGCGAGCTCGGTGGCGTACGCCGCGTCGCGCCCCTCCAGGCGCGCCTCGGACAGGATCCGCGGCGCGACGAGGTTGGGGTAGGCCTCGTCCTCGCGTACCGCGCGCAGCACGTCGTAGGCGGCGAGCCGCGACGGGTCGGTGCGGCGCCGGTCGGGCCGCCACTGCACCGGCCGGCCGCGCCCCGCGGGGCGGCTCACGTGAGCCGCGCGGGAGGGAGCAGGCGGGCGCCGCGGGCCCAGTCGGCGGCCGGCATCGGGCGCTTGCCGGGCGGCACCACCTCGCCGAGCACGACCGCGTACGTCGCCGTCCCGACGCGTATCTCGTGCTTGCCCACGGCAAGCTCACCCGGGCCGAGCCCGGTCGTGGCCGGGTCCGGGCGCACCGGACCGAGGCGCAGCCGCTGCTCGCCGAGCGTGGACCACGCCCCGGGGTCCGGGGTGCAGGCCCGGATCTGGCGGTCCACCCGGAGGGCCGGCTGCTGCCAGTCCACCCGCGCGTCGGCGACGTCGAGCTTGGGTGCCGACGTGACGCCGTCGGCCGGCTGCGGTGTCGGTACGAGCGCGCCGTTCGCGAGGCCGTCCAGCGTCGCGACGAGCAGGTCAGCGCCCGAGATCGCGAGCCGTCCCAGCAGCTCCCCGCTGGTGTCGGTGGGTCGTACCTGCTCGGTGACAACGCCGAGGACCGGGCCGGTGTCCAGGCCCTCCTCGAGCAGGAACGTCGTTGCGCCGGTGATGTCGTCGCCGTGCCAGATCGCGTGCTGCACCGGTGCGGCTCCCCGCCAGGCGGGAAGCAGCGAGAAGTGCAGGTTCACCCACCCGGCGGGGGGCACATCGAGGGCGTCCCGTGGGAGGAGCGCGCCGTACGCCACCACCGGGCAGCAGTCGGGAGCGAGCTCGCGCAGCCGCGCCAGGAAGCCGGGGTCCGCCGCTCGTTCCGGGCGCAGCAGCTCGATCCCGGCGTCGAGGGCGCGGCGGGCCACCGGGGACGGTTCGAGGCGACGTCCCCGGCCGACCGGTGCGTCGGGCCGGGTCAGGACGGCGATCACCTCATGGCGCGAGCGCAGTAACGCGTCAAGCGACGGCAGCGCCGCCTCGGGCGTACCGGCGAACAGCAGCCGCACCGCTCACAACCACTGCGAGGACACGCGATGCGGGCTGATCCGCACCTCCGGCGCGGGCTGCCCGAACCATTCGGCCTCGCGGATCGCCTTCATCGCCAGCTTGCGGGTCTCGGTGTCGAGACGGTCGATGAACAGGATCCCGTCGAGGTGGTCGGTCTCGTGCTGCACGCACCGGGCGAGCAGCTCACTGCCCTCGACGACGACGGGTTCGCCGTGCATGTTCATGCCCTTGGCGACGACCCGCATGGCGCGCTTGGTGTCGAAGGCCAGACCGGGCAGCGACAGACACCCCTCCTCGCCGTCCTGCTCCTCGTCCGACAGGTCGAGCACCGGATTGATGAGGTGTCCGACGACGTCGTCGACGTCGTACGTGAACACCCGCAGCCCGACCCCGATCTGCGGCGCCGCGAGTCCTGCACCGGGGGCGTCCTGCATCGTCTCGGTGAGGTCCTTGACGAGCTTGCGGAGCTCCTTGTCGAAGGTGGTGACCTCGACCGCAGGGGTGGTGAGTACCGGGTCGCCGAACAGGCGGATCGGCTGGACGGCCACGGTGCTCCCTCGTTCTCGTGCGGTCGCCGCCAGTCTACGTAGCGGCCGGCTGCGAGCTTGCGGCGCTAGGAGCCGATCAGTACCTGCAGTTCACCGACGGTCAGCGATGCGGTGCTGGTGCGGGTACGGGTCATCGCCCCGCTGTCCCCGCCCCCGCTCCAGGTGATGTG
>OFIS01000369.1_pt1 | contig 29447 bp, 29 predicted proteins | sample 1775071 | NCBI WGS metagenome assembly OFIS01 (sample SAMN08195774, study PRJEB24354) | sludge metagenome | isolation source: sludge from phenol fed wastewater aerobic bioreactor C | place: India: Nagpur | collected 2016-09-17
GCGTCCGGACCCGGCAGATAATTGGCAGTGGCCGAGCGCAGGAAGCCGAAACCGTCCTGCAGCACTTCCACAACGCCGTCGCCGATGATTTCGATATCCTGCGCCGCCAGCTTCTTCAGGATCGCGAACATCAGCTCCTGCTTGCGCATGACGCTGGCGTTCTCCACCTCGAGCGATTCGGCATAGGCGATCAGCTCTGGCGGCTTCTTGTTCTTGAACTCTGCGAGTTTCATTTCCTGCATGAACGGACTCTGGGTGTGCTTTGGGAAAAAATTCGGTGGCGGCAACGAATGCGAGCGCGGGCCGAAAAGCAATGAAGGGCGGCGCTGGATGGGAAGGAAGACCTGTCTTGTATCGTCGGTCCACCCAAAGAGCAAGCCGCCTTTTGCGGCCGCGGAAGCCTCAGAAAGGCTTCACGATCACCAGTATGACGATGGCGATCATCAACAATGTGGGGATCTCGTTGACGATCCGCCAGTGGCGCGCCGGCTTTTCGTTGCGATCCTCGGCGAATTTCCGCACCGCCCCGGCCAGATAGCCGTGCACGGCCGAAAGACCGAGCACTAGCGCGATCTTGGCATGCAGCCAGCCGCCGTGGAAACCGAAGCCTTTCCAGGCCAGCCAGAGGCCGAACACCCAGGTGACGATCATCGCCGGATTGATGATGCCGCGCAGCAGGCGGCGCTCCATCACCTTGAAGGTCTCCGACTGCACCGAACCCTTCTCGGCATCGACATGATAGACGAAGAGCCGCGGCAGGTAGAGCATCCCGGCCATCCAGGAAATCACCGCGATCACGTGGATCGCCTTCGCCCAGGGATAGAAATCGTCCGGACCGAACAGGAAGAGCAGAGCCGCCAGGATAAGGAAGACGACCAGGGCGATCATCGCCCGCCGCGCCGCGCCTGCGCCGCTGCCGGCATTTGCTGCATTCACCATTGCCTGCCTACCTTCAGCGCGTCGCGCTCCGCACCATCTTCACCATCGCCTCGACATGCTCCACCGGGGTTTCCGGGGTGATACCGTGGCCGAGATTGAAGACCAGCGGACCATTGCCCAGGGCCTCCAGGATCGCCGTAACGCCGTCCGCCAGCGCGGCACCGCCCGCCACCAGGCGGAGTGGATCGAGATTGCCCTGCACCGCGCCCGCCTTCTGCAACGCCTGCGCCATGCCGAGCGGCACCGTCCAGTCGAGGCCGAGGCCGGTCACGCCCGTGCGCGCGCGATAGGTCGTGTATTGCGTGCAGGCCCCCTTGGGAAAGCCGATGATCGGCACATGCGGATAGACCTCGCGCACCTGACGCACGATCTCGGCCACCGGCTTGACGCAGAACCGCTCGAAGCAGTCTTCGTCGAGCACGCCCGACCACGAATCGAAAATCTGCACGACATCGGCTCCGGCCTCGATCTGCCGGATGAGATAAGCGGCGGAATGATCCGCCAGCGTCTTGAGCAGCGCCTCGAACGCCGCCGGCTCGCGATAGGCAAACAGCCGTGCCGGTGCCTGGTCCGGCGTGCCGTGGCCGGCGATCATATAGGTCGCCACCGTCCAGGGCGCGCCGCAGAAGCCGATCAGTGTCGTCTCGTTCGGCAACTGGGCGCGCAGGCGGCGCACCGTCTCGTAGACCGGTTCGAGATTCACGTGAAACGCTCCGCCGTCGAGCGTCGCGATCTCGGACGCGCCGATCGGCGTCAGCAGCGGGCCTCGCCCTTCCTCGAAGCGAACGTCGCGGCCCAGAGCGTGCGGCACCACGAGAATGTCCGAGAACAGGATCGAGGCATCGAAGCCGAAGCGTTCGATCGGCTGCAGCGTCACTTCGACGGCGAGATCGGGATTGTAGCAGAGATCGAGGAACGAACCGGCCTTCCGGCGCGTTTGCCTGTACTCCGGCAGATAGCGTCCGGCCTGACGCATCATCCAGAGTGGAGGCGGGAACACCGCTTCCCCCTTCAGCACATCAAGCATGGACCGCTTTACGGACATGGAATGCTCGTCCCTCCAAGTCTCTTAAAACAAACTATCTAATTTCTAAGACTCTTCTGATTCTAAGAGTCTGTTGGTTCTGGTGGTTGCCACCTGTCCCGCTTTGCCTCGCAAAACACCAGCCCCCATATTGTCGCGCACACATCGCCTGGCGGAAGGAGCTTTCTGGGGACAGTCAGGAATCCCGTTCTGGAATCAAGACCTTGTCGACCCGCCTCCGGCGATGCGTCCTGTGGATGGCTGGAGCATGCTTTTGTCTCTCCCCGATTTTGTCCCCAGCCGCCCGGCGAAGATTACAGCACACCGAATTGTGGACAAACTGCCATCTGATACAGTCGCTTCCCGTCGGCCGGCTTTCTTGTCCAGCTTTGTCCACACCCGCCCACAGCCCGGAACGAAACCCTGTGCACAAACCCCAGAGCTTCTTTCATCTGCATCTGATTTCCGACGCGACCGGCGAAACGCTGCTCGCCGCCGGCCGCGCGGCATCCGCGCAATACAAGGACGCGCGCGCCATCGAGCACATCTATCCGCTTATTCGTACGGAAAAGCAGGTCGCCAAGGTGTTCGAGGACATTGAGGAAGAACCGGGCATCATCCTCTATACGGTCGTCGACCAGAAACTGGCGCGCAGCATCGACGAACGCTGCGCCGCCATGGGCCTGCCCTGCGTGTCGGTGCTGGAGCCGGTGCTCACGGTCTTCCAGTCCTATCTCGGCACGCCGGCCGGCCGCCGTGTCGGCGCCCAGCACGTGCTCGACGCCGAATATTTCCGCCGCATCGACGCGCTCAACTTCACCATGGAGCATGATGACGGCCAGTTGCCGGCCAACATGGACGACGCCGACATCGTGCTGATCGGCATCTCCGCACCTCGAAGACGCCGACCAGCATCTATCTCGCCAACCGCGGCATCAAGACCGCCAACATCCCGATCGTGCTCGGCGTTCCTGTGCCCGAAAGCCTGATCCATGCCACGAAGCCGCTGATTGTCGGCCTGATCGCCACGGTCGAGCGCATCTCGCATGTCAGGCAGAACCGATTGCTCGGCAGCACCACCGCCTACGAGCCGGGCGACTATATAGACCGCGCCGTCATCGCCGAGGAACTCGCCTATGCCCGCCAGATCTGCACCCGTCACGGCTGGCCGATGATCGACGTCAGCCGCCGCTCCATCGAGGAAACGGCGGCGGCCATCGTTGCCCTGCGCGGGAAGTCGCGATAGATGAGCGAGGAGCAAGCTTGCCTCGCTTCCTAGCGGACGGTCGGCGCTGCCCCTCACCTGCCTGCCGGCATCCTCTCCCCGTATAGGGACGGGGAGAGGGGCGCTGTCATCGAAGGCTTCGCGAACGACCTGCGTAGCAGGAGGAGCACCTTTGCTGACGCTGCTGTCTTTCTCCCCGTCCCCATACGGGGAGAAATGTCCGGCAGGACAATGAGGGGCGGTGCCAGCGTTGCAGATTTTGTTCAACCCGCTTCGTGCGTGCGAGTGAAAATGACCGAGAAAATCATCCTCGCTTCGGGCAGTCCGTTCCGCAAGGCGATGCTCGTCAATGCCGGGCTCGACATCGATGCCATTCCCGCCGATGTCGACGAGCGCGCGCTGGAAGCGCCGTTGAAAGGCAGCGGCGCTTCGCCGGAGGACGTTGCCCAGGTGCTGGCCGAAGCCAAGGCTACCGAGGTGAGCGAGCGCCGGCCGAAAAGCCTGGTGCTCGGCTGCGACCAGACCCTGTCGCTCGGCGACGAGATCTTCCACAAGCCCGCCGACATGGAGGGTGCGCGTCGCCATCTGCTGGCGCTGTCGGGCAAGACCCATCAGTTGAACAGCGCGGCGGTACTGTGCCGCGACGGCGAGGTGCTGTGGCGGCATGTCGGTGTCGCCAGCCTGACGATGCGCAAGCTCGATCCCGCCTTCATCGGCCGGCATCTGGCGCTCGTCGGCGCCAAGGCGCTGTCCAGCGTCGGCGCCTACCAGATCGAGGGCGAGGGCATCCAGCTCTTCGAGGCGATCGAGGGCGACCACTTCACCATCGTCGGCCTGCCGCTGCTGGCCGTGCTCGCCGAATTGCGCAATCTCGGGGCCATCGATGGCTGAACCGCAGCAGAAAGCCTTCGTCATCGGCCATCCCATCGCCCATTCGCGCTCGCCGAAGATCCACGGCCATTGGCTCGCCGCGCACGGCATTGCCGGAAGCTACGAGGCCATCGACGTGGCGCCGCAGGCTCTGCCCGCCTTCATCGATGCCATGCGCGAAAACGGCTTCCGCGGCGGCAACGTCACCATTCCGCACAAGGAAGCGGTCTTTGCGCTGGTCGGGCGCCGTGACGCGGCGGCCGAGGCTATCGGCGCCGTCAACACGCTGTGGTTCGAGGACGGCACGCTCTGGGGCGGCAACACCGACGGCCATGGCTTCGCCGCAAACCTTGACGACCAGGTTCCGGGCTGGGTGGCCAACGGTCCGGCGGTTGTGCTTGGCGCGGGCGGCGCTTCCCGCGCCGTCATCCAGGCCTTGAAGCAGCGCGGCGTGCGCGACATCCGCATCGTCAACCGCACGCTCGCGCGGGCGCGCGAACTGGCCGACCGTTTCGGCGCTGGCGTCACGGCGCATGCCGTCGAGGCAACCGGCGAGCTGCTTGCCGATGCCGGCCTGCTGATCAACACCACGGCGCTCGGCATGCATGGCAATGAAGGCCTGCCGGCCGATCCCGCCGGCCTGCCCGACCATGCCATCGTCACCGACATCGTCTACGTGCCGCTGGAGACGCCGCTGCTCGCCGCCGCCAGGGCGCGCGGCCTGAAGGCCGCCGACGGGCTCGGCATGCTCCTGCATCAGGCCGTGCCCGGCTTCGAGCGCTGGTTCGGCGCCAGGCCCGAAGTGTCGCCCGAACTGCGGCGCATGATCGTTGCCGACATTAAAGCGCCGGGCGTCCAATCGGATGCCCAAAGGACGCTCTGACACTATGATTGAGCATCGGAATCATCCGCAAACCGTACACGCTTTTCGGCCCGATGCTCTAAAGCCCGTTGAGGACCTGACATGATCGTGCTCGGCCTTACCGGATCGATCGGCATGGGCAAGTCGACGACTGCCGGCATGTTCGCCGAGGCCGGCGTGCCGGTGCATGATTCCGACGAGGCCGTACATCGCCTCTACGCCGGCAAGGCGGCGCCGCTCGTCGAGGCGGCGTTTCCCGGAACCACCGTCGACGGCGTGGTGGATCGCGGCCGGCTGGCGCAAAGGGTGCTCGGCAACGCCGAGGCGCTGAAGCGGCTGGAGCGGATCGTCCATCCGCTGGTGCGCGCCGATGCGGACGCCTTCCTCGCCGGACATCGCGCCGCCGGCCGGCCGATGGCGGTGCTCGACATACCGCTTCTGTTCGAAACCGGCGGCCGCGACCGCGTCGACAAGGTCGTGGTGGTGACGGCGCCGGCCGAGGTCCAGCGCGAACGCGTCCTGGCGCGGCCCGGCATGACGGAAGCAAAGTTCGAGGCGATCCTGGCCAAGCAGGTCCCCGACGCGCAAAAGCGGGCTCAGGCGGATTTCGTCGTCGATACGGGCCACGGCCTCGAGGCTGCCCGCGTAGCAGTGCGGGCGATCATCGCCGCGCTGACGCCCAGGTCCTGAACAGGGGCACGGGAAGCCTCGTGGTTTCCGGGAACAGCTTGCTTTTCGCCCGCGATGCCCCCCAGCGACACAGCCGTCGAACTGGAAAGTAAACAGTCGCCAAAGGCTTCAACCAATCGCGTAGGGCGGTCCCCCACTCCGTCGCCGCTGCGCGGCGCCACCTCTCCCCCCTCCGGAGGGAGAGGAAAGGAGCCTGGTTCGGCAAGCTCGTACCCTTCCTCTCCCCCGTCGTTCGGGGGAGAGGTGTCGAGCATAGCTCGACGGAGTGGGGGTCGTGCCCCATAGGCGATTGTCCCGCCCACAAGCGGGACGATCAGGGACTGGGTACCCGCCACGAGACGTCTCGCCCTGCACCATAGCGGGGGAAAAGCCCGCCACGCGGCGGCCTCGCCCTTGCTGCCTGCATTGCCCGTTGCCATTTTCCGGACGCGCGCGATGCTGGCTGCGCGCAAGCGGACTGATTCGATGCGCGAGATCATCTTCGATACGGAAACCACGGGCCTCGACGCGCGCGAGGATCGTGTGATCGAACTGGGCGGCGTCGAGTTGGTCAACCGCTTCCCCACCGGCCGCACCTTCCATCACTACATCAACCCGCAGGGGCGCGCGATCAATCCCGAGGCGCAGGCCGTGCACGGCATCAGCGCCGCCGACCTGCAGGGCAAGCCGGTCTTCGCCGAGGTCGCCGAGGAGTGGTTCTCCTTCATCGACGGCGCCAAGCTGGTGGCCCACAACGCCACTTTCGACGTCAACTTCCTCAACGTCGAGTTCGAGCGTCTCGGCCATCCGCAGATCGATCCCGGCCGCATCGTCGACACGCTGGCACTGGCGCGCCGCAAGCATCCGATGGGCCCGAACTCGCTCGACGCGCTCTGCCGGCGCTACGGCATCGACAACACGCGCCGCACCAAGCATGGCGCCCTGCTCGACTCCGAGCTGCTGGCCGAGGTCTATATCGAGCTGATCGGCGGCAAGCAGGCCGCGCTGGTGCTCGACACGGTTGTGGCAACCGCCGTCGACGAGGCCGGCAGCGTCATCGACATCTCCATCGGCGCCCGGCCGGTGCCGCTGGCGCCCCGCGTCAGCGAGGCCGAACGCGCCGCCCACGCGGCCATGGTCGGCACGCTCGGCGAAAAGGCGATCTGGCTGCGCTTCGCCGGCGGCTGAACCGATCGTCGGGGACGACGGCACTCACAATCCGCGCTGCTATTTTCAGGTGCCTCGCGACCTGTCGCGAGGCAAACGCCTCGACACCGAGCCGCCGCGGTCCCCATCCGAAAACAACTCTCTTCTCCGCTGCCGCGCAGGACGGACATCCCTGACGTCAGCGCATGATTTTGAGCAGCTCTTTTCCGCCGGTCTGAGCGAGGTTGACATAGTCGTAAAATTGGACTGAAATGTCAGTGCAATGTTTGATATTGCATTCTGTCTTCCGGGCGTTCGGGAGCGGAATTTGAAGGAAGTCTGGAGCTTGGCGGAATGACCATGTCGCCCGGGAGATACAGCGACAAAGCGTACGATATCCTCCGCGACAGGCTGGTGCGGCTTCACTATGCGCCTTCACAGCCGTTGAACGAGCGCAACCTGACCCTCGATCTTGGAATTGGCGTCGCGCCGATCAGGGAGGCTCTCCGCCGCCTCGAAGGCGACCGCCTGGTCGTCATCTATCCCAGGAGAGGCATATTTGCCGCCGAGATCGGACTTCGGGATCAGCAATCCATCAAGGAGGTCAGGGTCGAGATCGAAGGATTGGCCGCGGCGCTGGCGGCGACCCGGGCAACCGCGCAGGAACGCAAAGGATTGGTCGACTTCGCGGAGGAACTCTATCGCGAGCCTGATCTGGACAAACGCATGTCCGGCGACGAGGCCTTCCACCGGTTGGTCTACGCCATGGCCCGCAACGCCTTCCTGGAACCCACGCTGATACAGCATTACGGCCTGGCCATCCGGCTCTGGCATTTCTGCGCGCTCAACTCCTGGATGCCCGACACGACGCCGGTCGTCGACCACAGGGAGATCGTGACCGCGAGCTCTGTTGGCGATTCCGAGCGGGCAAGGGACTTGCTTCGTGAGCACGTTCGACAGGGCTCGGACAACGTCCGGGACCTGCTTTTCAAGGCAATCGGACAATGAGTTCGCATGCCCCGCCTTTGCCGCGAGGCCTGCAGTCGGTCGAAACGACGTAGCGCCTCGCCATTTGGACTGCTCGATCGGAATGGGAGCTGATCAGCGAAATGACTGAAGGATCCGGCAGCAGACGCGGGAGGCAATCGTGAGATTGGTCAGGTTTGCCGTGGGGCGCCTGCTTGTGTCGGTCGTCTTCCTGCTCGTCATTGCCACGATCGTTTTCTTTTCAACCCAGGGTCTGCCGGGCGATACCGCGAGAGCGATCCTCGGGCAGAACGCCAGTCCTGAGCAGGTCCTGGCGCTGCAACAGCGATTGGGCCTGGACCGGTCTGTCCTGGAGCAATACTGGCATTGGCTCACCGGCATCGTGCACCTCGATCTCGGCACCAGCTACACGAACGGCCTGCCGATTTCGGACCTCCTGGGGGAGAAGTTCTTCGCGTCCATGACGGTCGCGGCGGCAGGTGGCGTGTTGGGCCTCGCGCTGGCAATTTCGGTAGCCCTCTATTCCGGGGTCTACAGAGGCTCGCTCGTCGATCTCGTGGCCCAGAAGTTCGGCGTCCTGATTTCAGCGATTCCCGATTTTGTCCTGGCTATCCTGCTGATCTTGCTTTTCGCGACATCGGGTCTTCGAATCCTGCCCGCAACGGCGTTAATCGACCCGGACGAGACCCTGTTGTCCCAATGGAAACTGATGTTGCTGCCCGCGGTCTCCCTCGGCCTCATCATGACCCCGCACACCATGTATATGCTCAGGGCCACCATCCTCGAGGAGATGGACAGCGAGTACGCCGCCTATGCCCGCCTCAACGGCATGGGCGAGTGGCGTATCCTGCTTTGCCACGCCCTGCCCAACGCGATCGCGCCGGCCGCGCAGGTTATGGCGCTTGGCTTGGCCTATCTCGTCGGTGGCGTGGTCAGCGTCGAAATCGTCTTCGGATTTCCCGGTCTCGGAAGCACGCTCGTCGAAGCGGTCCGCACGCGTGACCTGGCCATGGTGCAAGCGGTGACCCTGTTCTCGACGGCTTCCTTCCTGCTCTTCACCTTCCTTGCCGATTTCATCGGGGTCATCTCAAATCCCAAGGTGAGAGCGAACGCGTCATGAGTGCTTCCAACTCTGAGATCGCGGCCGTTTCCGGCCGTCCCGGAAGCTTGATATGGCGCACGGTCTCACAGGGCGAGGGACTGGTCGGGGCGCTGATGATCCTCGCGGTTCTTCTCCTGGTCCTGGTAGGGCCCGCGGTCGCGCCGCACGCTAGCTCCGATTTCGTGGGCAAGCCCTACAACCCGCCCTCGGCCGCAGCCTGGTTGGGAACCGACTATCAGGGCCACGACGTGCTGAGCGGCGTTCTCCATGGCGGCATGCTGATCGTGGGGGTGGCCGGCGGCGGCCTGGCGATATCGATCGGCATGGCAACGCTGTTCGGGCTGTTCACCGGGACGTTTCCCGGATGGCGCAGCACCGCTGCACTGCGCCTGCTGGACGTGGCTCTCATCTTTCCGCCCATCGTGTTGGGGCTTCTGGTGCTTACCCGCGCCGGCACCTCGCCCTGGCTGCTGCTCCTCTTGACCGTTGCGACCCAGTTTCCATCCTCGTCCAGGATTTTCTGGGCAGCCGCTCGTGCCGTCGGTCAGGAGGATTATATCGAATCCGCACGCTCCCTCGGCTTGTCGAAGTGGGAACTCGTCACCAGGGAGGTGGCTCCAAACATCGTCGCTCCCATCCTGGCGGAAATTCCGATCCGGTTTGCCTATTGCATCGCGATCGTCGCCACCCTTGCTTTCCTCGGTTTCGGCGCCGAACCGCCGGCGGTGGATTGGGGGACAATGATCAACCAGAACAAGGGTGGGCTGACGCTGCAGCCCTGGCCTGTTGTTGCCCCGGTCTTCTGCATCGCGGTCATCACCGTCGGCGCCAATCTGCTCGCCGACGCGCTTCGGACGCGCCTGACCAGCAAATCCGGAAGCGGAACGATCTGATGAGCCTTCATTCCCTCATGGGCGAGATACAGACCAGGTCGATTGTCGTCCACGCATTGAACATCGAGGGCCTTGAGATCTCGACCTTGCGCGGAACCCGCATCCTGCGCAACGTCGACCTCAATCTTCATTCCGGCCAGATTCTTGGTCTGGTCGGCGAATCGGGGTCCGGCAAGACGACGCTGGGCCTGGCCATGGTCGGGTCGCTGAAGTCCGGCCTCGTCGTCTCCGCGGGATCGGTATCGCTTTCGGGCGTCGACCTGTTCAGACTGCCGTCTGGCAAGATCCGCGAACTGCGCGGCACGACGCTCGCCTACATCCCCCAGGACGCCAGGGCTTCTCTCAATCCGCGCCTCAGGCTCGGCCGACAGGTCGACCTCATCTTCGGAGGACGCAACGCCGGCACCGCCCTGCGCTACCGGCATTTCGAGCACCTGCTGGGCAGGGTCGGCCTGCCTGCTTTCGAACAACTGCGGAAGCGCTATCCGTTCCAGCTCTCGGGCGGACAGCTGCAGCGGCTGACCATTGCGATCGCCTTTTCGTCGCGCCCGCCGCTTGTCGTCCTCGACGAACCGACGACGGCGCTCGACTCCATAACCCATGTCGAGACGCTCAAGCTGATCAAGGGCGTCCTGGTCGACGAGAGCGCGATGGCCGTCTATGTCAGCCATGACATCTCCACGGTCCAGAGCCTCTGCGACAGGATCGCCGTCATCTATTCCGGCGAAGTCGTCGAAGCCGGCCCCACCAAGGCGGTTCTCGAGGCCGGCGGCCACCCCTATTCGCGCGGTCTCGCGGCGGCCGTTCCGATGATCGACGCGGGCGTTGCGCCGACGGGAATTCCTGGAACCACAACCACGCCGGACAAGCGCCCGAACGGTTGCGCCTTCCTCAGTCGCTGCAGCTTCCGGACGGCCGAATGTCCCGTCGACGCGCCCGTGCCGATGCGCAACATTGCCGGCCGCGCCATCCGCTGCGTTCATGCCGAGACGGTCGTGGCCCAGCCCGGGCCCGATGTGCGGCGGGACGAACGCTCGAACGCCCTGCCCGCGGCGGCGGTTGGCAACGACGCCCTTCGGGCGCGCGATATCCGGGTGGTGTTCGGGACGCACCTGGCGCTGAAGGGCATTGACCTGCTCGTCGGCCAGGGCGAACGCGTGGCGCTGGTGGGCGAGTCGGGCAGCGGCAAGTCGACCCTCGCGCGCTGCCTGGCGGGCCTGCACGCCAATTACGAAGGCGCCGTCGAGTTCGGTGGCAGGCGGCTTGCCACCGATGTCGTGGACCGCCCGATCATCGACAAGAAAGCCGTGCAGTTCATCTGGCAGAGCCCCTATACCTCGCGCACCCCCAGGCGGACCGCCGAGCAGCTCGTCAGTCAGCCCGCCGAGAAGTTCTTTGCCGCAAGCGGCGCGGAGATCCGCGAGCGTGTGCAGGCGGCGATCTCGGCGGTCGAACTGTCCCAGGATCATCTTGGCAGGCTGCCGCGGCAGCTTAGCGGCGGTGAGCGCCAGCGCGTGGCGATAGCCCGCGCCATCGTCGCCGAACCGCGAATCCTCATCTGCGACGAAGTCACGGCCGCGCTCGACGTCTCGGTCCAGGCGTCGATCGCCGACCTGTTGCGGCGTCTCTCCGAGCGGAAGGGCATGGGCTTCCTGTTCATCTCGCACCAGCTCGCGCTGGTGCGCCACCTCGTCGACCGCGGTTACGTGCTCCGCGCCGGCGAGATCGTCGAAGCGGGATCGGCGGAGGAATTGTTCGTGAGGCCGCGGCACGACTACACCCGGCGCCTCGTCGAAGCCGCCCACAGTCAAATTTTCTGAAAAAAGGGGAACCCAAGTGAACCACGACGGCACGAACTCGATCCTCATTCCAAACAGAAGGCAGTTCTTGAAGGGGACCGCGGCCGCCGCGGTTGCGGCATCCGCAATTCTGACGACGGGCAGAAGCGCTTTCGCCGTCCCCGCGAAAGGCGGCAAGCTCAAGGTTGGAACAACCGGCTCGAGCAGCGACAGCCTCGATCCGAACCTTGCGGTGGCATCGAATGCCTCATGGTACCGCATCAACCAGCTCTACGGGACCCTGCTCACCTACACGACCTCCCTTGACGGGCCTGTATCCAAAACGAAGCTCTCATTGGCTAAAGAGGTGGCGAGCAAGAGCGCCAGCCAATGGGTGGTGCGCTTGAAGAAGGGCCTGACCTTCCATGACGGTCGGCCGATCACCGCGGACGATCTCATTTTCTCCGTGAAGCGGGCGCTGCGGCCCGACAACCAGTTGCTGCAGCTCTACAAGCACATCGACGGCAACAATCTTCGCAAGCTCGACGATCTGACCGTCGAGATCAATCTGTCCACGCCGGACGCGCTCGCCCGGGATTGGCTGCCGCAGATCTTCATTCTCCCCCAGGACTTCGATCCGCAAAAGCCGACGGGATCCGGTCCTTTCAAGTTCAAGGCCTATCAGGCCGGATCGCGGAGCACCTTCGAGCGCTTCGACGGCTTTCAGGGCGAGAACGGGCCTTACCTGGACGAGATCGTGACGTATTCGTTCAACGACGAAACCGCGCGCATCAACGCGTTGATGGCCGGGCAGTTGCATTGGGCGCCTGACATGCCCCGCTCGCAGGTCAACATCGTCAAGTCGAATCCCGCGCTTCAGATCGTGGAGGCCTCCACCGGCCAGATGCACATCGCGGGTATGAACGTTTCGGGAGGACCGTTCAAAAATCCCGATGCCCGCCTGGCCTTCAAGCACCTGTTCGACCGTCAAAGCATCATCGACCAAGTCTACAATGGCTATGGCAAGGTTTCCAATGACCTGTTCATGCCGCAGGACCCGGCTTTTCTTGACGCTCCTGCCCGGCCACATGATCCGGAGAAGGCAAAATTCCTTCTGAAGAAGGCTGGCCTGGCGGACGAAACGTTCACCCTCACGACATCACCGACCTTCCCGGATATCGTCGAGCTTGCGGCCGCCCTTGCGCAGCAGGGCACGCAGTCCGGCGTGAACATCAAGGTCGAGAAGCTCGATCCTTCCGTCTATTACGGACCGGACTATGCGAAACGTTCGTTTGCCACGGCCAATTGGGCCGGCTCGCCGATTTCCTACTTCGTACGCTTCGCGCTGCTCTCGGTCTCGCCGTACAACCAGACCGCCTGGGCGGACAAGGACTTCGATTCCCTGTTTGCGTCCGCGACCGCCGAACTCGACGAGGCCAAGCGAAACCAGCATCTGCGGGACATGCAGCAGATTTTCTATGACCGTGGAACCTTCGTCACGCCGGCCTATCTCACGCAGGTCGACGGGGTCGCAAAAAACGTCTCGGGCACAAATGTGACCACCGGATCGCCCAGCCCTGACTGGGCCTCCATCTCAATGTCCTGAGCGAACGCTCGCACCATGGAAGAAACCGCGCGCCGGATCCGGCGCGCGGCGGAGGGCCGTTTCCGCGACCCACTGGAATCGCATTGGACCGAGCCGGACCCGGTCCAGCCACAAGGAGCCACGAATGCACCCCCAATTTCCGCACGCCACGGCACCCGGCAGGATCGGAAAATTCGTTGCCAGAAACCGCATTTACATGTCGGCGCAAACGACGAGTTTCGCGACGGCCGGGGTCCCCAACGAACGCCATATCGCCTATCTCGTCGAACGGGCGCGGGGCGGCCTGGGGCTGATTTTCAGCGAAGCCGTCGACGTCATGAGCGGGCATGGCTATCCGGAAACCGGGCTTCGCCTTTCTATTGAAAGTGACGAAACAATCCCCGCCTTCGCCAGGCTGGTGGACGCGCTCCACGACGAAGGCGCCGGAGCTTTTCTGCAACTGACCCAGACAGGCCACACGCGCTACTGGGCACCGTCCGATGTCGGCGTGAGCGATATTGCGCCAAGGCCTCGGGAGATGCCCGTCGAAGAAATGGCGACATTGAAATCGGCATTCGCAAGTGCCGCGCGACGCGGCATCGAGGCCGGTTTTGACGGCATCGAAATCCATTTCGGCCACGGCCACTTGCTCCACCGCTTCCTCTCTCCTGTGCTGAACGTAAGGACCGACCGATACGGCGGCTCCCCCGAAAAACGGCTCGCCTATCCGCTCGAGGTCCTTGCCGCTGTCCGTGCGGAGGTCGGCGGTGATTTTCCGCTCGGTGTGCGTGTTTCCAGCGACGATCTCGGCGGTCTCGGCCCGGACGAACACATGATGGTCCCGATCCTGAAAAGCATCGTGGAAACCGGGCTGGTTGATTTCCTGAACGTCTCTCAAGGGGGGGCGAACACCTCGGCCGAGCAACTGCCGGACATGACGTTTCCGGAAGCACCGTTCATCGACATGACGCGCCGGGTGATCGCCGGCTTGCCTGACGTCACGATCATGACGACCGGCCGGTTTCGACAATTGGAGACGGCGGAGCGAATTCTCGCCGAGGGGGGCATCAGCTTCATTGGAATGACGCGGGCTCACACCGCCGATCCCGAGGTGATCGCCAAGGCCTTGCGCGGCGAGGCCGACAAGGTCAGGCCATGTGTGGCGTGCAATTACTGCGGCGAACGGGCCGTGGGCAGCCCGACCGGCCTTGCCTGCATGGTGAATGCCAGGGCGGGGCGCGAGCATCGCTGGCCGCTCCAGGCGCCGGTCCGCGCCGGGAATGGCCGCAAACCGATTGTCGTCGTCGGTGGAGGGCCAGCGGGTATGGAATTCGCGCGTATTGCCGCCGGTCGCGGCCAGCGCGTGGAATTGTACGAGGCCGGCGACCGTCTCGGGGGACAAATGCGCGCGGCCGCCAGCGCCGCCACAAGGGGCGATTTCCTGAAACTGATCGACTACTTCGAGGGTGAGCTCGCCCGTGCCGGCGTCGCCATCCATCTGAACGAGAACATGGATGTGGGAAAGATATCGTCGTTGAACCCCGCATTGACGGTAATCGCGACGGGAGCGCGTCCGGTAGGTGAGTCGGTGGCGGGCATCGGTGATCTGGCGCTGTTCAGACCGGTCGATCTCGACCACGGTGACACACGGCACGTCTGTCTGGTGGATCGTGAAGGTGGATGGCGGTCGGTGGCAGCCGTGGAGGCCTGGATGGAGCGGTCGAAGGGGCGCTTGACCATCGTCACGCCAAGCGCCGGCTTCGCCGACATGGCCTCAGCTCATTTCATTCGCACATCGCTTGTCAGGCGTCTGAACCAGCATGACATCTCGATCGTCACCGATCACGATGCCGTGGCCTATGAAGACGGAAAGCTGACGGTAAGGTCCGTCTTCACCGGAACCAGCTTTGGCATTGAAGGAATTGATCTGGTTCGCGGCGTCACGAACTTCCGCTCGAACAACGAGCTCTCACGCGCGTTGCGGGACGCAAAGCTGGAACACCGCATCATCGGGGACGCGTACATTCCACGGGATGCGCTTGAAGCAATTCACGGCGGTCACCTCCTGGCCATGGAAGTCTGAGGAGGGACGCATACCGCCCTAAAGCTCTGTTATTGAGCCATGATCTTTTCCGAAAAGTCTGCAACTTTTCGGGACCCTGCTTCAGGATCCGAGCGCGATCGTGACTGCGTCCAGCAGGGTCGTCGCCCGGTGGCTGGACAGCACGACGATGCGGTCGCGCAGCCGCTCGGCCAGCCGCGCCAGGATGCGTTGGCCTTGGGCGTGGTCGAGATGTTCGGCCGGTTCGTCGAGCAGCACGATCGGCCTGTCCGACAGCCACGCGCGGGCAAGGTTCAGTCGCTGCGCCTCGCCGAGCGACAGGCTGTCCTGCGTGATCCAGGCATCGAGCCCGCCCGCCGCCTTGATCCGCGCCTCGAGCTCGACGGCTTGAAGCGCTCGCCACAGCTCCTCGTCCGTCGCGGCCGGCGCGAAGAGATTGGTGCGCACCGTGTCGTGAAGGATCGCCGCGTCGTGCGGGCAGAAGGTCGACAGCGCCCGCCGGTCCTCCGCCCCCAGCAGGTCCGCGTCGGTTCGCATCATGTCGTTGCCGATCCAGCCGGCGACCTGCTTCAGCAGGCTGGTCTTGCCGACGCCGCTTTCGCCGCTGAGGATCGTCGGCCGTCCCGCCTTCAGCGTCAGCCCGGTCGGTGCGCCCATCGGCTGTCCGCCCGGCGCGCGCCGCTGCAGCGCCGTATGCGCCAAGGTCGCGACCGACCTTAGGCGCCGGTCGGCCCGTGGCTGCTGCGCGTCGGGCGACCCGCCGGTCCATCTATCGAGCTCGGCCTGCGCCGCGCGGCGCCGCAATTGCGCAACCAGAATGCGCGGAGCGCTGCCCATCGCCTCGCCGAGCGGCAGCCAGGCGAAGGCCAGGAACACCGGGATCAGCAGTGCTTCGCCGCGCGCGCCGGAAAGCCACGCCACGGCGATCACGCACAGTGCGCAGATCGGCCCCAGCAGCGAAGCCGCCGCGTCGAACGCGGCCTGCGCCCGGCGCAGGTCGAGCACGTCACGATCGGCCGCCGAAAAGCCTGCCAGCGCCTCGCCGCACTGTTGGTCCCAGGACCCCTCGGCCTGGAGCGGAACGGCAGATGCCATCGCCGTGCCCAGCGCACGCGCGGCTCCCCGCCGTGAGGCGCGCGCACGCGCCCATATCGTCGCGCCGGCCTTGGCGGTCCAACGCGCCGCCATCAGGATCGCGGCCAGGAACAGCGCGATGGGGGCCAGCGCCAACGGGGCCACGAAGGCGGTCGCGGCAAGGCAGCCGACGATGCCGCAGGCCAGCGTCAGGGCCGGCATGCCGGCGCGCAGCCGCGCGAAGTCGAGGTCCTCGACATCGTCGAGATAATCGGCGAGCCGCGCCTGGTCGCCGAGTTGCCAGCCGGCCTGCCGCACGGACGGCGCGGCGGCCATCGCAGAGAACAGCCGCACCCGCCGCTCGACCTGATCGGAAAGCGCCGCCTTGTGGCCGAGCAGGCGCTCGCCGTAGCGCGCCGCGGTGCGGCCGGTCGCGAACAGCCGCACCAGCGCCGCCGGGATGTGGAAGTTGAAGGTGAGGGCGGCCGCGGTCAGCCCGGCGACCGCGACCGATCCCAGGAACCACGCCGAGAGCCCGCCGAGCAGCAGGCCGCAGAGCAAGGCAGCCAGCGCCAGCAGGGTCGCGTACCGCCAGCTTTGCCGGCTGCTGCCATGCTCCCCGGTCATGCCACGGACTCCTGTTTTTCGAGCGCGTCCAGATCGATGACATGGCAGGCCAGCGTCGCGAGCTCCGGGTCATGGGTCGCTGCCACCACCAGCCGCGATCCGGCCATCTCCAGCAGCGCCTGGCGCACCGCCCTGGCCGTGGCGGGATCGAGCTTTGCGGTCGGCTCGTCGGCGATCACCGTGCGTTCCGACAGTGCCGCCCGAGCGATCGCGATGCGCAGCCTTTGGCCGCCAGAAAGATTGGCGCCGCCCATGTCGAGATGCGCGTCGAGCCCGCCCGCCAGCAGTCGGTCGTCGAGCAGCCCGACGGCGCCGGCCGCCAGCATCACGCGCGCCTTGTTTGGGCTCGTCATGGTCCAGGCGATCGCGTCGCCGAGCCTGCCTTCCGGAACGTAGCTGTCCGTCGCGACCCAGACCACGTCGCCGATTGGCGGTTTCGCGGTCGTCGCTGCGGGGATCGGATCGAGCCCGGCGAGGCGGCGCAGCAGCGTCGACTTGCCGGCGCCGCTGCGGCCGACGACCGCGACCAGCCCGCGCGCCGGTAGCTCGATGTCCAGCCGGTCGAGTGCCGGCGGATCGGGTGGCGCGTCGGTGGCGATATCCAGCATCGCATCCATCGCCGCCGCCGCCGCCAGCCCGTCCGCCTTGGCATGGTACTGTTCGGAAAAGCGGCGGAACGGGGCGAAATATTCGGGCGCCACCATCAGGATGAACAGGCTCTGCCAAAGTTCCAGGTTGGAGAAGCCGGGAATGGATGCCAGTTTCAGGTGGCCGAGGCCGAGGAACACGGCGAGCACCGCGATCGACATCGAGGCGAAGAAGTCGATGATGCCGGCGTTGAGGAAGGCCACGCGCAGCACGCCCATGGTGTTGGCCGCATAGGACCGCAGCCGTTCCGCGAGCCGCGCTTCCTCTGTCGCCAGGGCATGGTTGGCGAGAACCGTCGGCAAGGCGCGCATGCGGTCGGCGAACTGGCCGGCGAGGCGTCCGAACGCGGTCTCGCGCGCCTTTGCCCGCCTGGCGATGGTATCGCCGACCAGCGCGAAGAATATGATCATGACAGGCGTCATCACCAGCACCAGCGCCGCCGCCTGCCAGGAGACAAGGAGCAGCGCCGCCGCCGCCAGCAGCGGCCCGACCGCCATCACCATGCTCGCTGTGCGGTGGCCGATCACCAGCGCGGCCAGCGCCTCGGGGTGGCGCTGCATGCTGACCGTGAGCGCGCCGGGGCTCAGCCGGCGGATCTGGCGCGACGGCATCATGCGCAGCCTTTGCAGCGCCGCGTCCCTGACGGCAATGGCGACACGCGTTTCCGCGCCGGCCTGGACGCGATCGCAGGCGAAGCCGGCGAGCGTCGCCGCGAGCAGCAGCCCGATCGTCACGAGCGGCACCCAGCCCTCAACGGGCTGGTTCATGACCAGCCGTCCGACGAGCAGCGCCACCGAGCCGGAAAAGCCGAGCCTGAGGGCCGTGCGCGCGATCTGCCAGGCCAGCACGGCGCGCGTTCCGGGCTTGCCGGCGTCGCGCGCATGCGCCAGCGCGCCGAAGGCGGTGCCTTCCTGCGCGGAAATGTCAGATGCGGTTTGTTCGGTCATCGCGGACTTGTCGCATGGATTTTGGCTGGCCAGCTTGATCCATATCAAATCATATAGGCTGGAACCGATCTAGGAAGGCTCCATACGCAAGAGGGATTCCCCATGATTGATCCGCTCCTCGTCGACCTGTCGCGACTGCAGTTCGCCCTGACGGCGCTCTACCATTTCCTGTTCGTGCCGCTGACGCTCGGCCTGTCCATCCTCATAGCCATGATGGAGACCGTCTATGTGATGACGGGCCGCACCGTCTGGCGTGAGATGACCAAATTCTGGGGCGTGCTGTTCGGCATCAACTTCGCCATCGGCGTCGCCACCGGCATCACCATGGAATTCCAGTTCGGCATGAACTGGAGCTACTACAGCCACTATGTCGGCGACATCTTCGGAGCGCCTCTCGCCATCGAAGGGTTGATGGCGTTCTTCCTGGAGGCGACCTTCGTCGGCCTGTTCTTCTTCGGCTGGGACAGGCTGTCGGCGCGGGCCCACATGATCGTCACCTGGCTGATGGCGCTGGGCACCAATTTCTCGGCGCTGTGGATCCTGATCGCCAATGGCTGGATGCAGAACCCGGTCGGCGCGGCCTTCAATCCGGACACGATGCGCATGGAGGTCACCGACTTCATGGCGGTGATCTTCAATCCGGTCGCGCAGGCCAAGTTCGTCCACACCGTCTCGGCCGGCTATGTCTGCGCCGCCACCTTCGTGCTCGGCGTCTCGGCCTGGTATCTGCTGCGCGGCCGTCACGTCGAGCTCGCCAAGCGCTCCTTCGTCATCGCCTCGGCCTTCGGCCTTGCGTCGGCGCTGTCGGTCATCGTGCTCGGCGACGAGAGCGGCTACGCGCTCACCGACAACCAGAAGATGAAGCTCGCGGCCATCGAGGCCATGTGGGAGACCGAACCCGCGCCCGCCTCCTTCACCGCCTTCGGCATTCCGAGCCAGAGGGATCGCGAGACGCATTTCGCCATCCGCATCCCGTGGGTGATGGGCATCATCGGCACGCGCTCGATCGACAGGGAGATTCCCGGCATCGACCAGCTCGTCGCCCATGCCGAGGAACGCATCCGCACCGGCATCCTCGCCTATGACGCGCTGGAGAAGGTCAAGGCGAACCGAAGCGACACCGCCGCCCGCGCCGCCTTCGACGCCAACTCCAAGGATCTCGGCTACGCGCTGCTGCTCAAGCGGTTCCTGCCCGATCCCCGGCAGGCGAGCGAGCAGCAGATCAAGGATGCCGCCTGGTCGACCGTGCCCTACGTGCCGCTGCTGTTCTTCGGCTTCCGCCTGATGGTGGCCTGCGGCTTCCTGCTCGCCGCGCTGTTTGCCGTGTCGCTCTGGCACACGACGCGCGAGACGGCGGCGCCGCGCTGGCTGCTCCGTGCCGCGCTGCTGGCCATGCCGCTGCCCTGGATCGCCATCGAGGTCGGCTGGTTCGTGGCGGAGTTCGGCCGCCAGCCCTGGATCATCGACGGCGTGCTGCCGACCTTCCTCGCCACGTCAGAGCTGGGCGCCTGGAACCTGATGCTGACGATCGCCAGCTTCACCCTGATCTACGGCGTGCTCGCCGTCATCGAGGTGCGCCTGATGCTGGCGGCCATCCGCAAGGGGCCGGAGGTGGCCAAGGTCATCGACGACCTGCGCCCGAACGCCGACCCGGCCATGCAGCCCGCAGAGTGAAGCGAGAGGATTAGGACGATGATCGAATTTCTCTTCGACTATTCAACGCTCCGGGTGATCTGGTGGATCCTGCTCGGCGTGCTGTTGATTGGCTTTGCCACCACCGACGGCTTCGACATGGGCGTCGGCACCCTCCTGCCCTTCGTCGGCAAGACGGATGCCGAGCGGCGCGTCGTCATCAACACCATCGGCCCGGTCTGGGAAGGCAACCAGGTGTGGTTCATCCTCGGCGGCGGCGCCATCTTCGCCGCCTGGCCGGCGCTCTACGCGCTGTCCTTCTCCGGCTTCTACCTCGCCATGTTCCTTGTGCTCGCGGCGCTGATCCTGCGGCCCGTCAGCTTCAAGTACCGTTCGAAGCGGCCGGATCCCGCCTGGCGCGCGGGCTGGGACCGGGCGCTGTTCGTCGGTAGCGCCGTGCCGGCGCTGATCTTCGGCGTGGCGGTCGGCAACACGCTGCGCGGCGTGCCGTTCCACTACACCTCCGACCTCAGGCCGATCTACGAAGGCACGCTTTTCGGCCTGCTCAACCCGGTGGCGCTCTATTGCGGGCTGGTGTCGCTCTCCATGCTGGTCATGCACGGCGCCGCCTGGCTCGCCTTGAAGAGCGAGGGACCGGTGGCCGATCGCTCGCGGGCGCTCGGAGCCAAGGCGGCGCTTCTCGCCGGCGTGCTGTTTGCCGGCGGCGGCGTGCTGGTGTGGCTCGGCCTGCTCGGCGGCTACCACGTCACCTCGCCGATCGTCTGGGACGGGCCGTCGAACCCGCTGCTCAAGACCGTCGAGGTCGACGCCGGCGCCTGGCTCGCCAATTTCCACGCGCATCCGCTGCTGTGGGTGGTGCCCGCGCTCGGCGTCGCCGCGCCGCTGCTCGCCGCCATCGGGTTCCGCACGCGGGCGGCGGGCTTGACCTTCCTCGCCTCCTCGCTCGGCGTCGCCACCATCGTCGCCACGGTCGGCGTCGCCATGTTCCCGATCCTGCTGCCGTCGAGCACCAATCCCGGCCATTCGCTCGCCGTCTTCGACGCATCCTCGAGCCGGCTGACGCTGCGCAACATGCTGATCGCAACGGCGATCTTCATGCCGCTCATCCTCGCCTACACCGGCTGGGTCTACCGGGTGCTGCGGGGCAAGGTCAGTGAGAAGAGCGTCGAGAGCGCCGGCACCAGCGCGTACTAGGACATTCCGGCAGAGCCGCCACGCGGCTTTGCCGGAAACCAAATGAGACAGAGCAATGGAGGTGACCCTGTTTCACCGGAATTGCTCAAGAAGAGGAACAGGAACCATGTGGTACTTCGCCTGGATACTCGGACTTGGTCTTGCCGCCTCCGTCGGCATCCTCAACGCGCTCTGGTACGAGCTGCGCACGGTGCGTGAGGAGCCCACGCACGAAGGCGTGCCGCTGCCGACGCCCTGATCCGCGGCGGCCAGAGCATTTTGCAGCCAAATGGAGACATTTGGCGTCGCACGAATGCGGCAACAACAATGAGATAGAGCCGGTCGGCGATTCAACGAAATGCTGAACGGCTCTAGGAGCCCTCATCCATGACGGACAGCAGACAGACGCCCGGCTTCGGCCGGGAACGGGAGCGGCTTGCCCTGGATTTCGCGCTTTTGGTCGCCCGCGCGCACGAACGCAAGCTGCGGCTTTGCGACGCGCTCGAGGCGATCGCCGACGACCTTCCGTCGCGCGTCGATCCCCTCCTGTGCCTCGATGTCGCGAGCAGCCTGTTGCCGATGCTGCGCGCCAGCCATCGCTTCGAGGAGGAAATCGTCTTTCCTGCCTTCGCCCAAACGGAGCAGCGGGAGCGGATCGTCGCCAGGCTGCGGGCCGAGCATCTCGAGGACGAGTGCCTGGCCGAGGATCTCAGCGAGGCGCTGCTCGCCCATGGCCATGGCGGGCCGATCGTCAATCCCGAGGCTTTCGGCTACATGCTGCGCGCGTTCTTCGAGGCCCTGCGCCGGCACATCGCCTTCGAGCGCGACCATCTGCTGCCGACCCTGGCCGACGGCGTGGGCTGAGGCCGCGCAACCGGTGTGACGGCGCTCGCGTCAGCCGCCCGCGCGTGACGCCAGCCGCGCTATGTCGTCGATGATGACATGGCGGTTGTTTTCGACGCGGATCACGCCATCGCTGCGCAGCCGGGTCAGTTGCCGGCTGACCGTCTCGATGGTCAGGCCGAGGAAATCCGCGATCTCGGCTCGCGACAGCGGCAGCTCGAAGGCGGCGCCGCGGCGCTCCGGACCGGCGGAGGGGTCGATGTTGCGGGCGATCATCAGGAGGAAGCTGGCGATGCGCTCGGCGGCCGTCTTGCGGCCCAGCATCACCATCCATTCGCGCGCCTGGTCGAGCTCCTCCAGCGTCTGCTGCAGCAGGCGGTGCTCGAGGCCCGGCTGCTCGGACATCATGCGTTCGAGCGCGCCGCGCGGGAAGGAGCACAGCTCGACCTCGGTCGCGGCTTCCGCCGCCACTTCGCTCTCGGCCTTGAAGGGGCGGCCGAGGAAATCCGGCGCGAACTGCAGCCCGACGATCTGCTGGCGGCCATCGGCGAGCGTCTTGGTCAATTTGACCACGCCGGACAGCACGTTCGAATAATGGTCGACATTCTCGGCGTCGCCGACGAGCTCGCGTCCGCCGACGATCCGGCGTCGGCTCGCGCCCTTGGAGAGCGTGACGAGCTGGTCCGGCGTCAGCGCGCCGCAAATGCCGCGGTGCCGCGCCTCGCAGGAGGCGCAGAGGACCGGGATTCCCTTGCTGTGGACGTCTTCACGCACGATGCCGCAGATATATCCTCGGGCGCCCGTCGCCGCCACAGGCGCAACCGCGTAACGGCGTCGCAGCGATACATCAACGGTAATGCCGGTTGGTGGTTTGAATCAGGCTCTGCCGTCCGCAATAACGAAAAACCGGGCCAATAGGCCCGGCTTTGTCGTCATTGCAAAGAATAGAATCCGGCTTTCGCTGGAGATCTGCTGGCACAGACGGGCTGCTCCGATCCCGAATCCTCGGGACGGCGCTGGCTCAGCTGGTCTTGATCTTGGCAGCAGCCTGGTCTTCGGCCAGCTTCTGCTGGAACATCTGCGCGAAGTCGATCGGGTCGAGCATCAGCGGCGGGAAGCCGCCATTGCGCGTCGATTCGGCGATGATCTGGCGCGCGAAGGGGAACAGCAGGCGCGGGCACTCGATGAACAGGATCGGCAGCATGTGCTCCTGCGGGAACCCGGTGATGTTGAACACGCCGCCATAGACCAGCTCGACGTTGAACAGCACTTCCTGGTCGAACGAGGCCTTGGCGTTCAGCGTCAGGTTGACGTCGAACTGCTTGTCCGAGAGCGGATTGGCGTTGACGTTGACGTTGATGGCGATGCCGGGCGCCTTGTCGCGGCCGCGCAGCGAGTTGGGTGCGCCGGGGCTTTCGAAGGAAAGGTCCTTTACGTACTGGGCAAGTACGTTGAGCGTCGGCTGCGTCGCGGTGCCGTTTCCGTTGGCTGCGCCAGCCGGCGCGTCATCATTGCTGGCCATAAGCCGTTGTCCTCTTGCCGCGGCAGCATTGCCGCCCGAATTGAAATCGGGCGTTCGCTACCATGCTCGGCATGACAACACAAGGTTGCCCTCATTCATCCTTGAGGCGGCGCCACGGCGAATGGTGCTCGGATCCGCGGGAATAATCGTCGTTGCGCGAATAGTCGTCATCGTCGAGGTCGATGGTCTTGCCGCGCTGTCGACTCCTGAAGCCTGCCGTGGTGAACTCGCTCGCCACCACCACCCGCCCTTTCAGCAGCCGCCAGGCAAGGTCCCGCACCGGCGGCAGGAACAACAGGATGCCGATGATGTCGGTGATGAAGCCTGGAACGATGAGCAGGACCGCCGCGACCACGATCATGGCGCCATGCGCCAACTGCCGGCTGGGGTCGTGGCCGGCTTCCATCTCGGCGCGGATGCGCGCCATGACGCCGAGGCCCTGGTGCCGCAGCAGCAGGCCGCCGGCGATGCTGGAGGCGATCACCAGGCCGACGGTCGCGAGCGCGCCGATCTGGCGGCCGACGACGACGAAACCGGCGATCTCCAGCAGCGGGAGCACGAGCAGGAACAAGGGAAGGAACGAAATGCGCAAGTCTGACCGACCGTTTCCAGGTTTTGCTTGCCAGCGGCGACAGCAACCGGCAGGTGAGCCCGTTAGATAGGTATGCCTGCCTTTGATTTGAATGATTGCGCCTAGCGTTCTATATGCTTTGAGTGTTGAACGCCATGTGACCTGCGGCCTCGCCCGCCGGTCCGGCCAGAATAGGGATTGATCGGCGGAAGATATGGGATTCTTCGATTTCGGCACCATTTTCTTTCTGATTGCGGCGGTGGTGATTTTTTTCCAGCTCCGCAACGTCCTCGGTCGCCGGACTGGCAACGAACGCCCGCCGTTCGACCCCTATACGGCGGCCCGCGCCGGCGACAAGGAGGGCGCGCAGGGGCCTGAGAATGTCGTGTCGCTGCCGCGCAAGCGCCCGCCGGGCGAGCCGGCCGCCGACACCTACGCCGCGATCGATGCCTTCGCCGCCCCCGAAACCGACCTGAACAAGGGACTGCGCGCGATCAAGGACAATGATGCATCCTTCGATCCGAAGGGCTTCGTCGACGGCGCCAAGATGGCCTATGAGATGATCGTCATGGCCTACGCCGACGGCGATCGCAAAACGCTGAAGAACCTTCTGTCGCGCGAGGTCTTCGACGGCTTCGTCGCCGCCATTGGCGAGCGCGAGGCGCGCTCGGAGAAGATCCAGTCTTCCTTCGTCGGCATCGACAAGGCCGACATCGTCAATGTCGAGATGAAGGGCGGCGAGGCGCACGTCACGCTGCGCATCGTCAGCGAGCTGATTTCGGCGACCCGTGACAAGGCCGGCGCGGTCATCGACGGCGATCCGGAGACGGTGGCCGAGGTCAAGGACGTCTGGACCTTCGCCCGCGACACCCGCTCGCGCGACCCGAACTGGAAACTCGTCGCCACGGAAGAAGAGGAATGACCCGGCCGGCGCCCGATCTCGCGCGATCACGCGGTGATCGGCGAGGCGGCGCCTGACGGAATTTCGCCCCACCAGGAAGCGCTCGCCGGTTTTGGGACGGGCGCATGCGTGATAACAAGGACGGAAGGCGCGCCGCGCTCTAATGTCGCCGAGGCCCTGGTGTCGCTATCTCCCCTGTTTTCGAAGAAATCCTTCAGCGATCTGCCCGGCTGGGAGGCCGACGATCATCTGGCCGCCTTCGTGGCTTTTCGCCGTTCGGCCTTCCATGCGCTGGTCAAACCGTATCGTTCGGGCTCGCTCGGGGTCGATTTCGCCGCCTTTGCCGATGCCTATGCCGAAGCGCGGGCCGTTTCGCTCCCCGACCGGTCCACGGCGCGGGCCTTCTTCGAGCGTCATTTCACGCCCGCGCTGGTGGCGGCTGAAGGGGGTAGCGCCGGCCTCGTCACCGGCTTCTACGAACCGCAGGTCGTCGCTTCGCCGGTCCGGACCGGGCATTTCGCGGTGCCGCTTCTGTCGCGCCCCGCCGACCTTATCGACATCGACGACGCCAACCGGCCGGCGGGCATGGACCCCTATCTCGCCTTCGCGCGCCGGACCGCGAGCGCCCCGGTCGAATATCACGACAGGGGCGAGATCGAGCGCGGGGCGCTCGCCGGGCAAAATCTCGAGATCGCCTGGCTCGCCGACAGGGTCGATGCCTTCTTCATCCATGTGCAGGGCGCGGCGCGGCTTTCCATGACCGACGGCCGGCTTTGCCGCGTCACCTATGCCGCCAAGTCGGGACAGCGCTTCACCGGTCCCGGCAAGGTGTTGAGCGAGATGGGCGAGATCCCGCTCGAGAAGGTGACGATGCAGTCGATCCGCGCCTGGTTCAAGGCGAACCCGCATCGCGTCGACGAGATCCTGTGGCGCAACCGCTCCTACATCTTCTTCCGCGAGGCGCCGGTCGATGACGCGGCGCTGGGGCCGATCGCCGCGGCCAAGGTGCCGCTGGCGCCGGGGCGCTCCGTCGCCGTCGACCGGCTGCTGCATACGTTCGGCACGCCCTTCTTCATTGCGGCGCCCGGGTTGACGGCGTTCGACGGCAAGCCGTTCCGGCGGCTGATGATCGCGCAGGACACCGGCTCGGCCATCACCGGCCCGGCGCGGGGCGACCTCTTCGCCGGTTCGGGTGATGCCGCCGGCGAGATCGCCGGCGTCGTCCGCAACGCGGCCGACTTCTACGCCCTGGTGCCGCGCGCGCTGTTCGCCGAGGCTTGCCCGTGAGCCGCCGGCCCGACCGCCTGAACGAGGAAGATCGCGTCCTGTGGAACCTCGTCGCCCGCACGGCGAAGCCGCTGAAGGGCAAGCCGGCTATCGAGGTGCCCGAAGTCGCCGCCGCCGCTACCACGCCCGAGCAGGCGCCGGCCGCGCGCTCGGCCGCCCCGGCCAGTCCGGCAAAGCCGAAGACGCAGCATGTCGCGCGCGCGCTCGACGAGCCGACGCTGGACAAGCTTTCCAAGGGCCGGCTGCCGATCGAGGGCCGGGTCGACCTGCACGGCATGACGCAGGAAGAAGCCTATTCGCTGCTGTTTTCCTTCCTCAGCCGCGCGCATGCCGGCGGCATCCGCTACGTGCTGGTCATCACCGGCAAGGGCTCGTCTTCCGGCGGCGACGGCGTGCTGCGCCGCGCCGTGCCGGCCTGGCTGTCGACGCCATTGTTCCGCCCGCTGGTTTCCAGCCACGACCATGCCGCCCGCCACCATGGCGGTTCGGGCGCGCTCTACATCCGGCTGCGCCGGGCCAGGACGTCGTCATGACGCCGTTCGGCGAGAGGCTGCGGGCGCTGCGGAACGAACGTGGCGTCAGCCAGAAGGACATGGCCGCCGCCGTCGGCGTCAGCGCTGCCTATCTGTCGGCCCTGGAACATGGCAGGCGCGGCGTGCCGAGCTGGACGCTGATCCAGAAGATCATCGGTTATTTCAACATCATCTGGGACGATGCCGAGGAGCTGGTGCGCCTCGCCGAAGCGTCCCATCCGCGCGTCAGGCTCGATACGGCCGGGCTCAGTCCGGCGGCGACGGAACTTGCCAACCTGCTTGCCGACAACATCGCCAGGCTTGACGACGCCCAGCTCCGCGACATCGCCGCCGCCGTCCGCGCCGCGCTCGGCCAGCAGCCGTAGGTCCGTCAGGCCATGCAGGCAAAATGCCCACCGGCCATCGGCCGGAGGACATTTTGGTCTTTCGGAGTAGCGCTCCAGGTCCTGTTGCGGGATCAGTCTCTCTGCCGCCCGCCCCGGTCATGGTCGCCGTGCTCGCCGCCCAGGCAATTGTCGCTACCGGTGCTGCAACACTTACCGGACCAAAGCTTGTTGGTCGGTGTCTTGCCACAGGTGAAGGTCTGGTCGGCCATTGCCGAGCCGGCGAGCGCCGACACGGCGACGGCGGCGAGAAGCACGTTGCGAAGAATGGCAGTCATCTGAGTTCTCCATGGTTGGTTGGGTCTGCGCTTGTCTGTCGCCGGCCCGAACGGATTGGTTCATGGAGAAATCGAAAAAAAATCGCTGGGCGATCCTCGGGCCGGAGGATCAGCCGGTTCGGCCAGGCGGAAAGCACTCGGATGTGTGGAAGTTCCGGGGGATGGCGACAAAGCCGCGGCACCCCCTGTCAGCGGTCGAAATGGCCTAGAGCATTCTGCAGCCAAATGTTTCCATTTGGCGTCGCATAAATGCGGCAAAAACAAATAGATAGAGCGGTTCCGACGGTTCCATTTCACCCGGACCGCTCTAGCGGACGGCGCCGACCAGCACCGGCTGGCCCTCGCGGATCGACACCCAGCGGCCGGTGTTGTCGATCGCCTGCCGCTTGAGGAAGCGGTAGCCGGTCTCCTCCCAGGGGCGGACGGCGTCGTTGAGGTTGTCGAGGATGTAGTCGCCCTTGTCGGTGCGCACCGTCAGCACGGCGTGGCCTTCGCCATCAGGCTTGCGCACCACGGTGATCAGCAGGTCGGCGAGCGTGATGCCCATGCGCGAGAGTTCGCGCCGCTTCTCCAGCACATAGTCCTCGCAATCGCCGACGCCCTTGTCGGGATACGCCCAGACCTCGTCCTTGCCGTAGATCTCGAGATCGCTCATCGGCTTCACGGCGGCGTTCACCTTGGCGGTGATCCTGGTCAACTTGCTCCACAGGGCGTCGTTCATGGCCGCCGGGGCAAGGTCGGTCGGGCGGATCGAGCATTCCTGCGGGTTGGCCTTGCAGAAATCGTAATGGCCGATCGGCTGCGAGGTCAGCCCGCCGGTCACCATCGCGCCGGCCGAGGCCGCCGCCGGAAGCGCCAGCAGCATCGCCAGCCCGCTCGCCGCGCACAGGCGCAGCCTCCGCCCCATCGATGAGGAATTCATGTCCCCGCTCGCCCCTGCCGCGCTGGCTCCGTCCGGGTCGTGTCCGGCGTGCCGCGCCACTTTCGTTGACCGCCCCCTGCGGTCAGCGCCGGAGAGCTAGTTAACGAAACGTTAAAGGCGATTTACAGTTCGTGTCAATTCCGTGACGTCGGCGGACTGTCCACATGGTTACCGCGCGTCCTGGCGCGCGGCGATTCTGCAACAGGTTGGCGCGTGGCCGGGAAGCGATGCCGCGGCCGGATTATTTGCGGACTGTCGTTTTCGCCGCCTTCGGCTTGATCGCCACGCGGTCCTGGCGGCCATAGCTGGTGATGAAGTCGACGATGCGCGGCACGATTTCCGAACGGAAGCGCGAACCGTTGAAGACACCGTAATGCCCGACCGCCGGCTGCATGTAGTGGGCCTTGCGGTCGGCCGGGATGTTGACGCACAGGTCCTGCGCCGCCTTCGTCTGGCCGAGCCCGGAAATGTCGTCGTTCTCGCCCTCGACGGTGAACAGCGCGACATTGCGTATCGCTGACGTGTCGACCGGCGTGCCGCGATGCTTCATCTCGCCCTTCGGCAAGGCGTGGCGGATGAAGACGGTGTCGACGGTCTGCAGGTAGAATTCGGCCGACAGGTCCATCACCGCCAGATATTCGTCATAGAAGTCGCGGTGCTTCTCCGCGTTGTCGCCGTCGTTCTTCACAAGGTGCATGAAGAAGTCCTTGTGAGCGATGATGTGACGATCGAGGTTCATGCTCATGAAGCCCGAAAGCTGCAGGAAGCCCGGATACACCTCGCGGCCGAAGCCCGGCACCGGCCAGGGGGCGTGCATGATGACGTTGTCGCGGAACCAGTCGAGGTCCTTCTCCTCGGCCAGCATGTTGACCGCCGTCGGATTGCGGCGCGTATCGATGGGGCCGCCCATCAGCGTCATGGTCGAGGGCGCGAAGCGGTCGCC
>OFIS01000370.1_pt1 | contig 29393 bp, 30 predicted proteins | sample 1775071 | NCBI WGS metagenome assembly OFIS01 (sample SAMN08195774, study PRJEB24354) | sludge metagenome | isolation source: sludge from phenol fed wastewater aerobic bioreactor C | place: India: Nagpur | collected 2016-09-17
AAGGTGCGCGGCGCCCAGCGCTTATCGTCCAGCCCCTCGGCCTGGATCAGCTGGCGGATCAGGCGGGTGACGTCGTCGGTGTCGAGAATGGTGAAGTCGGAGCGCAGGCCGGCGAGTTCGGCGTGGCGGCGCAGGAGCTTCACGCCGATCGAGTGGAAGGTGCCGAGCCACGGCATGCCCTCGACCGCCTCGCCGACGAGGTGGCCGATGCGGTTCTTCATCTCGCGCGCCGCCTTGTTGGTGAAGGTGACGGCGAGGATCTGCGAGGGGAAGGCGCGGCCGGTGGCGAGGATGTGGGCGATGCGGGTGGTGAGCACACGCGTCTTGCCGGTGCCGGCGCCAGCCAGAACCAGGACCGGCCCCTCGGTGGTTTCGACCGCCAGTCGCTGTTCGGGATTCAGTCCCCGGAGATAGTCGGGAACGCTGTTGTTGCCGGCACGGGCGGCCATGGCGCGCGCGGCAATGCCCGACGGGGCCGTGGGCCGCGCATTGGGTTCATCGAAAAAGGGCATGTCTTCGGAAAAGCCGGACATCGCCCCCGAATGTAGTGATTCGGCGGCGAAAGGCCAGAAGTGTCTCCGTTTTGTTCCAGTTTTGTCTGGAAACGATCGAAGACACGTTCTGCCGAAAGGCCTCAGCTTATGCCGAGATGGCTCTTCAGGCCGGGCACCTGGCTCAGCACCTGGTTGGTGAGATCGGGGCCGGCGGCGGCCTGCGCCTGCTGGATCAGCGTCGTGCCGGCCTTCTGGATCTGGGCCATGTCGAGACCGGAGGCCTTGAGCGCGGCGAGGCCGTTGACCAGCGCGCCCGCCTTTTCGCCGAGGATGCCGCCAAGGGCGCCCTGCAGCGACGAGAGCAGGCCACCACCACCGCCACTGCCCGCGGCGCCGGGCGCCATTACGTCATATTGCTGGGCAAGTGCATCCGCACCAGGAATCTGGGCGAAGAAATTGGCGGCGCTGGTACCTTCCGCCTCGTGTTCGAGCACCGAGAAAATGGTGCCGACGACCTTTTCCGTCGTCCCCTGGTCCAGACCAGCCTTCTGGGAGACGGTGTTCACGATGTCCTGGACGTTCATGATCTGCTCAGCCTTGATTTCTCGTGGTTATGATGGGGCGACGTTTGGCGCGCACCCTGACCATCGATCGCCGCTGCTCGGCAAGGGCTTTGAGCCGCATCGCGAGCAAGGCGATGCCGGCGAGCACCAGTGCACTGACGAGGATCGGCGATTGGAAGGTCATGGATCTGCTCCTTCTTGGTCGGCTGGCGACCGCGCTGCCGCGTCGTGCCTCCAGCCATTGGCAGCTTCCGTTAATATTGTGGCGGTGACATAATAATTTTGCACCGATGACCAAAATGTGATGAGCGCGCGAACCCTTACGGCTTGCGGGCGCTGACCAGCAGGTAGGCCTTGGTCACTGTGCCGAAATAGCCGGCGATCAGCCGACACGCGGCGGTGGTTCCGATGCTGGTCGACAGGTTCATCGCGCCTCTCGCGCGTTCCGCCGCCGGCCAGGCGACCAGGTTGCGGCGAAAGCCTCCGAGACAATGGTCCGTCGCGTCTTCCACCTCGACTTCACCGAAGCCGGCCGCGGCGAATTGCGCCCGGTAGGCCGGAATGTCGGCGACGAGATTGCCCTTGGGGACACCGAGGCGGTCGGAGAGGGAGGCGGGGAGGCGACGGAACAGGATGTCGGAAAGCACCAGCGCGCCGCCCGGCTTGAGCACGCGGCAGGCCTCGGCCAGAAAGCGCTGGCGGGTGTCGAAGTGGAAGGCAGCCTCGACGCAGATAACGGCATCGAAACTGGCATCGGGGAAAGAGAGCTTCGCCGCGTCCATCTCGAGGACCGTTGCGCCCGGAGCGTTCTGGCGCGCCTTGGCGGCCTGGCTGGCCGAGAGGTTGATGGCGGTCACCGCCTCGGGCGGATAGGTCAACAGCAGGCGCCGCGTAGAGGCGCCCATGCCGCAGGCGACGTCGAGGATGCGGCCTTCCCGCGTTGGAAGCCGCGCCAGCAGCGTGTCGACCAGCGCTTCGCTGGCCTCACGCTGCGAGGTCGCGCCGGTCGCCCAATAGCCAAAATTGTAGAAATCGCTGCCGCCGTAGTAGCGGCGCTGCTTGCTGCTCTTCATGACCCGATCGTAGACGCGGATCATTGCTTGCTGCGCGGTCATCGACATGTCCTATCCCAGCGCTCGAAGTGCGACAAGTTCGCGGAAACGGCCAGCCGCGAGGCGGGGTTGGGCCGGCTCGTCGCGCCTGCGCAGGATGATTTCCACCTTGCCGACCGGCGCCAGCGTCACTCGCGTGCGATAGGCGATGCTCGCGGAGGGCGACAGCTCCAGGCCGCGCATCGACAGGATCGTCGCCAGAGCGATCTTCATCATCTGCAGGCCGAAGGTGACGCCGGGGCACATGTGGCTGCCGGCGCCAAAGACTGTGTACTGGAAAGGAGAAGGCCTGATGGTCGACCACCGCCCTGGCTCGAACCGGTCGGGATTGGGGTAGACCTGCGCGTCGCGGTTGATGGTGAGCGCGCTGATGAGCACGCCTTCGCCGCGGGCAACGGGCTCGGCGCCCAGCGTGGTCGGACGTGTCGCCTTGCGCATCATCAGCGGCACTGGCGGGAAGAGCCGCATCGCTTCCTTGATCGTGCCGTCGAGCAGTGGCAATGCGCCGATCCGGTCCATCGTCGCCGGTCCGTCGTCAAGCGCCGCGTCGATCTCCGCGACAAGGCTTTTCATGATGTCCGGATGCTGGGCGAGAAGAATCAGGGTCCAGGCCAGCGCATTCTGGCACGTGTCATAGGCAGCACCGAAGACGAAGCTGATGATGCCGCCGATCAGGCTGTCGGATGGCGGCCTGCCAGCTTCGTCGGCATTGTTGACCAGGATGGAGAGGATGTCCTGCGCATCCTTGTTGCCGCGCTTTTCCTCGGCCCAGGCCAGGATGGCGCGTTCCTGCTCCCCTGCCTCCCGCATCCATTTGAAGAGCGCTGGCCCGGGCACGATCCAGCTCGCGCGGATCTGCCTGGTGATCATCTCGGCGATGGGCATGGCTCGCTCGCGATCGTCACCGAAGAGCAGGCCGATGGCGAGATGCTTGGCCATCGTCTTGGCTGCCTGGGGCAGGGCAATGGGCATGCCCACCGGCCATTGCCCGACCTGTTCGCTGGCGATGCGCGCCATTTCCGGGGCCATGGCCATTACCGCGGGGCGCTTCAGCGGCGGGGCGAACAGCTTGCGGTAATGCTCATGCCGCTCGCCGCGCAACCGCGTCATGCCGTAGGACAGCCGATAGGATGCGTGCTCGCGCTTGCCGCGCGCGTTGATCTGCACGTTGCGCCAGACATCGGTGTCGGAAAGCATCGCCTTGTAGAGGTTCGCGTCCGCGATCATGAAGATGCGCTTCGGTTTCACCGCGCTCGAATGGATGTACTCGGCCTGGATGAAGGGGCCGAACGCGCGATGTGCTTCGCGCGCGGCCGTCAGCGGCTCGGCGGCGAAGCGCGCCATCAGCCAGAGCGTGCGCCATTTGCCAAGTCTGTATGCCCGCATGCCCCACCCCATGCCGGTGGCCGTCGAGCGGCCGTCTCCCCCGCACGCACCCTAGGGGAATTGCCGCGGCGGCGCCATGGGCCTGTTCTGCCATGGCGCGGCTGGACCTGGCCGGAGCTGCCCCTATGTTTCGGTGGGATATCGAGGAGCAAGCCATGACCAGACCGGTTTCCACCAGGCCACCCGCCACAAGACCGCTGATTACCCAAGCGATGATCGACGCCTATGACGAGTACACGCATCTGACGTTCGATCGACGGCGTTTCATGCAGCAACTGACCAGGCTAGCCGGATCCGGCGCGGCGGCGGCCGTGATCGCGCCGATGCTGGCGACCAGTTCCGCGCAGGCGGCCATCGTTGCCGAGAACGATCCACGGGTGAAGGGCGAGGACATCACCTATCCCGGCAGCGGCGGCGAGATGAAAGCCTATCTGGCGCGGCCGACGGACCAGAAGGGCAAGCTCGGCACTGTCATCGTGGTGCACGAGAATCGCGGCCTCAACCCGCATATACGCGATGTCGCGCGTCGCGTGGCGCTGGAGGGTTTCGTGGCGCTGGCACCCGACTTCATGTCGCCGCTCGGCGGCACGCCCAACGACGACGAGAAGGTGCGCGAACTCTTCCAGACGTTGGATCCGAGCCAGGTCGCGGCCAACGCGGTCGCCACCGTTGCCTTCCTCAAAAGCTACAGGGACGGCAACGGCAAGGTCGGCGCCATCGGCTTCTGCTGGGGCGGTGGCACGGTCAACATGCTGGCCGTGAATGCGCCCGACCTTGATGCCGCCGTCGCCTATTACGGCATGCAGCCGAAGGCCGAGGACGTGCCGAAGATCCATGCGCCGCTGCTGCTGCACTATGCCGGCCTCGACCAGCGCACCAACGCCGGCATCGATGCTTTCAGGAAGGCGCTCGAGGCCGCGCACAAGCAGTTTGCGATCTATGTCTACGAGGGTGCCAACCATGCCTTCAACAACGACACGTCGGAGGCGCGCTACGACAAGAAGGCCGCCGACCTGGCATGGAGCCGCACGATCGCCTTTCTCAAGGAGAAGTTGGCTTAGGTTCGAGGCGTTGGGCGACAGGCAGTGCCGGCCGGTGAATGGCGACCCCCGCGACCACGAGGGCGATGCCGAGACAGTCCCGCGGGCTGGGGATCTGTCCCAGCACCAGCGCGCCTATCAGCGTCGCCACGACCGGCAGCAGTGACAGCATCAGCGCGAAGCTGGCGCGCGGCAGGCGCGCCATGGCCAGTTGGTCGCAGATATAGGGGATGACCGACGAGCAGATGCCGACTCCCACCGCCGCGAGCAGGAGCGATGGCGAGGAGAAAGCGGGCAGCGCCTCGCCGAGGCCGAGAGGCAGTACGACCAGGAATGCGACAGTCATCGCGGCGCCGAGCCCGGCAATGCCGCCTCCGGCGCCCGAGGCCGCGACGCGGTGGCCAAGGATGATGTACCCGACGAACAGCGCGCCGTTCAGGAACGCCCAGAACAGGCCGCGCGGATCATTGGACCATGACATGTCGACCAGCATCAGGGTGCCGACGACGGCAATTGCCAGCGCCGCCAGGTTGCGCGAGCTTCGCGCGCCCCAAAGGGCCACGCCGATGGTGCCGACGAATTCGATGGTCGCAACCGTCGAGATCGGCAACCGCGCGAGCGCGAGGTAGAAGGAGCAGTTCATGATCGCCAGGCAGGCGCCGAAGGCAAGCAGCAGGCGACGTGTCCGCCAGTCGGCGTCGGCAAGGACGTGCCAGGGCCGGGTCAATGGGGCGAAGACGAGCGCCGCGGTGGCGATGCGCAGCCACGCCATGCCGAGCACGCCCACCTGCGAAAACAGGAGAACCGCGAAGGCCGGCCCAAGGTAATGAAAAAGCGCGCTGACGCAGAACCAGACATGCGGCGGCAGCCTGCCCGCGAGGGCCTTGGGAGCCAGGAGGCTTGTCGGGGCTTGCCGGTGCTCGCTCATGGCGCCAGTATCGCAGGCGGTTTGCGCGACTTATATGGCTGTCGAGCGCCTGATTTTCTTTTATACTTGTCGAATTGAAGGGGAGGTCCGATGAAGCGCCTTCGAAACGAAAAGGCCGATCTGGACGCCGCCGACCTGAAAGTCCTGCGCCTGCTGGAAAAGGATGCACGCACAAGCACGGCGGAACTGGCGCGCGCTGTCGGCCTGTCGGCGCCGAGCGTTGCTGAGCGCCTGCGACGGCTGCAGGATGGCGGCGTGATCGAGGGCTATGCCGTTCGCCTCAATCCGGCTGCGCTGGGCCTGCCGCTTTCGGCCTGGCTGCGCATCAGGCCGGTACCCGGGCAATTGGCCGCTGTCGCCGAGATCATTCGCGACCTGCCGGAAATCGTGCAGTGCGACCGCGTGACAGGAGAGGACTGCTTCATCGCGCTGGCGCATGTCGGCTCGGTCGCCGATCTGGAGCGGGTGATCGACAAGATCATCCCGCACGCGATGACCAACACCGCAATCATCCAGTCCTCACCGGTCGAGCCGCGCTCGCCGCTGGAGGCGCTCAAGCGTCCAGGCTGAGATACCAGGGACCAAGCCGGCCCTTGATGTCCGCAGAGGTGGGAATGCCCGCCGGCCGAAAATCCCGCTTGCCTGTTTCAGACGTGTCCGCGTTTCATGCGCGCCTGCTTCAGGATGGCGCGCCAGCGGATCATGTCGAACGGGATCGGCTCGTTGCTGTTGGCGATATGGAAGATCTCATTGTTGACGTTCTTGAGCGAGCGCCAGAAATCATAGTCGGTAATGCGTGGATCCGCGGCCAGCCTGTCCACCTCGACCTTGATGTCGGTCTTCATGCACGTCCCTCGAAACGGCTGCCCCACCGTCCGCAAAACTTCGATGCGGACCGTTTTGGGACAAGCTGCTGAGTCGTTCAACGACTCAACCGGCTTGCCCCCGTTAAAACCCCGGTAAGGTTAACGCGGGCGTCGCGGCGCTTCAAGCGCTCTTGCGTCGTATCCCGATGGAACGACCCGCCCGCTCGGGCATGGGCAGTTGCGCGTGCGCGGCTCGCATCGCCTCGACCCTGGCGAGAACGTCGGCCGGGAAGGGCGCCACTTTCGGTCCGGACATGTCGACATGCAGCGCGAGCTGCTCGGAGGTCGCCGCGAGCCAGCCGTCGACATGGCGGATTTCCTGGTAGAAGCGCAGCCGCTTCTCATCATGGTCGATGAGCTGGAACGAACCACGGACCTTGTGGTCGAGATGAAGCTCCTGCACGTAGCAGACATGCACCTCGGCGCTGTAGATGGTCAGCCGGCGGTTGCGGGCGTAATCCGGCCCCATGTCCAAAGCGGCGAAGGCCTCGTCGGAACAGCGGTCGAACAGGACGTTGTAATAGGCCATGTTGAGATGGCCGTTATAGTCGATCCAATCGTTCTCGATGCCCATGACGGCCGAGATGAAGGGGGCAGGGGTCGACATGAAAACTCCTTGTTCTGGCGCTGGACAGCGCATGCAGGCTGAGACTAAGCAGACTCCGTTGGCTTCGCCAAAGCGACGTCCGCTCCAGGGTTGTTCGTCGCAGGTTCCCGCCGCATGGCCATGGGACATCTAGCGGAACCCGCCTACAGCGCCGCTGGTCCTTTCGGACGGGCGAGGGACGCTGTAGCACTTCTACAGTGCGCATGGTCCTGTTCGGAAATCGATTCCGATTTCCGGGGTCACGCGCCAGGCATCCGTAGCCGTTTCACAGGACGGCCACTGGTCCATTCGCGGAGGAATTCATGGCTCTGAGCGACCTCAACCCGGTCGAACGAAACGAGGAGGGCATCGCCGCGGTGCTCGGCATCCTCAAGCAGCGCTTCGGCGACCGCTTTCAGACCGGGCAGGCGATTCGCTCGCAGCATGCGCACACCACCACCTACATCCCGACCCAGGCGCCGGACGGCGTGGCTTTCCCCGAGAGCACGGCCGAGGTGCAGGAGATCGTTAGGGCCTGCGCCGAGCATCGCGTGCCGGTGATCGCCTTCGGTGTCGGTTCCTCGCTCGAAGGTCATACCAATGCGCCCGGTGGCGGCATCTCGGTCGACACGTCGCGCATGAACCGCATCCTGTCCGTCAACCCGCAGGACCTCGACTGCACGGTCGAGCCGGGTGTGACGCGCGAGGAACTGAACCGGCACCTGCGCGATACCGGCCTGTTCTTTCCCATAGACCCTGGCGCCAATGCCTCGCTGGGCGGCATGGCGGCGACGCGTGCCTCCGGCACCAACGCGGTGCGCTACGGCACCATGCGCGAGAACGTGCTGTCGCTGACGGCCGTCATGGCCGACGGCGAGATCGTGACGACGGGCAAGCGGGCGAAGAAGAGCTCCGCCGGCTACGACCTCACAAGGCTGATTGTCGGCTCGGAAGGCACGCTCGGCATCATCACTGCGCTGACGCTGAAGCTTCAGGGTATTCCGCAGGCAATTTCCGGCGGCGTCTGCCCGTTCCCCAGCCTGGAAGCCGCCTGCAATGCGGTGATCGCGACGATCCAGATGGGTATTCCCGTGGCGCGCATCGAACTGGTCAACGCGCTGCAGATGCGGGCGATGAAGAACTACTCCAAGCTCGATTATCCCGAGAGCCCGTGCCTGTTCGTCGAATTCCACGGCAGCGACGCCGGTGTCGCCGAACAGGCCGAGACCTTCGGCATGATCGCCGAGGAGCAGGGCGGCGGACCATTCCTGTGGACCAGTGTTGCCGAGGAGCGGACCAAGCTCTGGAAGGCGAGGCACGACGCCTACTGGTCGTCGCTGACGCTGCGGCCGGGTGCCAAGGGCCTGTCGACGGATGTCTGCGTGCCGATCTCGCGCTTCGCCGAATGCGTCACCGAGACCGAGGCCGACATTGCCGAGATGGGGCTGATCGCGCCGATCGTCGGGCATGCCGGCGACGGCAATTTCCACGTGCTGGTGCTGATGGATGTCGACGATCCCAGGGAGATCGAGCTATCGGAGAAGTTCGTGGCGAGGCTCAACATGCGCGCGATCGCCATGGATGGCACCTGCACCGGAGAACACGGCATCGGCCAGGGCAAGGTCGGCTTCCTGCGCGAGGAACTGGGCCATGGCGTGGATGTCATGCGCACGATCAAGCAGGCGCTCGATCCGCTCAACATCATGAATCCCGGCAAGATCCTGCCCGGCCGCTGAGGGGGAGGCGCAGCCTGCTTCACGCCTATCGGCCTGATTTTTCCCGATTTTCGGCAAGGCCATGCTTTCGTTTCCCCGGCGCGGAGGCGGCCAACTCCCTCGTGTCTTGACCGCGCCGCCGTTCAGCCCGACAGTCTTGGGCGGGAGCAGTCGAGAGGAGAAACGGCTTATGGCTATTTCACGCAGGGAAGAGATCCGCGCGCTCAACGCCGACGAGCACGCCCTTGTGGAGAAGACGCATCATCCGGCGGTGCAGGAGCTTTCCGACGCCGACCTGTCCGGCCTTGTGAAGCTTGTGCGGGAGCGTCGCGACAAGGCGCAGACCGAGGCGCATCGGCGCCGTCGCGAGATGCGCGGCAAGGGCGCTCCCAAGGGTGCCGCCGCCTCGAAAGCCGACAGTGGTTCGCAGGTGAAGCTCGCGGTGCTGGCCATGGCCATGCGGCGCCTCAACGGCGAGGCCGAGCGGCGCCGGCAACTGGCGGCTAGCCTCGCCCTGATGGAGAGCGCGCGCAAGGCGCTGGCGATGAAACAGCAGGCCAAGGGCGACGGCGCCGCCTTCAACTCACGCACCGCCAGGAAGGGCATGCGGTCCGTGGCCAACCAGAAGGTGGCGAGCCTGGTGCGGCCGGCCGAACTCGGCCGGCAGCGCAAGGCCGGCAAGGTGGCGCAGGCCAAGCGCGACGCGCGCTAACCTTTTTCGCCGATCGAACCCGGAATGGCTTCCGCTAGGCGGCTCAGCGCGCCGCGGAGGATTGCTGGACGAGGTCCTGCAACGCCGGTCGTGTCGGCGCGAAGAACGTCGTGCCCGTATGCGGTGTCGAGAAATCGAGCAGCCTGTCATAGGCGCCGGCCGGCTCGCCGACATACATGCGCTGCAACATCTTCTCGATCACCCAGAGATATCTGCTGTAGCCGATGAAATAGGTGCCGTACTCGTTCTGGCCAGGCCGGCCGAACGGCATGTTGTCGCGCAGTATGTCGTATTCGTTGCCGGCATCGTCCTGGATCGTCGCCAGCGACTTGTGCGACTTGCGTGGCTTGTCGTCGTCGTCGATCTCGATGTTGTCGATCTTGGTGCGGCCGATGATCTCTTCCTGGACATGCGTCGGTGTTTTCGCCCAGGCGGGCATGTCGTGCAGGTATTTTTGCACGACGACGTAGCTGCCGCCGGCGAAGTCCGCATCCTCGTCGCCGACCAGGGCCGCGGCCGGAAGGTCGAGACCGGTCGGGTTGGCGGTGCCGTCGACGAAGCCGAGCAGGTCGCGCGCGTCGAAATAGCGAAAACTCGAAACCTCGTCGACGACGGTGATGCTGCCGCCAAGGCTGTCGAGCAGGATGCGCTCGAACTCGAAGCACATGTCGGAGCGTTCGGCGCGGATGTGGAACAGCAGGTCGCCCGCCGTCGAGGGCGCCGAATGAACCGCTCCCTTGACGGGCGCGAATGGTTTGAGCTCGCGCGGCCGACGGCCCGGCGACAGCCGATCCCACAGATCGGCGCCGACGCCGGCGATACAGGACAGACGGCCGGAGAGATCACGGAACCCGACATTCTTGACGAGGTCGTCGAGGCTGCCCAGCACAGAGGCAACTTTCGCAAGCGCGGCCTTGTCGGCGTTCACGGTGACGACGAGGAAAACCGCGGCCAGCGAGAGAGGGGCGTCGATGCTCTGCGCATCGATCGGGACCCTGTCCCAGTTCTTGCCTGACATCGGGAATGCTCCGTGCTGGGTTCAAAACATGGCGGTCGGGGACACCGCCACCGGGGCGGGATTTTCAGTGAAAAGATATCGTGATGGCGCGTCCTCGCGCAACAGAGCCGATTGTTCGAAGTTGCGCTTTCGTCAGCGGAAATTGCCTCTTTATCGACACGCTGTTGCGGGTAGAGTGCGGCTGATTTTCAACCGACCTCCTGAGGCTGATGCTCGCACGCCTGTTCGTGATCTTCGGTGGCATTTTCGTGCTGGTGCTGTGCGCGGCGCTGGTGGTGCCGTATTTTGTCGACTGGACCGGCTATCGCGCCGAGTTCGAGCGCGAGGCGAGCGCCATTCTCGGCCGCAAGGTGACGGTGCAGGGCGATGCGACTGCCAGATTGCTGCCGTTTCCATCGGTGACCTTCTCGAACGTTGCAGTGGCCGGCGGTCCTGACGGACAGCCCGCCATGACCGTCGAGACGTTCTCGATGGACGCGGAGCTGGCGCCGTTCCTGCGTGGCGAGGTGCTGATCTTCGACATGCGGCTCGTGCGCCCCAGGGCGACCATCGACATTGCCGCCGACGGCACGGTCGACTGGGCTATGCGGCCATCTTCGCCCTTCGACCTCAACCAGATCGCGATCGAGAAACTGACGGTGACGGATGGCGAGATCGCGCTGCGCCATGCCGCCGGCGGCCGCAGCCATCTCGTCTCCGAGATCAACTCGACCATTTCGGCCAAGTCCCTGGCCGGGCCATGGCGGATGGACGGCACGTTGCGGCTCGACGGGCTGCAAGCCACGGTCGGAGCCTCGACCGGACGCGCCGAGGGCGACGGCCAGATGCGGGTGCGGTTGAAGGTCGATCCGGATGCCTATCCTCTCGTCATCGAGACGGACGGCAATGCCGGCATTGTCAACGGCGCTGCTCTTTATTCGGGCCAGTTCAAGATTTCGGGCGTCGACCGCGGCGACGCCGACAAGGTGGCGGCGGAGTTGCGCGGCAGTGATGGCGAAACCGTCAAGGTCGTGGCGGGCAAGCCGGTCCCGGGGTTCCGGCTGAACGGCAAGTTCGCGCTCAACCACCAGAAGCTCGGCATAGATGAGTTCCGTTTCGAGACCGGGCCGCTGGACAATCCCTACACCGCTGACGGCAAGGCGTCGGTCGACCTTGGCCTGAAGCCGCGCTTCTCCATCGAAGCCAGCGGCGCGCAGGTTCAGTTCGACGAGACGATGGGCGGTTCGGGCACGGGATTGACCTTGCAGAAGCGCATCGCGGCGCTGGAGCAGGCGCTGGTCGCCCTGCCGAAGCCTACCATCCCGGGCACCGTGGAGGTGAGGTTGCCGGCGGTGGTTGCCGGCGACACCACGGTGCGGGATGTGCATCTTTCCGCCGAGCCTACCGATGGCGGCTGGTCGGTGAAGTCGCTGGCCGCCACGCTGCCGGGGCGTGCGACGCTGGAGGCCGACGGGCAGCTCAGCGTCCAGAACCGCTTCGGCTTCACCGGCTCGCTGCTGCTGGCCGTGGCGCAGCCCTCCGGCTTCGCCGCATGGCTGTCGAAGGATGTCGACGAAGCAATCCGGCGCCTGCCGGCGGCCGGGTTCAAGGCGAAAGTCGACCTCAGCGAGGACCGCCAGGCGTTCAGTGACCTCGAGCTGATCCTGGGCAAGGCCAAGTTCTCCGGCCGCATCGATTCCAGCCAGCCGCAGGGCGCCCGCCCATCGGTGCTGATGCAGCTCGAGGGCGGAGCGCTCGATGTCGACGGGCTGGCGGCCTTCGCCTCGATCTTCGTCAGCGACAAGGGGGCGAACCGCTTCGCCGACCGCGACCTCGATTTCCAGATCAAGGCCGGCCCGGTCAGCGCCGGCGGCCTGACCGCCGATACTGTCGACACCGCATTGAGGCTGCGGCAAGGCCTGCTCGAGATCGACCGGCTGTCGGTCGGCGGATTGGCCGGCGCTTCGATCAGCGCTACCGGCCGGGTCAAGGATTTCCCGGCGAGCCCGACGGGCAAGCTCGATGCCTCGGTGGTGGCCGTCGATCTGAAGCCGCTGATCGACGTCGCGGCGCAGCACTATCCGGACAACGCCGTGCTCAAGGGGCTGGCGGACCGGGTGGCCACTTTTCCAGAGCTCTTCCAGGATACCCGTATCGATTTCGTCGCAAGCGCCGCCGACAATGGCGATGGCACGACGGGTCTGGCAATGAGCGGGCAGGGCAAGGCCGGCGGTTCCGCCTTCTCGGCCTCGCTCTCCGGCAAGGGCGCACCGGGGCGGCTCGCGGAAGCGCCGCTCATGTTGACCTTCAACGCCAGGAACCCGGATGCGACGGCATTGCTGGCGCTCTACGGCCTGCCGACATTGCCACTCGGCATGCTGGGCGAAGCGAACACCGATATCACGGCGAATGGCTCGCTGGCCGGGGGGCTGAAGACCAGCTTCCGCCTGGCCGGAAACGACTTCAAGGCGGATTTCGAAGGCACGGTCACCGCTTCGCCGCAGGGCCCGACCGCTCGCGGCAAGATCGGCCTCGAAGCAGCCGATATCGAGCCCTGGCTGATGACGACCGGCGTCGGCCTGCCGGGGATGGGCACGGGTCTGCCGGCGACGCTCACGGCGCAGGCCGACTACGGCAACGGATTGTTGGTGCTGGACACGCTGGACGGAAAGCTCAACGGAGGCGCGGTGTCCGGCGACGTCAATCTCGACGTCAAGGGCGGCCTGCCGCATCTCTCCGGCGCGCTCAGCCTCGACGATCTCGACCTCGATCCGATGGTGACCTCGCTGTTCGGCGATTCAGCCCTGGCGAGCACTGGCGACGGAACCTGGCCATCGACGCCGTTCAGCCGCAAGTCGAGCCTGCCATTCACCGCCGACCTCGACCTGACGACAGGTGTACTCATCGCCGGCCCGCACGCTTCGGCCCGCGATGCGACCTTCTCGCTGAAGCTCGATCCGGGCGAAATCCGGGTCTCCGATCTCAAGGCGAAGTTCCTAGGCGGCTCGCTCGACGGCCTGTTCGACCTCAAGAACACCGACGGCACAGGCCTTTTCTCGGGGCAGATGAGGCTTGTCGATGCCGATCTGGCCTCCGTGCTGCCGGGCGCTGGCGTCAGCGGAAGGACCAATATATCGACCGCGCTGTCGACCAGCGGAAAGTCGGTGGACGCGATGATCGCGGCTTTGTCCGGCTCAGGCACCGCAACCTTGCAGGGCCTGTCGATAGCAGGGGTCAATCCCGACGCGTTCGGAACTTTCATTGCCAAAGCCGATGCGATTGGCCGCGATATAGACGCGGCCAAGACCGCCGGCTTCGCGCCTCAGGTAGCGTCCGCCGGCGATTTCGCGGCGACAGGCACCGACATCGCCTTCACGGTTGCCGGCGGTACACTGAGAGCGCCACCGGTCAATTTCGAGAATCCCGCCGCCACGCTGTCGGCCGATCTCTCGGCCGACCTCAACGCGGGCACCGTCTCGGCGCGCGGAGCAATCACCTACAAACCTGGCGACGAGACACTGGTCGGCTCCGAGCCGGCTATGAATTTCAGCGCCGAAGGGCCGTTCGGGGCCATAAAGCGCCAGTTCGACAGCGAGCCGCTGGCGCAATTCCTGACGCAGCGCGCGCTGGAGAAGGAGCAGCAGCGCGTCGAGGCGATGCAGGCTGCCCTGCTGGAGAAGCAGCGCCTGCGCCGCGAGGTCCGTTACTACGCCGCGTTGCAGGCCGATCGCGACGCGGCTGCGGCCGAAGAGCAGCGCAAGCTGGAGGAGGCGGCCCGGCAGAAGGCCGAGGCCGACGCCCGCGCGGCGGCGGAAGCAAAAGCCAGGGCCGACGCCGAGGCACAACAGAGGGCCGCGGACGCGGCGGCGAAGGCGCAGGCCGAACAGGAACGGCGCAGGGCCGAAGAGGCACAGCGCATCGCCGCCGAGGAAAAGGCCAGGTTGGAGGCTGAGCGAAAAGCGGCGCAACAGCAGCCGTCGCAAGCTACGCAGCCGCCGCAGGTCGAGCGCGCGCCGTTGCCGCCGACCAGCGACGGGACACCGGCGACGCCCAAGGGCAACCCGTTCACGATCGAGAACCTGCTGAAGTCGCTGCCGTAGGTAGCGGCGTGGGCAGGGAGGCGTAAACACCGGCGTCTCCCGGCCATGATTGCATCGTTCAAGCCAGCCATGCTGGCGAGGGGTTCCCCTTGTCCGCCCACAGCTTCGCAAGGGGGCACCCGGAGGATGCCCAGGCAATTCTTGTGCTTGCTCAGGTCGAGCCAAGGCGTTCGCCATGCCGGCGATCCGCCGAGCCCTTGATTTCCATTGCCCGAATGGCGAATGATGCGGGCGTAGTTGGGGGATTACAGAAAATCGCTTTCGATCTGCGGTCTATAGTCGACAGGTCCGCCCGGATCACCGAAGCGGCCGATCGCGCCGTTTTCGAAGCAGGTGCCTGGGATGATTTTGTCGAACTGCTCGGCGATGCTGTTCCGGATACCTGCATAGTGTTCCAACGCTTCAACCTGCGCCGGAACAGGGTCGACTATGATCGCGTCCTGAACATGGACCCGGACGATGAGTCCAGCTACCGGCAACATTATTGTAGCTTGAATCCATGGGTCGAGCCGATGCGCTCCGTGCCGCCCGGCACGGTGCTCGTCAGCGAGCGCGACTGCCCTTCCGGCAGTTTCAGCCATACGGAGTTCTACGACTGGCTGCATCCTGAAATGCGCGCGGGAGCGGCGATCATTCTGGAGGCAGGTGGTGAGAACCTGGCTGTCATAGGCGTCCACTACGGTGTCGGGCGCGCCGGCGCCCTTGACGAACCTGTCTCCGAATTGCTGCGACGGATCAGCGGGCCATTGCTGCGATCCATGGAAGCCGCGCGCCTGTTGGAACGGACGATGGATCGTGAAAGGTCGGCCGCGGCAATCGTCTCGCTTACCCGCGACATCGCTTGCGTGGTTGACGAGCAGCTGAAAGTCACCGACGCCAACGCACGTGCAGAGAGCGAATTCCAGCTTCGCAAGGTGGTCTCGCTGCGGGCCGGCAGGTTTTCCGTTCCGGCGCCCGATATCAACGGCTGGCTGGGGGATACGCTGGCGCTTTTGGCGGCGGGACGCGAGCCCGCTGCGACGACGAAGGTGTTCCTTGCCGATGGTGTGCATCAGATCGGCGTTGTGCGCCTTCCCGAGGGCTCCGCGCTGTTTTCGAGCGGCCCGCTTTTTCTGATCATCGTGCGCAATCTGTCGGCCCCGGCGGGAGCCGGCACGATCTCGGATCTGGCCGCCGCATTTGGTCTGACACCGGCTGAGATCAGGTTGTGCGAGACGCTTTTGCAGGGCCATTCGCTGAAGGACGCCGCCGACATGCTCGGAGTGGCTTCCGAAACGGCCAGGCACAGGCTGAAGACGATCTTCCAGAAGACCGACACCCACAAGCAGAGCGAATTGATAGCGCTTCTTGGACGTCTGCTTTGACGCCTTGAGCCAGTCCTGGCGATGGTGGACGCCTCAGTCGCCGCCGTTGCGGGAGAGCAGGCGCCGCAGCATCGGCTCGATGCGCGACAGTTCGTCGAGATGCGCGGCGGAAAGGTCCGCCAGGCAATCCTCGGCATATCCGGTGAGCCGCAGGAGGACGCGGCGATGATCCTGCTTGTCCTGGTCCCTGACGACGAGGCCGGCTTCGCAAAGCCGGTCGACAAGCTCCACCGCGCTGTGATGGCGGATGCGCAGGCGCTCGGCAAGGTCGCCGACCGTCACTGGGCCGCCGCCCGGAAAGCCCTTGATTGCCAGCAACGCCTGATGTTGGCGCGGGGTGAGGCCCGCTCCATTGGCCTGTGTCTGGCTGAATTCCAGGAAGCGTCGGATCAGATAACGAAACTCTGAAAGCATCTGATACTGGGGCTGGCTGGTGGCGGGAGTTTGTCTTGGTGGGTCTGTCATGCGCGACCTTTGTTCCTTTCCCGGCGAAAGCTCAAATGCTTTTGACCAGAACGGGCTTGAAAATTTATATCGTGATACGATACAGCGGGCGGCGCAATCGCGCGCGCCGGGCTGGCGCGCGCCGGAAACAGGACCCACGATGAAATCCAGCCATGCCGACAAATCCAACCGCGCGGATACTGGCCATCTGCGTGACTTCACCACCGACGCGCGGGTGCTTTTCATCGCGGCCATCGCGGTCGTGGTGGCCACGGCGGGGCTATTTGCCGGCATCGCGCTGCTCAAGCTGATCCGGCTCGCCACCAACATTGCCTATTTCGGCCAGTTCAGCTTCGCCGAGCTGCGGCTCCAGGACACGCCGCTCGGCCATGCGGCCTTCATCATTCCGGTCATCGGCGCGCTGATCATCGGCCTGATGGCCCGGTTCGGCAGCGAGAAGATCCGGGGCCACGGCATTCCCGAGGCGATCGAGGCGATCCTGCTCGGCCGTTCACGACTCGACGCCAAGGTGGCCGTTCTGAAGCCGCTGTCGTCGGCGGTCTCCATCGGCACCGGAGGTCCGTTCGGCGCAGAGGGACCGATCATCATGACCGGCGGCGCCATCGGTTCGCTGATCGCTCAGGCGCTGCCGGTGAGCGACCATGAGCGCAAGACCTTGCTGGTCGCCGGTGCCGCGGCCGGCATGACCACGGTGTTCGGCACGCCGATCGCGGCCATCATGCTGGCGGTCGAACTGCTCCTGTTCGAATGGACGCCGCGCAGCTTCATCCCGGTGGCGGTCGCCGCCATCATCGCCGAGGTCGAACGCACGCTGCTGCACCTGCCAGGGCCGATCTTCCCGTTCCAGGGCGGCATGGCGGTGTCGGTCGCAGGGCTCGGCGGCTGGGTGCTGATCGGCATCGCGGCAGGACTTCTCTCGGGGCTGCTGACGCAGATGGTCTATGCCTGCGAGGATGCTTTCCAGAAGCTGCCCATCCACTGGATGTGGTGGCCGATGATCGGCGGCCTTGTGGTCGGCCTCGGCGGGTTGATCGAGCCAAGGGCGCTCGGCGTCGGCTACGACAACATCGCCGACATGCTGGACGGACGCACCTTGGCGGCCGCAGCGCTTCTGCTGCTCGTCGTCAAGGCCACGATCTGGTCGGTGGCGCTCGGTTCGGGGACCTCCGGCGGCGTTCTGGCGCCATTGCTGATCATGGGGGGCGCAATGGGAGCCGTGCTTGCAGGCGTGCTGCCGGCGGCCGATCCCGGCTTCTGGGCGCTGCTGGCGATGGCCGCGACGATGGGGGGCACGATGCGGGCGCCGCTGACGGCCACCTTCTTCGCGACCGAACTGACCGGCAACACGCATGTGCTGGTGCCATTGATCGCGGCCTGCGTCACGGCGCACGCGGTGACGGTGCTGCTGATGAAGCGCTCGATCCTGACCGAGAAAGTGGCGCGCCGCGGCCACCATCTCGTGCGCGAATATCGCGTCGATCCGTTCGCCCTGACAAGGGTGCGCGAGGTGATGACGACGGCTGTCGAGAGCGTGCCGGCCAACATGACGCTGCATGGCGCCGCCGCATTCCTGACCTCGCCGGAGACGCGGCATCCCAGCTTCCCGGTCGTGAACGCCGAGGGCCATGTGCTGGGCGTCATCGATCCGCCGGCAATCCTGCGCTGGCGCCGCGCCGGCGTGCACAGGACCGCGACGCTGGGCGAATTGCTGTCCGGCGGCAAGGTGACGCTGGCCTATCCGGATGAATATCTGGAGGGGCTCTCGGACAAGTTGCTCCTGGCCAACGTCTCTCATCTGCCGGTCGTCGCGCGCGAGGATGCCAGGCTGGTCGGTTATGTCGGGTGGAAGGACCTGATGCGCGTCAGGTCGAAGAAGCAGGCGGAGGAGCGCGAGCGTTCGACCATGCTCGGCTTCGGCGCGCGCCGGACCAAAGGGCAGGGCATCGTCTGATATCCCGGAGCGGGAGGTGTTCAAGCCCCTCGCTCCATTTCCAGGTTCATGCGGGGCAAGCCGCCCCGGCCGGCAAGCTGCGGGCGGGTTCAGGTCCTTGCAGGCCCGGTCTTGGCCCAGGCCAGCACATAGAGCCTGAGCGCCGAGGACAGGTTTGTTTCGCGCGGTCGGCCTTCGTCGACCTCCGCAACCAGCGCGGCAAGCGTCATCTTCCTTGCGGCGGAGATGGCGACGAGGTCGTCGTAGAAAGGTTTTTCCAGCGAATAGCTGGTGCGATGTCCGCGGATCGTCACCGAACGTTTTTCAACCGGGCTCACCGCCGACCGTTCAACGGTCTTCCGGTCCGGCCGGCTTTTCGCGGCGATGACCGGCGACAAAATCCTCGCCGCGCTCGGCGACAAGTCTGTCGCGTTCCTTTTCGGCTTTCGTGCGGCCGTGCAGCGCGCGGTTCTGGCCGGCGACGCGTTCCTTCTCCGCCCGCGCCTTCTGCTTGCGGGCCTGGCGGAGATTGACGATGTCGGCCATGGCTCGGTTGCTTGCTGGAGACGGGCTATTTCTTGCGGAAGGCGTCGAGGGAGACGACTTCGGCGCTCTTGGAAGCATCGGCGGCGGCCGGCTTCTTCTCCGCGTCGTCGGCGTTTTTCTTCTTCGGCTCGGGTTTCTTTTCAGCGGCCACGGCGCGAGGCTCGGGAGCAGGGCGTGCGGGCGCTTCCTCGGCCGCCGCGCCTTCCGTCTTGACGTCGAACTCGAGCTCGAAATTCACCGACGGGTCGTAGAAACCGCGCACCGCTGAGAACGGGATTTCCAACTTCTCCGGCACGTCCGAGAAGGACAGGCCGACCTCGAAGCCGGTGTCGGTCACCTTGAGGTCCCAGTATTGGAACTGGATGACGATGGTCATCTGTTCGGGATAGCGCTCGCGCAAGCGCGACGAGACGCGCACACCAGGGGCGCCGGTCAGGAAGGTGATGAAGAAATGATGGTTGCCGGGAAGGCCGGTGCGCGCCACCTCGGCCAGGACCTTGCGCATGACGCCGCGCAATGCCTCCTGGGCCAGGATGTCGTAGCGGATGTGGTCGTCGGCCATCGTCTGGTCGGGTTCCGTTGAATCGTCCGCATAGCTGTAATCAAGCTTGAGGGCGGCGTAAACCGCATATAGCTCTCGGTCGAGCGGCGATACCGCCGATTGCCGACGATTTGATCGCTCACGCTTCTGCGAGGACAGGATGCCGTTCGCCGACGGCAACGTTCCGCCGGGCGCCGAAGGCTCGCAGGAAGGTGCGCACGCCGTTGGTCGCTGAGCGCAGGATGTCCTCCTCGCGCGGCGTGCCGCCGAGCATGAACGTGGTCTGGAGCTCGGCGTTGACGAGGCCGAGGAATTGGCGCGCGGCCACGTCGGGATCGTCGATCGTGAGGTGCCCGCCATGCGCCAGCCGGGCGAAGCGGGCGGCAATCGCGGGCAATGTCCGGCCAGGGCCCTGTTCGAGCCATTCGGCGAACAGCTCGGGATAGCGCTCGCCCTCGGCCTGGATCAGCTTGCGCAGGAACTTGCCGTCGCGGCTGCAGATGCAATTGCGGTTCAGGCGCACGGCAAAGCCGATCAGGTCGGCCTCGAGATCGACCGGCTGGTCGGGAAAAGTGGCTATGGTGGCGAAGATGCCGGCGTTGCAGCGCTCGGTGAGATCGCGCACCACGGCGATGAAAAGCCTCTCCTTGTCGCCGTGATGATTGTACACGGTCTGGCGAGAGACGCCCGCCTCGGCGGAGATCAGGTCGATATTGGCGCCGGCGAAGCCTTCACGGCAGAAGACGGACGCAGCCGCCTCGACGATCGAGACACGCTTGGCTTCGTGGCCGCGTGGCGGGAAAGTGTCAGGAGACACGCTGGTTTTCATGAAAATCTATATAGAGGTGATTGACGATTTAGACAAGGCTGTCTAAATTTGTTGACATAGAAAGTCGCGGTACTCGCTCCGAAAGAGAGTCGGAACGCGTCGGGATGGAACGTCCTTGGGTTCGAGCCGCACTAGCGGCGGCAGCCAGATCCGAAAGAAGCCTATCATGAGTCCCAAATTCCTCCGCATCGCGGTCGTGCTCGGCCTGTTGTCCGCGATCGGCCCGTTCGCCATCGATATGTACCTTCCGGCGCTGCCGTCGATCGGCGAGGATTTCAAGGCCGGCACGTCCGCGGTCCAGATGAGCCTGCTGATCTTCTTCCTCGCCATGGGGGCGGGCCAGATCGTCGTCGGGCCGATCTCCGACATGGTCGGGCGCAAGCTACCGCTCTATGGCGGGCTGGCGCTGTTCATGGTCGGTGGCATTGGCTCGGCGCTGGCGCCGTCCATCGAATGGCTTATCGCTTTCCGTTTCGTGCAGGGGCTGGGCGCCAGCGCCGGCATGGCGGTGCCGCGCGCCATCGTGCGCGACCTCCACACGGGCACGGAGGCGGCGAAGCTTATGTCGCTGCTGATGCTGGTGTTCTCGGTGTCTCCGATCCTGGCGCCGCTGACCGGCAGCCTGATCATCGAGGGCTTTGGCTGGCGCGCGGTGTTCTGGACGGTGTCCGGCGCGGCGGCGCTGGCGACGATCCTGCTGGCGACGGGCCTCACCGAGACGCGTCCGCTCGAGGAGCGGGCCGGTTCCTCCTTCGGCAGCGCGCTCAGGGGGTATCGCTTCCTGATGGGCGACCGCAACTTCCTCGGTCTGACGGCGATCGCCGGCTTCGCGATCTCCAGCTTCTTCGTCTACCTGTCGAGCTCGTCCTTCATCCTGATCGACCATTACGGGCTGTCGCCGTCGCTCTACAGCGTGTTCTTCTCGATCAACGCGGTGGCGTTCATCGGCATGTCGCAACTCACCGGCACGCTCGCCGGGCGGTTCGGGCTGCGGCGCGTGGTGCGCGTCGCCGTCACCGGCTACGCCACGACGATGGTGGTGCTGCTGGCCGTGATGGCCACGGGCGTCGACCGGCTCGACGTGCTGGCGGTGCTCCTGTTCATCGGCTACGGCTTCGTCGGCCTGGTCATTCCGACCACCTCGGTGCTGGCCATGGAGGAACACGGCGCCATCGCCGGCACCGCTTCGGCGCTGATGGGCACGCTGCACTTCGCCATCGGCGCGGTCGCCATGGGCGTGGCCGGCCTGTTCTTCGACGGCACGCCGCTGCCGATGGTTGCCGGCATCGCCATCTGCGCGGTGCTGTCCTTCACGCTGGCGCAGTTCACGCTCGGCCGGAGCCGCGAGGCTGTCGAGGCTCCTGCGGAATAGCGATCGTCATTGCGAGTTTGAGAATTGGAAAGGCCGGGTCACCCCGGCCTTTTTCATATCGCCTCACTCGATTCCGGCTTCGGAGAGAATCATCCGCAACCGCGTTTCGACCGAAGCGCGTGGCAGTTCGAGAAGCTCGTAGCCGAGTTCCGCATAGACCTTGCGTACCGCCTGAAAGGTGCGTTCCGCCTCGTCGAGCGTCTGCATTCTTTCGGTATCCTGCTCGAAGATCTCGGGCCAGGGCGGGGCGATGAAGACGCGCCTGTTGTAGCGGAAGTGCCGGGCTGCGTTGGCGATATGGTCGGGCACTGGCAGGCCGCAGAGCCTGAGATAGCCCATCGTGTCGGGAACGCCGCGATCGAAAAATACCGGCCCGGCCTCGCCGCGCGCCACCTGGTAGGAGCGCAGCTCCCAGGACAGCATGAGTTCGGCAAAGAGCGTCCGGTCGGCCCAGGGCAGGGCAGCGGCGCCGATCGCCTGCTGGTTGCGGATGATGCCGCGTCCGGCTTCGACGGTGGTCGCGAGGCCCCGCTTTGCTAGGGCCTCGATCAATGTGGTCTTGCCGGAGCCGGGGCCGCCGGTCAGCACGAAGAATCGGTCGGAATCGTCTCGCATTGTCGTCCATCCAGAAATGACGGCAGGCACGCTCGCACGCGCCTCGATCGGCCATGGATGGCCTGCGGCACGCCCGAAGCGTTCTGTCGTGGGGGAAATGTGGAAAGGGGGAGAAGTGGAGGTTTCTGTTGCCAGGTACCTCCGAACCCCGCCTAGAAGTGCGAACCGCTAGGGCTTGATTTGAAGCGTTCGCGCCGCATTAAGCAGCGAGACGAGCTTCCGCATAGTTGTCGTTGGCAACTATAAGTTTAGCCCGATGACGGTGGTACAATGCCGGGCAAAAGTACGATCTTTACACCTTCGTCGATCCTATTTCGCCCCCAGCAGAAGCCGCTCCGTTGCCAGAGCGGCTTTTGGTGGAGGCGCCGGGTACCGCCCCCGGGTCCGAACGGCTTATTTCATCGCCTGTTTATCGCCATAGTCGGTCAAGCCGACGAAGCGAATATAGGGGGGTGGCGCGAGAAATGAAAGGCCGCAATGGCGGTTTGTCGGCGATCCCAAAACGATGGCGCAAGGGTTGACTCGGGCGCGCTCTCACCACAAGCTTCGCGGCGGTGAGGACCTGCCACCTAGCGCACAAGTTGCGAAGCGCGCCACAGCCCTCATCGAACCGCATTTTGGCGCCGACGAGGGGAAACCGATGTCCGACTATCTCGCAGACGTGAAGAAATATGATGCTTCGGCCAATGCCGAAGCGGTCGAGAAGATTGTCAAGCACCTGGGCATCGCGCTCAGGAACCGCGATTCCTCGCTGGTTTCCTGCACCGACCCGAAGGAGCTTGAGCGCGTCAGGGAAAGCTGGGTGGGCAAGAAGCTCGGCATCGCCGACGCGAAGAAGGCCGACGCCGCGATCGAGAAGGTGTGCAAGGCCATGCATGCCGACCATTCCAAGCACCGCGTCACCTTCTACTATTTGGTGGCGAAGGACCTGGGCAAGCTCGGCTCTCTCTAGGGCTTTTCTGCAGCACTATCTTGCCCGGAAAGTCCGTAACTTTCGGGTTCGTGCCTTAAAGCGCTTGCGCGATTCCAGAGGCGGCTTCCGGGGCGGGACGGAAACGCCGCGCCTGCAGAGCGTGTTGCTCTCCTAGCAGACATGGCTGAGGACGATCGGGACATGCTTGTGCATGTCCTCGTTCGTTTCTGGCGATGGCACCTGTTGTGTCGCTTGATTCGAGCCTGTGGCGTGTCGGGCCTGTGGACAGCAGGCCCGCTTTGCAGTGTTCGGCGGCGGCTGCCTCGGTTATGATGCCTCGACACCCGAATCGAGCCGGATTCCATGCGCCAGTATCTCGACCTCCTGCAGCACGTTCTGGACAACGGTGTTGACCGTGGCGACCGCACGGGCACCGGCACGCGCTCGGTGTTCGGCCACCAGATGCGCTTCGACCTCTCGCGCGGCTTTCCCGTCACCACCACCAAGAAGCTGCACCTGAAGTCGATCATCCACGAGCTCCTCTGGTTCCTGGCCGGTGACACCAACACCAAGTACCTCAAGGACCATGGCGTCTCGATCTGGGACGAATGGGCCGACGAGAATGGTGATCTCGGGCCGGTCTACGGAAAGCAGTGGCGTTCATGGCCCGATGGTAATGGCGGCGTGATCGACCAGATCGCCAATCTGCTGATCGAGATCCGCCGCAATCCCAATTCGCGCCGGCTGATCGTCTCGGCGTGGAACCCGGCCGAAGTGGAGGCGATGGCGTTGCCGCCCTGCCATTGCCTGTTCCAGTTCTACGTCTCGCAGGGCCGTCTTTCCTGCCAGCTCTACCAGCGCTCGGGCGACATTTTCCTTGGCGTGCCCTTCAACATCGCCTCATACGCGCTGCTGACGATGATGGTGGCGCAAGTCACTGGGCTGAAGGCGGGCGATTTCGTCCACACGCTCGGTGACGCGCATCTTTACGCGAACCATTTCGAGCAGGCGCGCGAGCAACTGCGGCGCACGCCGAGGACGTTGCCGACGATGCGGATCAATCCCGACGTGAAGGACCTCTTCGCCTTCCGTTTCGAGGACTTCCAGCTCGAGAACTACGAGGCCGACGCCTCGATCAGGGCGCCGATCGCTGTGTAAGCGAACGCCAGGCGGCGCCCTGGTCGCCGGACAGGCTATCCGATCTCGAAGTCGCCTGTCTGCGGCGGCGCGATCGGCGTGAACAGTTCGCGGTCGGGCTTCAGGTCCAGCAAGGGCGTGCCGTCGACGCAATCCATACCCTTCACCAGCAGAGTCGCGCCCTCCACGCCAACGAGGGTGGCAATCGACGTGCCGATCGGGTTTGGCCGCACCGGCGAACGCAACGCGAAGGTGCCGCGCGTGCTGCCGTCATTGGCCGGGCTCTGCATGACAAGGTCGCGCCGCGACAGGTGCAGCCAATAGAGCACCTCGAGCCTTTCGAACGCTGCGACGCCTGCCAACGCCTCGCGCCACGGATCGAATACTTCGATCCGGCACACCGGACCGTCGGCGCGGCCCTGGCGCGGCGTTACCATCCGCGAGGTCCAAGGGGTGCGGATGACGCCGATGAACACCAGCCCCGCGTCGGTCGGCGGCGGCGGGGCGACGGCGCGCTCGCCCTGCCTGATCTCGTTTTCGCGCACCATGTCGTCAGTCGATGCCGACCATGACGTCCGATGCCTTGATCACCGCATAGGCCTGCTTGCCCTTTTCGAGCTTGAGGTCGGCGACTGCCTCATTGGTGATCGAGGCGGTGACGATGGCGCCGCCGATGTCGATGCGGACATGCGATGTGGTGGCTCCTTTGACGATCTCGGTGATGGTGCCTTTGAGGGTGTTGCGGGCGCTGATCTTCATATGAGGTCTCCCTTCGATCGTTCGCTGTATCCGGCGATCTTCATCGCGGGTCGCTTCGCTGGCAAGACCCTAAGCAATGATCTCGGCAAAAAGCCTTTCTTTGTTATGTTCATCTAGATATATCGATTGACAGGCTCTGGGCCGCACGGATTTCAAATTTGGGAGAGTTTCATGCTGACGCGCAAGGATTTCGGATTGAAGGCGATCGCCCTTGGCGGGCTCGCGGCGGCACTTCTGGCGGCGGCGCCGGCGGCGCATGCGGAAGACAAGGTGGTGGTGTTCGCGGCGGCAAGCCTCAAGGACGCGCTCGACGCTGTCAACAAGGCGTGCGAGGCCGATGTCGGCGAGGCGGCAACGATTTCCTATGCGGCGAGCTCGGCGCTGGCCAAGCAGATCGAGGGCGGGGCGCCGGCCGACGTGTTCATCTCCGCCGACCTCGACTGGATGAAATATCTCTCCGACAAGAAGCTGACCAAGCCCGACACCGAAGTGAAGCTGCTCGGCAACGAGATCGTGCTGGTGGCGCCGAAGGATTCGTCGGCCGAGATCAAGATCGAGAAGGGTTTCGACCTGTCCAAGCTGATCGGCGACGGCAAGCTGGCGATGGGTGACTTCAAGGCGGTTCCGGCCGGCAAGTACGGCAAGGCGGCGCTGGAATCGCTCGGCGTCTGGTCGTCGGTCGAGGGCAAGGTGGCGCAGGCCGAGAACGTGCGCGCCGCGCTGAAGCTGGTGGCGACCGGCGAGGCCGCCGCCGGCATCGTCTATGCCACCGACGCGCATGCCGAAAAAGGCGTCAAGGTGATCGGCACCTTCCCGGAGGATACGCATCCGCCGATCGTCTATCCGGTTGCCCAGACCGCGGAATCGAAGGACAAGGATACGCCCGCATTCCTGAAATGCCTGCAGTCCGCGAAGGCCGCAGCACTGTTCAAGGAACAGGGTTTCACGGTGCTCGCACCCACCAATTGAGTTAGCCCGCGACGCATGAACTGGCTGCTGGATCTCACTCCCGACGAATGGAATGCGGTCCGGCTGTCGATCAAGGTTGCCACGGTGGCGATGCTGTTCAGCCTGCCGCCGGGCATAGCGATTGCGCTCCTGCTGGCGCGGGGCCGCTTCTGGGGCAAGACGCTGCTCAACGGCCTGGTGCACCTGCCGCTGATCCTGCCGCCTGTCGTGACCGGTTATCTGCTGCTCATCACCTTCGGTCGACGCGGTCCGGCCGGTGCCTTCCTGGAACAGCATTTCGGCATCGTCTTCTCCTTCCGCTGGACGGGTGCGGCGCTCGCCTGCGGCGTCATGGGATTTCCGCTGATGGTGCGGGCGATCCGCCTGTCCATCGAGGCGGTCGACCGCAAGATGGAAGCGGCGGCCGGTACGCTCGGCGCCAACCCCGCCTGGGTGTTCGCCACCATAACCCTGCCGCTGATCCTGCCGGGCCTCATCGCCGGCGCGATCCTGTCCTTCGCCAAGGCGATGGGCGAGTTTGGCGCCACCATCACCTTCGTCTCCAACATCCCCAACGAGACGCAGACGCTGCCGTCGGCGATCTACACCTTCACGCAGGTCCCGGGCGGCGATGAGGGCGCGCTCAGACTGACGCTGATCTCCATCGTCATCTCGATGGCTGCGCTCGTCGCCTCCGAGGTGCTGGCGCGCCGCATCGGCCGCAGGATGGATATCGAATGAGCCTGCTGGTCGACATCGCCCACCGGCAAGGCAGCTTCGGGATCGAGGCTCGCTTCGAAAGCGCCGGCCGGCTGACCGCGCTGTTCGGCCCGTCCGGCTCGGGCAAGACGACGCTCATCAACATGATCGCCGGGCTGGTTCGGCCCCGCACGGGGCGCATCGTGGTCGATGGCCGGGTGCTGGTCGACAGCGAGGCCGGCATCTTCGTGCCCAGGCACAAGCGGCGCATCGGCATGGTTTTCCAGGATGCGCGCCTGTTTCCGCATATGAGCGTGGCGAGCAACCTGCGCTATGGCCGCTGGTTCACGCCGGCGGCTGAGCGCTATGCCGACATGGAGGCCGTGGTGGAACTGCTCGGCATCGGCCAGTTGCTCGACCGCCGCCCGGCGAAGCTGTCGGGCGGTGAAAAGCAGCGCGTGGCGATCGGCCGGGCGCTGCTCGCCAGCCCGAGACTGCTGCTGATGGACGAGCCGCTGGCTTCCCTCGACGAGGCGCGTAAGGCTGAGATCATGCCCTATATCGAGCGTCTGCGCGACGAGACCAAAATCCCGATCGTCTATGTCAGCCACTCCATCGCCGAGGTGGCACGGCTGGCGAGCGACGTGGTGATGCTGGCGCAGGGAAAGGTGGCGGCCTTCGGCCCCACCACGGAGATCATGCGCCGGCTCGACCTTCTGCCGGCCGAGGAGCGGGGCGAGGGTGGCGCCGTGCTCGACATGACGGTGCTGCGCCACGACGAGATGTTCGGCATGAGCGTGCTGGGCTCCGCCGCCGGCGAGATCCGCGTGCCGCGCCTCGCAATCGCTCCCGGCGCGCCGGTCCGCATCCGTATCCGCGCCCGTGACGTGATGATCGCCACCGAGCGGCCGGCGGGGTTGAGCGCGCTCAACATCCTGCCGGGTGAAGTCGTGGCGATCGGGCGCGGTGAGGGGCCGACGGCCGAGATCAGCATCGACTGCAACGGGTCGGTCGTGCTGGCGCGCATCACCGAGCAATCGCGCCAGGCGCTGAAGCTCGATGTCGGCGGCAAGGTCTTCGCCGTGGTCAAGACGGTGAGTTTCGATCAGGCCAACACCGGCACCGGCTTGCCAGCCCAGGCGGATATCTGACATGGCGGCTTCCATCGCTATGTCGAATTGGAATAACGGTTTCGCCGAACGCCTTACGGGACTATCATGGGCGTAACTTGCGGAGGACAAGAATGCCGTCGCTGAGCTTGCGGATCAATCTCGACCCGGACGGACGCATCGGGCCGGGCAAGATCGAGCTTCTCGAGCAGATCGCCGCCTTTGGCTCGATCTCGGCCGCGGCGCGCGGCATGGAGATGTCCTACAAGCACGCCTGGGATCTCGTCGAAGACATGAACCGGGTGTTCGGCAAGCCGTTGGTGTCGGCGCAGACCGGCGGCCGCAAGGGTGGCGGGGCGCAGTTGACCTCGGTGGGGCTGGCAGTCGTCAGCCGGTTTCGGGCCATCGAGCGGGCGGCCGCTTCAGCGGCGGCCGTGCATATGGAAGCGCTGCAGGCGGAGATCGATGCGGGGTAGGGAATAGGGCAGTAGGAAGTGGTTTCCGGAGCTTCGACCGCGGATCATCCCTGCTGCCGTACTGCCTTATTCCCTTACTGCCTTGGTCCTGCCTCTACTGCCCTGATTTGCGCAGCAAATAGGTATCCATGATCCAGCCCTTCCTGCGGCGGGCTTCCTCGCGCGTCCTGACGATTTCCGCGCCAACGTCGCCGAGGCGACCCGAGAGGATGATCTCGTCGGGGGTGCCGAGATAGGCGCCCCAATGGATGAGAAGATCGGGGTCGTCCAGCGTTCCAAAGGCGCATTTGCCGTCGAGCATGACGACGACGCTGCCGGCATCGTCCGGCATGCCTTCTTCCGTGAGGCGGCGGCCGGTGGTGATCAGCACGGGGTCGCCGATGCGATTCAGCGCCATCTGGTGGCTCGCGGCCAGCGCCTGGACGGCGGTGATGCCGGGAATGACGTCGAGGGAAAAGGCGACATTACCCCGGGCGCGCACGCGCTCCAGGATGCGTAAAGCGCTGTCGTAGAGCGAAGGATCGCCCCAGATCAGGAAGGCGCCGCAACCGTCCTCCTCCACCTCGTCGCGGATCAGGCTCTCGTAGATCGCTGCGATCGCCTCGTGCCAGTCGTCGACGGTAGTGCGATAGGATGGCGCGGGCTCGGCCCGCACCGGTACGTCGAACTCCACGCGGCGCGACCTGGGGTTGGTGACGAAGCGATCGCAGATGTCGCGACGCAGTTCGGCAAGCTCGGTCTTGGCCGCGCCCTTGTCGGGAATGAAGAGCACGTCCGCCCGGTTCAGCCCATTGATGGCCTGCACGGTCATGTGTTCCGGATTGCCGGCGCCGATGCCGATGACGAGAAGCTTGCGCATGGCGATCTCCTGCCCGATCGAGGCGGTGCTGTCCAGACGGGCCGGCACCAGCCCGACGGTACGATGCGTCGGTTGCGCGCATCATCCCCCTCGAAAACCGATACCGATTTGCGGGGGCTTGCGTTAGGTTGGCGCCGACAGTTTCGCCGAGGGGGTTTTCATGTTCCGCAATGTCCTTGTCACAGCCCTGATGGTCTCGGCCGCTCCGGCCTTCGCCAACGATTCCGTGGCCGAACTCGGGACGGGCGGCCTGATCCTGTCGCGCAGCGACGCGGTGACGATGAACAGCGACGGTCTCGGCATCACCTCGTGGGATGTGACCGTCAACGTCG
>OFIS01000375.1_pt1 | contig 28629 bp, 24 predicted proteins | sample 1775071 | NCBI WGS metagenome assembly OFIS01 (sample SAMN08195774, study PRJEB24354) | sludge metagenome | isolation source: sludge from phenol fed wastewater aerobic bioreactor C | place: India: Nagpur | collected 2016-09-17
GAAGGCCCTGTTGCAGGTGACGATCTGATTGCCGTCGGCGTCGACCGTGTGGGTGTCGAGTCCCGTCTCGATCGTGCCGTGATTGTTGACGATCACGTCCTCGCCGTTGCCGGCCGCGCCGCCCGTGCCGCCGACAGCGACCGCCATGTTTACCGTTTGCGCGGTCTTGCTGGGCGCGTTCGCCCAGCCGGCAACGCCAGTGATGGCGTTACCGCCGTCGCCGCCACCGCCGCCCGCGCTCTGCGCGAAAATTCCGGCCGCATTGTCGGCATAGGTACGGATACCGGCCCAATTGTTCACCGTAGTCGTCGAACCATCGCCGCCGACGCCGCCGCTGCCGCCGACCGTGACGCCCAGGTTCATGTTCAGGATTTCGCTGTTGTTGATGCCGACATTGACACCCACGGCAAAGCCGCCATCGCCGCCGCCGCCGCCGATCGACTGCGCCCGGATGCCGTCGGCGCCCATCCCGAAGGTGGTGATGAGGGAATCCGGTATCACGTTGCCGTTTGCGTCCTTGCCGGCGTCGACGATGACGGCGCCGGCCGTCTCGCCCGTGCCGCCGGTGCCGCCGACCGCAACGGTGATGGTGCCGCCCGGACCAATCGCCATGGAGCCGCTGGCCGCGTAGCCGCCGGTGCCGCCGCCGCCGCCGACACTCTGCGCCCAGATGCCATGGGCTTCGGTGCCGTAAGTGGTGATATCGCCACCATTGGTGACGTGGACCGTATCGGCGATGCTGCCGTTGCCGCCGCCGCCGCCGACCGCGATCGAGACCGCTACGGTGGGGATCTCAGCTGGATCGGGCGAGGCTGTCGCGGTGAAGGCGACCGCCGACCCGCCATTGCCGCCACCGCCGCCGACGCTCTGCGCGAAGATGCCGAACGCCTTGTCGCCGGAGGTGGTTATGTCGCCCTGGTTGTCAACGGTGACGGTGCCGCCATTGCTGCCGCCGCCGCCATGGCCACCGACCGCGGCCGACACCGCGCCAACCGCGACAGCACCCGAAATCGCGAAACCGCCATTGCCGCCGCCGCCGCCAAGGCTCTGCGCGTTGATGCCGATCGCGCCTGCTGCATGGGTGATGATCGTCGAGCCATTGTTGACCGTTACGGCTTTGGCGAGTCCGCCCGTGCCTGCTTCGCCGCCCAGCGTGACAGACATGGCTACCGCGCCCAGCGTGCCGCCGCCGGCAAAGCCGCCATTGCCGCCGCCGCCGCCGACGCTCTGCGCGAAGATGCCGTAGGATTGGAGGCCGAAGGTCTCGATCGTGCCGCCCGTGGTGTTGACGGTGACGATATCGCCGTCACCTGCCACGCCACCCTTGCCGCCCATGGCAAGGCCGAAATTGAAAGCGCCGCCGGCGCTGACCGCAACCGAACCGCCGCCATCGCCGCCGCCGCCGCCGACGCTCTGCGCGAAGATGCCGTAGGCACTGTTGCCCTGGGTGGTGATGTCGCCCTTGTAGTTTACGGTTACATCCTTCGCGTTGCCGCCCGGACCTCCAGAGCCGCCGAGCGCAAAGCTGATGCCGACGCCGGTGCCGCCGCCGCCGGCAACAGCCACGGCAAGCCCGCCGCGGCCGCCGCCGCCGCCGACCGACTGGGCGAAGACGCCATAGGCCTTGTTGCCGGTGACAACCAACTGGCCGTCGACGATGGTTCGGGTGCCGGTATTGATCTTAGATGGGGCTAGGTCTGTGAGATCGCCCGGTGTCGTGACCTGATTGACCACGACCGATCCGCCGTCGCCGCCTTTTTTGCCGGCACCGCCAATGGCGATCGCGACGGTTTCGCCGACCGTATAAGAGCCGCCGCCATTGCCGCCGCCGCCGCCCAGCGACTGGGCAAGGATGCCGACCGAATTGTCGCCGCTGGTCGTGAGATGGCCAGATGAGTTGACGGTGACGTTCAGGCCGTTGCCGCCGCCTCCGCCGGACCCGCCGATGGAGAATAGCCCGCCCGCCGAGCCGCCATCGCCGCCACCGCCGCCGATCGACTCCGCCTGGATCGCGGTGCCAGCGGTGGTGATGGTGCCGCTATTGGTGACGGTGACCGTACCGCCGTCACTGGTCGAGGAGCCCTTGCCGCCGATGGCGACCAAGCCGCCTGAATCGCCGCCATTGCCGCCGCCGCCGCCGATCGACTGGGCGAAAATACCGCGTGCCTTGGGGCCGGTGGTGATCAGCGTGCCGTCATTGGTAACAGTCACCGACCCGCCGGCGCCGCCCGTGCTGCCCTCGCCGCCGATAGCGACCAGCCCGCCGCTGCCCGAGCCGTTGCCGCCGCCGCCGCCGATCGATTGCGCCACAATCGCATCCGCGCCGACATCCTTGATGGTCGGGCCCAGATCGGTGACGTTGGTGTCCGTGCCGCCGTATGTCGTAATATTCGCGTGGTTGTTGACGATCACGGTCTTGCCGTCGCCACCGGAGCCGGCGTTACCGCCAATGGCGACGAGGCCTCCTGCTCCGCCTGCGTCGCCACCACCGCCGCCGATGGACTGCGCCAGGATGCCGAAGGCGCCGACGCCATAGGTGGTGATGTTGCCGCCGGCATTGTTGTTGACGGTCACCGTATTGCCGGTGCCTCCACCGGAGCCGAGGCTACCTTTGAGGGCGACGATGCCGCCGGCATCGCCGGCATTGCCGCCGCTACCGCCGAGCGACTGCGCCCAGATGCCATAGGACCGCGCGCCCATTGTCTCGATGACGCCGGTATTGGTCACGGTGACTGTCCCACCGTTGCCGCCAGCGGAAGCCGAACCGGGCTCGCCGACGATGCCGAAGCTGTCGCCGCCCGCGCCGCCACCGCCGCCGATCGACTGGGCAAAGATGCCGACCGATTTGTCCTGGTTGGTGGTGATCTGGCCGCTGTTGGTGACGATGACGGAGCCGCCCGTTGTCGGCGGGCCGCCCGCGCCACCTTGGGCGAGGATATAGCCGTCGCCGCCGGCGCCGCCCTGGCCACCCTTGCTCATTACGAAGATGCCATCGGCTCCGACCGCGTCGGTGGTGATCGTCGCTGCCGAGGTGAGTGTGATGTCGCCGCCCTGGCCGGCCGCGCCGCCCTGGCGAGCCTTCTGATTGCCGTAGGAATCGCCGCCCTTGCCGCCATCGCCGCCAATGCTGACGATCTCCACTGCGGCCTTGCCGGCTTGGCTCGAACTGTAGCTGCTGCCCAGGGGCAGCTTGTCGTTGATCGTCGGGCCATTGCCGCCCGGCTGGCCGTCCGAACCGCTGACGCCGATGGTCAGGCTGCCCAGAATGCCGAAGTCGATCTCAAGTCCGTAAGCATTCGAGCCGCCCGAGCCGTTTGTACCGGTCTGCCGGTCGACATAGCGCACGTCGTTGCCCTGGGTCACCGTCCCGCCGGTGCCGGACGCGCCGGCGCCGCCGCCCACGACCGTAACTCCGATCTGGTAGGCGGCGATTGTCTGTTGCGGGTTACCAGAATCTGTTTCGTTTTCGACGATGATCCCGGTCGTGTAGTTAGTGGTCCCTACCGTCGTCGTCGTGAAGCCCACGACCTTGTAGGTCTTTCCACCGGAGGTGTAAGTGCTGTCGAGAGCGGGCGGATCTACGATGACAGCGTTATACGTGGTCGTGCCACCGGAGGTCACCTTTGTCACCACCCAGCCATTGGGCGGCGATGGTATCTGGAAGACGGTTTCGAGCTGTTTGGTGCCGGGATTGTACACCGTGTCGCCGACCGCCACGGCCAGAGCGCTGCCCATCGGCAGAAGCAGCATCGAGGCGGTCAACATTCCAAACACGCCCGACCGGGCAGATCGGCGCAGAGCCTTCAGCCCAATTCCGGACACACCGACATTCTTCATTGCCCAGTCGCCCCCTGACCCCCTGGGGAGCTCCAATTCGGCTGAAGCCGGGGCGAGACCTGCCGACGGCAGGCTGCGGGCGGGTTCACGCGCGGCGGGATTCTCCCACCTCCATGCGTATCTGATTTGCACGGTTTTCCGATCTGACTTTTTCTGGGTGAATCCAGCCCCTCACGCGAAGGTGAATGCGGCCATTCGCGCCGAGGTCCGCGATCGCCGACGGCCGGTTGCCAGGAAAAAGTCGTCCGTGAAGAACGTGAAAGGCTCTGTTTTGCCGCATTTGCGCGAGGCCAGATGTTCCCATCTGGCTGCAAAATGCTCCGGCTAAGGCCCCGTGCAGATCGGGATCGGCTGCGGCGGCGGCGCCGGATGGTCCTGCTTATACTGGGCAATCAGCGGCTCTAGCGTCTTCTTCGGCCAGAATTTCGGCGCGCCGATCTGCTTGAGGCACGAAGCATTCCAGTAGCTGCCGCCATGTCCGGCGGCGGCGATGTCGCGCGATTCCGGATAGATGTAGAGCGTGGTCGGGTTGCCCTTCATCATCGGGATGATCTCGGCGGCATCCTGCGCCGACCAGCTCGTGCAGCCGTTGCTGCGTCCGCCGGCGTAGTCCACCAGCTTGCCGAACAGCACATAGCCTTGCCTGTCGGCATAGGGGCTATCCGGCTTCTTGCGTTTGCACATGCCTTTCAGCATCTGGGCGGCGTGGCCGCCGATCAGGCGTTCGCGGGCGTTGGCCGTCTCGCCTTCGCCGTCGAACTGGATGAAGGTGCGCTGCAGGATGGCGTCCTGCCTTGCGGCGTTGCGGTAATAGCCCTTGAAGGAGGTCTTGGTGTCTGCGGTGATGTAGCCGCCGCCCATGGTCAGCTCGGAATCCTGGGCGTTGCCGAAATTCTTCACGCATTGGCGGCCGTTGGAGAAGTCGACGACGCCCTTGAGGTTGCGCCCGGCGCCATGTCCGGATGCTACGGCGCGGAACAATTGTTTTGCCTCGCAGATGATGTAGTAGCGGCGGCCCAGTTGCCCGCCGCCGAGATCGCCGGGCCGCGTGGCGTCCATGGCGAAATAGCAGGGGTTGCGCACCGTGCCGTCGCTCAGCTTCCTCTGGTAGAGCGCGCGCGCCCGCTCCAGCACGACCCGCGAGATCTGGCCGTCGGCGTCGCCGACATGGGCCTGCAGCCAGGGCGGGACCGCGGTCGAAGCGCCAGCGGCAGAGGCCGGCAGGGCTTGCGCCATCAGCAGAAGGCCGATCGCGTTCACGATGGCCAGAAGAATGGTTCTCAACCGCACCGGATAAGCTTCCTGTCGTCTACGCCCGCCGCCGGAGCCCGACGCCCCGGCACGAATCACCTAGCATCCTTCATAAATCGTGCCGCGCGGCTCGACGACACACATCTTGTTTAGCGTGACGTGGAGATAAGGGGAGGTGGGGCTGCTCAGAACGCCGATCGCCTTGAGCACGGGACAGTTTACTTTTCCGCAAAATGGATCGACGGTGTTCGAAGGTATCGCGAGCGGAAAAGTAAACTGTCCCGGGGGAGCAATCTTGCCGCGTCTTGCTCGTATCGTTTTTCCCGGCTTTCCGCACCATGTTACGCAACGCGGCAATCGACGTGAGCGTGTGTTCTTTTCACCGGATGACTACCGGCTTTACAAGCAGCTTCTGGCGCAAGCCGCGCGCGAGACGAGTGTGGAAATCTGGTGCTATTGCCTGATGCCCAATCATGTCCATCTGATTGTTGCACCGGAGCGACAGAGCGGGCTGGCGGACCTTCTGGGCGAAACGCATCGGCGCTACACCACGTTCATCAACCGACGGCAGAACTGGACCGGGCATCTTTGGCAAGGCCGCTTCGGTTCTGCACCGATGGATGAAGACCATCTGGAAAACGCCGTGCGCTACGTATCTCTCAATCCCGTGCGGGCTGGGTTGGTGCGGCAGGCTGTTGACTGGCCCTGGTCGAGCGTTCGAGCGCATCTTGAGGGCCGCAGCGACGGCTTGGTTGTAGTACCCCCAGTGCTTGATCGCTATCCGGATTTTGCCGCGAAGCTTGAAGTGGAACCAAGCGGCGTGGAGATGAACCGAATACGTAAGGCATCGACATCCGGACGGCCGCTCGGCAGCAAGGCGTGGGCCGAAGCACTCGGAGCACGCGCTGGCAAACGGGGCTAAGCGCCAAGAGCGTCCCGGGGGCAATTGCCCGCGCCTGGGGACAGTTTACTTTTCCGTCCATGGCTGAAGCTGATGGCGAGCAGATGAAAGCGGAAAAGTAAACTGTCCCCTGTGCCAGCGGGACGAAGGACTCAAAAAGCTAGGCTGCCCTGTTCGGCCTGCTCAGGCGCGTCGGGGTTGCCGGCGGCGGTGGCCCAGGCGAGTTCCACCAGCGTAATGGTGCGCTTGCCGGTGCCGTCGACCTGGCAGACGATCAGGCCCTGTTCCTCGATATAGTCGAGCAGGCGGCGGGCGCGGCGCAGCGAGTGCGTGCCGTAGGCGCGGGCGATCGCCGCGTCGCCGGGGCAGGGGCGGCCTTCCTTGGCGGCGCGGGCGATCATCATGAAGACGCCCTGCATGTCCTCCGGCAGCAGCGAGGCGCGCACGGAGACGTCCCGCCATGCCTCGTCCTCGGCGATGTTGGAGCCGAGGCCGGCGCGGGCGCGCGTCAGCATGCGGCGGAATTCGGGGAGATCGGGCACCGCCGATCCCAAGCCCTCGATGCGGCAGCGCACGGTGAATTCCTGGTAGAGCTGGCCGATGACGCGGAAGCCGGCGTCGGGCTCCGCCAGCACGGCAGTGAGAACGCGGTCCATGCGCTCGCGCCGCTCGGCCAGGTCCTCGGCGCTGGGCTGGTCTTCGGCCGGCTCGGGGCGCAACTCCATCGGCGTCGACTTGGCCGCCATGAGCTGGTCGAGCAGGTCGGGCGACGGGGTGGTGCGGCGCGGCGCGCGGGTTGGCTCGGGCGGCGGGGCGGCAAGCACGATGGCGCGCGCGGCTTCGGGCGAGGCCTCCGGCAGTGGCAGCAGCCTTGGCGTGGCGTTGCGCGGGCTGGTGTCGGTCGGGCCGATGCGCAGGCCGAGCGGCCGGCGCGACAGGGCCGGACCCAGCGCCATGAACTGGCCGCGCTCCAGGTCACGGAAGGATTCGGCCTGCCTGCGCTCCATGCCGAGCAGGTCGGCGGCGCGCGCCATGTCGATGTCGAGGAAGGTGCGGCCCATCAGGAAATTCGAGGCTTCCGCCGCGACGTTCTTGGCAAGCTTGGCCAGGCGCTGCGTGGCGATGATGCCGGCGAGACCACGCTTGCGGCCGCGGCACATCAGGTTGGTCATGGCGCCGAGCGAGAGTTTTCGCGCTTCGTCCGACACCTCGCCGGCGACGGCGGGGGCAAAGAGCTGCGCCTCGTCGACCACGACCAGCATTGGATACCAGTGGTCGCGCGCCGTGTCGAAAAGACCGCCCAGGAAGGCGGCGGCGCGGCGCATCTGGTTCTCGGCGTCCAGCCCCTCGAGGTTGAGCACGGTGGAGATGCGATGGATGCGGGCCCGCTCGCCCGCCACCTGCAGGCCGCGCTCGGTGTGCTCCTCGGCGTCGATCACCAGATGGCCGAAGCGATCGGCGAGCGTGACGAAGTCGCCCTCGGGGTCGATGATGGCCTGCTGCACCCAGGGCGCACTCTGTTCCAGCAGGCGGCGCAGCAGATGTGACTTGCCGGACCCGGAATTGCCCTGCACCAGCAGGCGGGTCGCCAGCAGTTCCTCAAGATCCAGGGCCGCCGGCGCTCCGGCCGACGTATTGCCCATCTCGATCGCTACGGTCATCTCTCGACTGGTATCATATCAGGACTCAGGGGAAGCTATTCGCCCGCAGGGCTTATCAACCCCCACGCGCCACGTCGAGGATTTGGCGCCGGCTGTCCCCGGATAGTGGGCAGGCTGTGGAACGAATGATCACCCGGTGGTGCTTTCGTGACGCACACCCCGGCGACTTCCTTCAGGCCTGTTTCCGCTTTTCCACCTCGGCCTTGCGCAGCAGGAAGCGCTGGATCTTGCCGCTCGGCGTCTTGGGCAGTTCCTTCACGAACTCGACCTCGCGCGGATAGGCGTGCGCCGAAAGCCGCTTCCTGACGTGCCGGGCCAGTTCCTCGGCCAGCGCCTCGCTGCCCTGGAAGGATGGCGCCAGCACCACGAACGCCTTGACGATCTCCGTGCGCTGCGGATCGGGCACGCCGACGACGGCGGCTTCGTTGACGGCGGGATGCTCGATCAGAGCGCTCTCGACGTCGAACGGCCCGATGCGATAGCCGGATGAGGTGATGACGTCGTCGGAGCGGCCGATGAACGAGATCGAACCGTCCGGCTCGAACTCCACCGTGTCGCCGGTACGGTAGTAACCGCCCGAGATCGCCGGGGTTTCCGACTGGTGGTAGCCGTCGAACCAGCGCAAGGGTGACTTGGCGATATCGACGGCGAGCACGCCGGGCTGGTTGGCGCCAAGCTCCTTGCCCGCGTCGTCGAGCACGACGATGCGGTAGCCGGGCATGGCGAAGCCGGCCGAGCCGGCCCGCACGGCATGCGAAAGGCCGTGATGGTTGTTCACCATCATGCCGTTCTCGGTCTGGCCGTAATGGTCGTGGATCGGGACGGCGAGGTTCGCCTCGAACCAGCGGATCACTTCCGGGTTGAGCGGCTCGCCGGCGCTGCTCACCACGCGCAGCCGGCCCTTGACCCGGGCAGCCGGCGCTGCCCCCTCCGCCATCAGCAGACGGAAGGCGGTGGGTGAGCCGGCAAGGCTGGTCACGCCCAGTCGCTCGATCGTGTCGTAAGTGCTTTTGGCGTTGAAGGCGCCCTCGTGGAAGGTGGTGGCGATGCCGAGCAGCAGCGGTCCGGTAATGCCGTAGTAGAGGCCGTAGGCCCAGCCGGGGTCGGCGATGTTCCAGAACACGTCGTCGGCGGTAAGACCGACAGCGTCGCGCATATAGGCGCCGAAGGCCATCAGTGCGTTGAGCGGCACCGGCACGCCCTTGGGAAAGCCCGTCGTGCCCGAGGTCGACATCATCATGAAGAGGTCGCTGCCCTTGCGCATGACGGGAACGCAGTCCGGGCTCGCGCCGGCAAGGGCCGCGCGGAAATCGATGTCGCCGGCGGGCGGCGCATCGCCGGCGCCGAGGATGGTCGCGACGCGCGGGCGGTTCTCGATCTCGTCCAGCTTGCCGCGATTGGCCGGATTGGTCACCACCAACTTCGCGCCCGACGTTTTCAGCCGATGCTCGATCGCCTTGGGGCCGAAGGCGGTGAACAGCGGCTGGTAGATGGCGCCGACGCGCCAGACGCCAAGGATCAGCGCCACCAGCTCGGGAATGCGCGGCAGCAGGCCCGCCACCACGTCGCCGGGGCGCACGCCGGCGTCCTTCAGCACATTGCCGACGCGGCCCGACATGTCGGCGAGGTCGTCGAAGGTGAATTCGCGCAGCTCGCCGCCGGCCGCGATCGCGCGCAGCGCCAGGCGGTTCCCGCCGGTGTGGCGGCCGCAGCATTCGACATAGGCGTTGATGGCGGTTGCCGGGTCGCCGTCGAGCCTGGCGATCTCGTCCTCGATGCGGAAGCGCCGGACGGCGTCCTCATAGCGCGGCAGGCGCGATGCAGCTTCTGTCATGGCAATCCTCCCAGGCCGGCGCGTCCCACCCTCCCAACGCGCCATGCCGGCAGATTGCCCCAAATGAGGCCCCGGGTCGATGGCGGCTGAAGCCGTGGCCGAGCCTTGCGCCGGTCTTCGTCACCTCGAGGTCGCTTCGCGGTCGCCATGATCCACGCTCAGGCGGACTCTGATCGTTGTTAGCTGTGATTCCGATGTTGCCGAGTATCGCCGCAACCCAGTGGCCAAAGCGATGGGGCTGGGAAAGTTCCTTGTCCAAAACGGCAATGGAATTGCCGTAATGCGCACAAGTATTTCTTGCTCTGGACAGACCTTTATCCGTTCAAATACGGTGCCTTTCCAAGTGAAGACGCGTGCCCAGGAAAGGTTCTGTCGCTTCGTGCAAAAGAATGTCTTCTCGTCGGTCGACCTGCCGTCCCATCTGGATCACCATGCGCGCTTCGCGCTCTGGCAGGACATCCACGTCGCCGAGATCTGGTCGGTCGAATATACGATTTCCGAGAAGCTGGCGTTCGAAGCCGCGATCGAAGCGACGGCAGTCGGACCGCTGGTGCTGGGACAGATGGCCGGGACGATCCGGCATGCCAGCCGCAAGGCGAGCAACATCGCCGCCGACGGCAGGGACGGCTATCTCCTGCTGATCAACAATGGCGACACGGTGCTTCGCGGCGCCCAAATTGGCCGCGACTACAGTGTGGGCAGGGGCGAGGCCGCTTTGGTCTCAGCCTCGGAAGGGCTGCAGATGACGGGCGGGGACAAGAATATCTGGGCCAATGTGGTGGTTCCTCGTTTCGTGCTGGAGAGCGCCTTCAAGCAAATCGACGACCGGCTGGCATTGTGCATCGGGGCCGACAACGAGGCGCTCGACATGCTCAAGCGCTATTGCAGCTTCCTGGAAGCAGGGCCCACCTTGCTGTCGCCCGATCTCGTCAACCATGCCACGGAGACCATCGTCGATCTGATCGGCCTGGCAACGGGCGCCAAGGGCGAGACAGCCGAACTGGCGGGGTTGCGTGGCCTGCGCGCGGCAAGGCTGCAGGCAATCCTGCAAAAGATGCGGGAGAATTTCGCCGACCCTTCGATTTCGGCCCAGGGCGTTGCCCGGCAATTGCGGCTGTCGGTGCGCTATGTGCATGACATCCTGCAGGAAACCGGGGTGAGTTTTGCCGAGCGGATCCTGGAGTTGCGCCTGCAGAAGGCCCATCGGATGCTGAGCGACAGGCGCAATGACGGCATGCGGATCAGCGAGATCGCGCTGCTCAGCGGCTTCTCCGACGTGTCCTACTTCAACCGTTGTTTCCGTCGCCGCTTCGGCTCGACACCGAGCGGCGCCCGATAGGGAAAAATGCATCCCGGCCAAAGGGATGCTGCGCCCGGCTGATGCCGATCGGTCACACTGATCCCGAAGGTGCCCGGAGCGCTTTGCGCGACAATTCCGGTGCGGCTCAGCCCAAGACGCCACTGGAGAACAATGCAACACCGGGAGCCGTCGCGAAGCACTTCCGCACTGGTGCGGCATCCTGGGGACAGCAGATACTCATGAAAACCATTTCGCTCGCCGCGGCCCTGCTTCTGGCGCCGGCCGGCCTGGCCACAGCCGAGCCCGCCGATGGGGCCTCGCCCACGGCCGCGTATAACTGGTCCGGCGTATATATTGGCGCGCAAGCCGGATACGCCTGGGGCGAGGGAAGGGTCGGGCAGACTTTCGTGCCCGGCGCCTTCGACAACTATGGCTGGGGCTACAGCCCCTCCGGTGGTTTCGGGGGCCTCTATATCGGCTACATCAAGCAGTTCGACAGCGGTGTGGTCCTCGGCATCGAGGGCGATTACAATTTCGCCAGCGTCAAGGGTACGACGCTGTATCGAGCCTTGGGCGTCGACGACCCTTCCGCTGGCGGCGAGCTCAGGCTGGATGCAGTTGGCTCGTTGCGTTTTAGGGCAGGCTATGCGCTGGGGCGGTGGCTGCCCTTCATCAGCGGCGGCCTAGCTATGGCAAACTACAAGCACACCACCGTGCATCTTCCCGGCAGCGTTCCCTACGCCGACGTCAGCGAGACCATATCAGGCTACACGGTGGGCGGCGGCGCCGAGTACGCGGTCACCGACAATTGGGTGGTTCGCGGCGAGTACCGGTTCGCTGATTTCGGCCGCCACCCCTCCGTGCGTCACTCGACGTTCGACGGTGCTGCCCTCAATCCCGACGCGATCGACCTGAAGGCGCACGATCTGCGCATCGGTGTCGCCTACAAATTCTGACGCCAAGCTGATCCTGAAAGAAAACGCATATTCGCATTCGGGGACTCTAATGCACCGTTGTTCAATCGTCATGGCGTCAATGATCGCCGCCACATCCGCCTACGCGGCCGACACCATGCAGCCCTGGGCCGGGGAGGCGGTGGCGACGCCTCGTATTTCGGGCTACGGCGAACTCTATCTCGGCGGACTTCGCTTCGTCGGCGACGACTACACGACCCGGGCCGGCGGAGGGGCCGCCAGCCTCAACATTCCTTTTGCCCAGCGATGGAACCTGCAGGGCGACCTGACCTATGACCGCATCTGGGGCCACTATTCCCCTTTGGACGACACGCGTGGCGCGATCCACATGTACTATCGCGATGCCGACAGTTTCGCGGCCGGGCTGTTCGCCACATACACATCGTTCGGCATCGCCGACGACGTGACGGCTTACAATTATGCGGTCGGTCCGGAAGCCCAGCTCTATCTCGGCAACCTTACCCTCTATGGCCAGGCCAGCGTCGGCCAGCTCACCATCAACAGCTTTCATGGCAACCAATGGGGCGTACGCGGTGTCGTGCGCTACTACGCCCGGAAGAATCTGCGCTTCGATGGCGAGCTCGCGTTCAACAGAACAGACTACGGAATGAACGAGGACGTTTTCGGCGTTGCCGTCCAGGCCATGTACCGATTCGACGAGACGCCGTGGTCGCTGTTCGGCCGCTATCAGTTCGAAAGGACGAAAGTCGAAACATCTGCCGGTGACACCAGGGCCAACAAGTTCGTCATCGGCCTGCGCGCCAGCTTCGGCAGCGAGACGCTGTTCGATGAAGATCGCAAGGGGGCGACCATGGACACCTATCGGCCCGCTTCGGTGATCAGCACGAAATAGGCTGGCTTCCCCGGTCGCCAGCGCCGCTCCTTGGACTTCGGGAAAATACAACCCATATTGAGTCCATGGAGCTTTGAGCGTGACCTTCGCGCGGACGGCCCTTTTTGCCGTGGCCTTCGTCGTCGCGGCTGTCCTTTCTCCCTTCTCTTCGGCCGGGAGCGAGAAAGTTGCGTTGCTGGCGGCGATCGACGGCGCCATCGGGCCGGCTAGCAGCAAGCAGCTCGAGGAAGCGCTCGATACCGCGGCCAGGCGGGACGCGGCGGTTCTCATCCTGGAGATCGACACGCCCGGCGGGCTGGTCACCTCGATGCGCGAGATGATCGCCGACATCCTTGCCTCGCGGGTGCCTGTCATCGGCTATGTGGCGCCAGCAGGCGGCCATGCGGCGAGCGCAGGCACCTATATTCTCTACGCCACCCATGTCGCCGCCATGGCGCCCGGCACCAATCTCGGCGCCGCGACGCCCGTCGAGATCGGCGGGCTGCCGTCGCTTCCGGGTGGCGACCAGGGCGACAAGGGCAAGGACGACCAGAAGAGCGCTAGCGGCCGACCGGCCGGCGACGCGATGATGGCCAAGGTCACCAATGACGCGGTCGCCCTGATCCGCTCGCTGGCGGAACTGCGCGGCCGCAATGGCGACTGGGGCGAGAAGGCGGTGCGCGAGGCGGCCAGCCTCTCGGCCAATGCGGCGCAGCAGGAACACGTGATCGATTTCGTCGCCCGCGACACGACCGAGCTCCTGCAACTGGCCGATGGGCGCACCGTCGATGTGGCCGGCAGGAAAGTGGTCCTGGCGACCAGGGGGCTGCCGGTGGAGACGCTGGAGCCAGGCTGGTTCATAAGGCTGCTCGCGGTGATCACCGACCCCAACACAGCCGTCGTCCTGATGCTGGTCGGCGTCTACGGCATCGTCTTCGAGTTCACCAGCCCGGGCGCGGTCGCGCCCGGCGTGATCGGGACCATCTGCCTCGTGCTCGGGCTCTACGCGCTCGACCTCCTGCCGATCAACTTCACCGGCCTTGCCCTGATGCTGCTCGGCATCGCCTTCCTCGTCATCGAGGCCTTCAATCCCACTGTCGTGCTCGGCCTCGGCGGCGTGGCCGCCTTCCTGTTCGGGGCCGCTATACTGCTCAGGGTCGAAGGGCCGGGCTTCACCATGTCGTGGGCGGTCATCGGCCCGGCCGCCGCGCTGACGCTGGGGCTGGCGCTGCTGACCGGCACCTATGTCCTGGCTGCGCGCAGGAACCCGCCCCGCGTCGGCCGGGAGGCCATGCGCGGCCTGCCGGCCGAAATCCTCGACTGGCAGGGCGGCGAGGGCCATGTGCTGGCGTGGGGCGAGCGCTGGCGGGCAAGGGCCGACGAGCCGGTTGCCGTCGGCGACAGCGTCGAGGTGACCGGTGTCGGCGACCTCGTGCTGACCGTGCGACGGCGACACACGGCTGGAAATGGGCAAGGCGAAACGGGGTAAGGCAATGATGATCGGTTCCATAGCCTATCTGATCGTCGCGCTGGTCGTGGTCATCTTCCTGTCCGCGGCCATCCGCATCCTCAGGGAATACCAGCGCGGCGTCGTCTTCACGCTCGGCCGCTTCACCGGGGTCAAGGGACCGGGCCTCATCATCCTCGTCCCTTTCGTCCAGCAGATGGTGAAAGTCGATCTTCGCGTGGTGGTGCAGGACGTGCCGCCGCAGGACGTGATTTCGCGCGACAACGTCTCGGTAAAGGTCAACGCGGTGCTTTACTTCCGCATCGTCGACGCCGAGCGGGCGATCATCCAGGTCGAGGACTACATGGCCGCCACCAACCAGCTAGCGCAGACCACGCTGCGTTCGGTCCTCGGCAAGCACGAGCTCGACGAGATGCTGGCGGAGCGCGACAGGCTCAACAGCGACATCCAGGAAATTCTCGACCAGCGCACCGATGCCTGGGGCATCAAGGTGTCCAATGTCGAGATCAAGCATGTCGACCTGAACGAAAGCATGGTCCGCGCCATCGCCAAGCAGGCCGAGGCCGAACGGCTGCGGCGCGCCAAGGTGATCAATGCCGATGGCGAGCAGCAGGCGGCGGCGAAACTGGTCGAGGCGGGCCGCATGCTGGCGGCCGAGCCCCAGGCCATGCAGCTACGCTACTTCGAGGCCTTGCACGACATTGCCGGCGAGCGCTCGTCCACGGTGGTTTTTCCGTTGCCGGTGGACCTGCTCAACCAGTTCCTGAAGCAGCACGAGCGTTGAGGGTGGCAATTTCGCCTTCGAAGGTAGGGCATCGCATATGGGGTTCCCCCACTCCGTCGCCGCTACGCGGCGCCACCTCTCCCCCCTCCGGAGGGAGAGGAAAGGAGCCTGGTTCAACAAGCTCGCGGCTTTCCTCTCCCCCGTCGTTCGCGGGAGAGGTGGTCGGCAAAGCCGGCCGGAGCGGGGGTCGTGCCCATGCTTGTCCTGCTGGAGGTTGACGTCTCAAACGCCACGCCTCAGCGTGTGGCTGGGCCGGCCAGAAGCCGCAGCCAGGGCGGCAGGTGGAAGGCGCTCATCAGCAGGTACATCATGGTCATGCCGTCGAGCGGGAGATCGCCCGGCATGGCCGAGCACACCATGCCGCCACCGGTCACGGCGCTAACCAGCGCCATCGCCGCGAAGGTCGGCGCGGCCGCCAGCCCGAGCCAGCCCGCCGCGCCGAGGGCGCCGGCCTCACGCACGACGCTCTCCGTAGGCGTCGTGATGGCGCCACCACACACCGGTCTCATTGCGGCCCATCGGCGCGCGGTCGAGCCACTGGTACATGCCCCACAACCCGTCGACGCCGCGCGCGTAGCCGGAATAGGTGTGGTGGACGGTGCCGTCCTGCAGGGCGAAGGCGCTGATGCCCGGCCGGTCGCGCGTGTAGGTGGCGACGTCGGTGCCGGTCATCGAGGCAATGATCTCCACCGGGCCTTCGCTGCCGCGCAGCTTCCATTCGCTGACGGTCTTGCCTTCGAGCGGCGGGCGGGGCGCCATCGCCGGCTCGCGGCGGTAGTTGTATTCGATGCCGCCCTGCTGCTGCTGTTCCTCGGTGAAGAAGACGTTGAAGTCGGCGTTGAAGTCGCTCGGCGCCGACGACACCCAGTTGAAGTCCCAGCCCATGCGGCGCCTGAACCCCTGCAGTTTTTCCAGCGGCGCGCGCGATACCACGGCGAAGGCGACGTCATGGTTCTCCAGATGCACCACGACGCCGTTGAAGCCGTCGGCGATCGACGAGCAGGAAGGACAGCCGGCCGTGTAGTCCGGTCCGAACATGAAGTGATAGACCAGAAGCTGCGAGCGGCCGCGGAAAAGATCCTTCAGCGTGGCGGCGCCGGCTTCGGTGTCGAAGCCGTACGGCTTGTCGATCCGCACCCAAGGCAATGCCTGGCGCTGCATGGCCACTTCGTCGCCACGGCTGGTCAGCGCCTTTTCCTCCTTGAGGAGGGTGAGGCGGGCGGCGAGCCATTCCTCGCGTGTTCCTGTCGAATGCCGTGTCATTTCATTTCTCCCTGTTCGAAACTTGCCGCTTTCTTGGCTGGAGGTAGGCTAGCCCCGCTATTCGCAAGGCGTGAGTTACAACTGTGACGGGATTTGAATGGACTCGCTGATCACCGCCGCGGCCCGCGCGCTGGCCGCCGGAGACCCGCTCGGCGCGCTCAACCGGGTGGCGCTGCGCGAGGATGCCTCGGCGCTGGCGCTGCGCGGCATCGCCATGGCGCAGCTCGGCGATCTCGATCGGGCCAAGGCGCTGCTCAGGCGCGCGGCGCGGGGCTTCGGGCCGAGGGAAGGGCTGGCGCGCGCCCGCTGCGTGCTGGCCGAGGCCGAGATCGCGCTCGTCTCGCGCGACCTCGGCCGGCCAGACAAGGCGCTCGACCAGGCGCGCGCGACGCTGGAGGCGCATGGCGACAGGTTGAACGCCGCGCATGCGCGCATCGTCGAGGCACGGCGCCTGCTGCTGTTCGGAAGGCTCGACGAGGCCGAGCGGATGCTGGACGGGTTGGGGCCTTCCGCCACCGGCCTCGGCGTGCCGGCTCCGTCGCCGCTGCCTGCAGCGCTGCGCGCGGCGGCCGAACTGGTGACGGCGGGCATCGCGATCCGACGCATCCGCATCGGCGCGGCGCGGCAGGCGCTGGCCAGGGCAGGGCAGGCGGCGCGCGCGGCCGGCATCGCCGCCCTGACGGCGGAAGTCGAAAGCGCGTCGAGCGTGCTGGACGCGCCGGCCGCCCGTCTCGTTGGCCATGATGGCAAGCGGCTGGTCGGGCTGGACGAGGTCGAGGCGCTGTTTGCTTCCGACACGCTGGTGGTCGACGCGTGCCGCAACGTGGTACGCGCGCCGGGCGTGTTGTTGCCGCTTGCCAGCCGCCCTATCCTGTTTGCGCTGGCGCGCGTGCTGGCCGAGGCGTGGCCGGGCGATGCTTCCCGCGAGACACTGGTGCTCGGCGCGTTCCGGGGCAGGGATGCCGACGAATCGCATCGTGCCCGGTTGCGGGTCGAGATCGCGCGGCTGCGCGTGGAACTCGCCGCGCTTGCCGAGATCGGCGCGACCAAGCGTGGTTTCGCGCTTGAACCGCGCTCCGGCCGCAAGGTCGTCGTGCTGGCGCCGGCCATCGAGGACCAGAACTCGTCGGTGCTGGCGCTGCTTGCCGATGGCGAGTCATGGTCGAGCTCGGCGCTGGCCGCCGCGCTCGACGCCAGCGCGCGCACCGTGCAGCGGGCGCTGGAGCAACTTGCCCGGGAAGGCAAGGCGCAGGCTTTCGGGCGCGGACGGGCGCAGCGCTGGATGACGCCGCCGGTGCCGGGTTTCCCGACAGCATTGTTGCTCCCGGCGCCGCTGCCGAACGGCTAAAGCACGCTTCAGGGCCTCGACGGTCAGATTCAAGGAGATAGCGCGATGAAACGGGCGACAGCGGAAATCATCAGGGAATACGGACCTTTCGAGCATATCGACCAGGTCGCCGGCGTCACCTATGACGGCAAGCATGTCTGGTTCGCGTCGGGCGACCGGGTGAACGCGCTCGATCCCGACAGCGGCGAGATCGTAGGGTCAATCGAGGTGCCTGCGCATGCCGGCTCGGCCTTCGACGGCCAGCATCTCTACCAGCTTGCCGACGAGCGCATCCAGAAGGTCGATCCCAAGACCAGCCGGGTGCTGTCCACCATCCCGTCGCCGGCTGGTGGCGGCTCGGGGCTTGCCTGGGCCGAGGGCTCTCTGTGGGTCGGCCAGCACCGCGCCCGCAAGATTCATCAGGTCGATCCGGAGACTGGCGCGATCCTGCGCACCATCGATTCCAACCGCTTCGTCACCGGCGTCACCTGGAGCGATGGCGAGCTGTGGCATGCTACCTGGGAAGGCGACGAGAGCGAGCTGCGCCGCATCGATCCCGAGACCGGCGAGGTGCTGGAGCGGCTCGACATGCCCGCCGGCGCGAACGTATCCGGGCTCGAGGCCGACGGCGGCGACCGTTTCTACTGCGGCGGCGGCAAGGTCGGCATCGTACGCGCCGTGCGCCGGCCCCGGCGCGGGTGAGGGCGCAGCGCGGATGGCGAAAACTTCCGGTTGACCGGCCCGGCGCGCGCGGCGACTATCCTCGGGCTGTTTTGCCGGAGGAAACGCGATGGACGAGCCCGAACGCTGGCGTCATATGTCGAGCGCGCCGAGGGACGGCAGCCGGGTGCTGGTCACCATGCGCCAATCGGAGCAGGGGCCGGCCGAAGTCGACCTCGCCTACTGGTCGAGGGGCGACCAGTTCGGCGACGAGGGCTGGCGGGCTTCCGACTCCTCGCCGGGCCGCATCGTCGAATATTCCGAATCGGAACTGAAGTGCTGGATGCCGCTGCCGACGGCGAGTCCCGGCAACAGCACGCCCGCCATGCCTGAGCCGTGGCTGGGCGAGGACGAGCAGGAACTCGACGGTTCCGGAATTTAGGGCGCCGACACCTTCTTCCCCCTCTGATACAAGAAAGCGGCGTTCATCCCCCGCTCGGGAGATGAACGCCGTAGCTCGATCTGTCATGACGCCCGGCGCCGCGCGAACGGCATCGGGGAGGCTCAATGGCCCGTCATCGCATCGCAGGACACGTTGGGGTTCATGTCGGCGAACAGGCCGGACGGATTTCGCTTCCAGGCCCAGACGTGGAGTTCGTAGAAGGCCGGCAGGCCGTATCGGTTGGGCGCGCCAGTGAAGTTGAAGAGGTGGCCGCCAAGGGAGGCTGGTCCCTTGGTGGTAATGTATTCCACCGCCACCAGTTCCAGCGTGCCGTCCTCAGTCGGCTCGTACATGACCGCCTGTGGCTTCGCCACATCGACCGGACCGTCGCCGATCAGCGCCGCGTTGACATAGTGGATGCCCATGGCGCCGCCGTCGACGCCGCTGGCGCAGGGAATGGGCGCATAGCCCTCGCGCTCCGCGACAGCCACGTCCTGGAAGCGGCTGTTGGCCTCGCGCACGCTGTCGGCAAGCAACATTGGCGCCGCGCCGACGGAATCGTTGTGCGCCAGAGCAAGGCCCATGCCGCCAAGGCCCGTCGCGAACAGCAAGGCAAGCAGTTTCATCGTCTTCATCGTTTTGTCCCTCGTGTCGGTGGCAACGAGCGCCCGCGCCGCATCGGCGGCGACCTGTTCTCGTCGCAAAACTGTGGAGATGCGGCCGGCGCGCCCGCCACGCGCCGGCCGGGCGCTGCGTCAGCCCTTGGCGCGCGCCGTCTGCGGGCCGATCTGCGCGGCCACCGGGGTGATGCGATCGGCCGGGAAGCCGGCCTGCTCGGAATGGCGCCTGATGATGTCGGCGCTTTCGGCCTCGTGCACGCAATAGATCTTGTCGCCGGCGACGTAGCTGGTGATCCACCTGTAGGGCACACCGAGCGCTTCGCAGACCTTCACCGAGTGGGTGGAAATATCCTCGAGCTCCTTGGCGCTCATGGCGCCGGCGCCCGGCACGCTGCGTTCGATCATAAAGGTCGGCATCTGCTTCTCCTCATCTGTTTTGCATCCGTTGCCGGGGCGGTCCGAAGCCGCCGCCGGACGGGCCGCTGAAATCGCCCTTTTCCTTGCAAGAGACCATCACCGGAACACCGAAGACCATGACCGAAACACCGACCAACATCGCAGCCGCTCCCGAAACCAGCCTGCTGGCCGACGTGCTCTCGCGCGTGCGGCTGATGGGCGCGCTGTTCCTCAAGGGCGAGTACGGCGCGCCCTGGGCGCTGGAATCGCCGGCCTCTCACGATCTGATGGCGATGCTGGCGCCCGGCGCGGAACGGCTGATCGTCTTCCACATCGTCACCGAGGGCCGCATGTGGGTGGAGGCCGAAGGCACGCGGGTCGAGCTGCGGGCCGGCGATATGGGCATCCTTCCAGCGGCGCACCGCCACGCCATGGGCAGCCTGCTGCCTTGTGCGCCGCGCCCGATCGGCGAGTTGCTGCCGCCCGCACCATGGCCTGATATCCCGACCTGCCGGCTCGACGGCGGCGGCGAGCCGACAAGGGTTGTCTGCGGCTATTTCCGCTGCGACGAACCGCTGTTCAACGGGTTGCTGCGGCAATTGCCGCTGGTGTTCGGCGTGCGCCCGGGCGGCCCGACGCTGGACTGGATGATGGCGACGGTAGGCTACGCGCTGCATCGCGGCACGCAACCCGGCGAGGACGCGCTGACGGCCCGGCTTCCCGAATTGCTGCTGGTCGAGGCGCTGCGCCTTCATGCCGAGCAGAGCGCGCGGCCGGATGGCTGGCTCGCCGCCATCCGCGACCCGGTCGTCGGGCGGGCGCTGGCATTGCTGCACCGCGACCCTGGCCATTCCTGGACGGTGCCGGAGCTGGCGCGGCTCGCGGCGACGTCGCGCTCGGTGCTGGGCGAACGGTTCGCGCAGCTTCTCGGCATTTCGCCCATGCAGTACCTCGCGGGCTGGCGCATGCAGATCGCGGCCGACCTGCTGCGCACGACGCGGCTCAAGATGCACGAGATCGCCGAACGCTCCGGCTACGGTTCCGAGGTCGCCTTCAGTCGCGCGTTCAGCCGTCATCTCGGCGTTGCGCCGGGGGCGTTGCGGCGCGCGCAGGACTAGGATTCCAGCCGGCCCTGGACCGACGGTCGATATTTATCCTCAATCCGGCCACGAGCTGTTGACTTGATTTGGCCATGCCGTACTAGATGTTGTTGTCGAGGTTCTTTCGAGTCGGACAGGCTCGGGAGCTAAGAGGGAAGCCGGTGACCCGCCAAAGGGGAGGCCGGCGCTGCCCCCGCAACTGTAAGCAGCGAGTCCGCGTCGAGTAACGCCACTGGCGCCGCAAGGCACCGGGAAGGCCGACAAAGGGCGACGACCTGCAAGCCAGGAGACCTGCCCCGACAGTTCGAAACGTCCACGGGCGGGGTGTCCCGGTGGTGCGCTGCTTTCGCGTGGGCTTCCAGGCGACTCAGGCAAGCGTGCGCCAGTGCTCCGTCCCCAACACCATCGGGGATGATGATGACCGCGACTGCAACTATCCACGCCAACGGAACCGCGCCCGCCGCGCCTCCTGTGACAATCGACCGTCCATCGGCCTCCGAGCCGGCCTACAGGGTCATCCGCCGCAACGGTTCGGTGACGCCCTTCGACCCGACCAAGATCACGGTCGCGCTGACCAAGGCGTTCCTCGCGGTCGAGGGGTCGACCGCGGCCGGCTCGCGGCGCGTCCACGACGTGGTGGAGGAACTGACGGCGCAGGTCATCGTCGCGCTCACCCGGCGCGCCGACGCCGGCCGCACCTTCCACATCGAGGATGTGCAGGACCAGGTGGAACTGGCGCTGATGCGTGGCGAGCACCATAAGGTCGCGCGCGCCTATGTGCTCTATCGCGCGGAGCGGGCGAGGGAGCGCGCCGCGGAGAAAGCGGCAGAGACTGCGTCTTCCCAGCCGGCGCTGCGGGTGAGGGGAGACGACGGCGCCTTGGTGCCGCTCGACGAGGCACGGCTTGCTCGTATCGTCGAGGAGGCCTGCGAAGGGCTGGAGGCCGTCTCGGCGGCGCCGATCCTCGGTGAGGCGCACCGCAATCTCTATGACGGCATCACTCCGGACGAACTGTCGCTGGCGCCGATCCTCGCCGCGCGCACGCTGGTGGAGCAGGAGCCGAACTACGCCTTCGTGTCGGCGCGCCTGCTGCTCGACCGCCTCCGCCGCGAGGCGCTGTCTTTCGTTCATGGAAAGCCCGAGCAGGCGACGCAGGCCGACATGACCGAACGCTACGCCACCTATTTCCCGGCCTTTGTGCGAACCGGTATCGAAGCCGAACTGGTCGACCCGGAGCTTGGTCGTTTCGACCTTGCGCGCCTGGGCGCGGCATTGAAGCCCGAGCGCGACCTGCAGTTCCAGTTCCTCGGCCTGCAGACGCTCTACGACCGCTATTTCCTGCACACCAGGGGCAAGCGTTTCGAACTGCCGCAGGCGTTCTTCATGCGCGTCGCCATGGGGCTTGCCGTGCGCGAGATCGACCGGGAGGCGTGCGCCATCGCATTCTACGACCTCCTGTCGTCCTTCGATTTCATGGCCTCGACGCCGACGCTGTTCAACTCGGGCACGCTCAGGCCGCAATTGTCGTCCTGCTTCCTGACGACGATCGGCGACGATCTCGACGCCATCTTCAAGGGCATCAAGGACAATGCGCTTCTGGCCAAATATTCGGGCGGGCTCGGCAATGACTGGACGCCGGTGCGCGGCCTTGGCGCGCATATCAAGGGCACCAATGGCGAAAGCCAGGGCGTCGTGCCGTTCCTGAAGGTCGCCAACGATACGGCCATCGCCGTCAACCAGGGCGGCAAGCGCAAGGGCGCGGTCTGCGCCTATCTCGAGACCTGGCATGTCGACATCGAGGAATTCCTCGACCTCAGGAAGAACACCGGCGACGACCGCCGCCGCACCCACGACATGAACACCGCCAACTGGGTGCCGGACCTGTTCATGAGCCGCGTCGAGGCCGACGCCGAATGGACGCTGTTCTCGCCCGACGAGGTCGCCGACCTGCATGACCTCTACGGCACCGCCTTCAGGGCCGCCTACGAAGCCTACGAGGCCAAGGCAGAGGCCGGCGGCATCAAGGTGTTCCGCAAGGTCCGCGCCGTCGACCTGTGGCGCAAGATGCTGACCATGCTGTTCGAGACCGGACACCCCTGGGTCACGTTCAAGGATCCCTGCAACATCCGCTCGCCGCAGGGCCATGTCGGCGTGGTGCACTCCTCGAATTTGTGCACCGAAATCACGCTCAACACCTCCAAGGACGAGGTGGCGGTGTGCAACCTCGGCTCGGTCAACCTGGCCAATCATATCGGCAATGGCGGGCTGGACCTGGCGCGGCTGGCGCGCACGGTCGGCACCGCCATGCGCATGCTGGACAACGTCATCGACATCAACTTCTACACCATTGCGGAGGCGCGCCGCTCGAACCTGCGCCACCGCCCGGTCGGCCTCGGCCTGATGGGTTTCCAGGACGCGCTTCAGGCGCTGCGCATCCCGTACGCGTCCGAGGCGGCGGTGGCCTTCGCCGATGCGAGCATGGAGGCGATCAGCTATCACGCCATCTCGGCCTCGGTGGAGCTTGCCGCCGAGCGCGGCCGCTATCCGAGCTTCGACGGTTCGCTATGGTCGAAAGGGATCCTGCCGATCGATTCGATCCGGCTGGTGTCCGATGCGCGTGGCGCGACCGTCGACATGGACGAGACCTCGACACTCGACTGGGAGGCGTTGCGCAAACGGGTGAAGAAGACCGGCATGCGCAATTCCAACACCATGGCGATCGCGCCGACGGCGACCATCTCCAACATCTGCGGCGTCGCGCAGTCGATCGAGCCGGCCTACCAGAACCTGTTTGTCAAGGCGAACATGTCGGGCGACTTCACCGTGGTCAACGCGCAACTCGTGCACGACCTCAAGCAGCGCGGTCTGTGGGACGAGGTGATGGTCTCCGACCTCAAATATTTCGACGGCTCGATCGGCCAGATCGACCGCGTGCCTGATGACCTCAAGGCGCTCTACGCCACCGCCTTCGAGATCGACACGGCCTGGCTGATCGAGGCCGCGTCGCGCCGCCAGAAATGGATCGACCAGGCGCAGTCGCTCAACCTCTACATCGCCAATCCCTCGGGGCGGAAGCTCGACGAGCTTTACCGGCTGGCGTGGCGCAAGGGGTTGAAGACCACCTATTACCTGCGTTCGCGCTCGGCCACCCATGTCGAGAAGTCGACGCTCAAGGGCACCGACGGCAAACTCAACGCCGTGTCGGCGGCCCCGGTGCCGGCAGTCGTCGTCGCGGCGCCCATCGTGGTCAGTCCCGACGCGGCCTGGGGCAAGGCCTGCTCCATCGACGATCCCGAATGCGAGGCCTGCCAGTAGGCAAAGGCAACTGGAAATACGCCGCGCTGCCCCGCATCCCGCTGCCGCGAGCTACCCCCGTGAGGACCAAGGCTACGGCATATGAGGCACGACCCCCACTCCGGTCGGCTCCGCCGACCACCTCTCCCCCGAACGACGGGGGAGAGGAATGGCGCGAGCTTGCCGAACCTGGCTCCTTTCCTCTCCCTCCGGAGGGGGGAGAGGTGGCGCCGCGCAGCGGCGACGGAGTGGGGGGACTACCCTATGCGATTGCCTGCATGACGACGGGAAGAAATGTCCGGCAGGACAATGAGGGCCGCGCTAACGACCGAACAACGAACTCGAGGAAAGAACAATAAATGCTCGACTGGTCCGAAACGAAAGCCGCTCCCCCTCCTGCGCCACCATCGGGAGGCTCGCCCATCGAGGCCACCGGTCTCGGCGAGATCGAACGCGGCGGCGCCCGTGTCTCGGTCGGCGACAAGCGGATGATCAACGCGCGTGCCGACGTGAATCAACTGCTGCCGCTAAAGTATCGCTGGGCCTGGGAGAAATATCTTTCCGGCTGCAACAATCACTGGATGCCGACCGAGGTGTCGATGCAGGCCGACATCGCGCTGTGGAAGGCGAAGGATGGGCTGACCGAGGACGAGCGGCGCATGCTGAAGCGCAATCTCGGCTTCTTCGCCGCGTCGGAATCGCTGGTGGCGAACAACATCGTGCTCGCCATCTATCGCCATCTCACCAATCCCGAATGCCGCCAGTACCTGCTGCGCCAGGCCTTCGAGGAAGCGATCCACACGCACACCTTCCAGTACATCGTCGAAAGCCTGTCGCTGGACGAGGGCGAGCTGTTCAACATGTACCGCGAGGTGCCGTCGATCACCGACAAGGCGGCCTGGGCGCTGAAGCACACGCAGCATCTGGACGATCCCGACTTCAGGACCGGAACGCCCGAGGCCGACCAGGCCTTCCTGCGCGATCTCGTCGCCTTTTACGTCATCTTCGAGGGCATGTGGTTCTACACCGGCTTCGCGCAGATCCTGTCGCTCGGTCGCCGCAACAAGATGGTCGGCATCGCCGAGCAGTACCAGTACATACTGCGCGACGAGTCGATGCACCTGAACTTCGGCCTCGACGTCATCAACCAGATCAGGATCGAGAACCCGCATTTGTGGACGCGGGAGTTCCAGGACGAGGTGCGCGGCATGATCACGCAAGCCGCCGAACTGGAAGCGGCCTATGGCCGGGATACGATGCCGCGCGGCTTCCTCGGCCTCAACGCCGCGCTTTGCGAGCAGTACATGCATTTCATAGCCAACCGCCGCTGCGCCCAGCTCGGCCTGACGCTGGTCTTTTCCGAGACGGAGAATCCGTTCCCCTGGATGTCGGAGGCGATGGACCTGAAGAAGGAGAAGAACTTCTTCGAGACGCGCGTCATCGAGTACCAGAATGGTGGGGCGCTGGCATGGGACTGAGGCTCGACACCGCGCGCCTCGCGCCGGCCGCCGTCCGGCCACCTGAGCCGGAGGACGTGTTCCTGTCCTGGCTGATGCAGCAGCCGCCGGGCCGCGACCTGGCGGCCGCCGCCAGCGCCGAGATCCACCGCCTGCGCCGCTACCAGGGGCAGCATTCCGGGCCGGAGCGTCTCGTAGAGCTGTTCGAGGCGCTGCACCGTTCTCTCCGCCCGAGCCGGTCGGGCGCGCGCAGGCGTGACGCGCGGGCCTAGCGGGCAGCGCCGGGCTGGCGAAGGGCCGATGCCACGCCCTCGGGGTGGATGAAGATCAGCCGGCCCGCAAGCAGCAGCGCCGCCGCAACGATGACGAGCACGACGAGGCTCGGAAGGTGGAGGAACATGTCGCGCCAGCGCGGTTCGATGACCTCGCCGGTGCTGAAGGCCTCGCCGCTGAACTGGCACAGGATCCAGGAGGCGCCGCTGCGCACCATGTCGGCGTCGATCGACGAGATCAGTTCGTTGGCCTCGTTCCTGGCGGCGGGCATGGTCGCCATATAGGCGAGCAGCGCCTTGGTGGTCGCCAGATAGGCGTGGCTGCACTCGTTGAAGGGGCTTTCCTCGTCCGTGAGGCTGCCGGGCATCAGGCCCCAGAGGCAGTAGGTGTATTGCAGGTTGCCATGATTGTAGAGCCGCCGGAAGGTCGGGTCGGTCTGCGTCTGCCGCTGCGCGAGGTCGAGGATGGCGCCGCGATAGCCTGATATCACCGCCATCTGGCCATGCGTCAGGCTGGGTATCTGGATGCCCGGAGGGGGCGGCGTGGAGTTGGAGCCGTGCGCAAGGGCTTGCGTGGCGGAAAGCGTGAAAAACAGAAAAACGGCCGCCAGGGCGCGAAACCGAGGCGGCCGTTGCATGATGTTCAGGCGTAGCGACGCGCGAGGCCGTTTTGGCCGCGCGCCGCGAATTCGCGTTCGGCTACCGCGCCGAAGGCGAGGCCGATGACCGTCCACAGAACGATATGGATGCCGAGCGAGGCGACGCGGAACTGCCACAGCACCATCGCCGAGAAATCCTCGGGCACTTCGTTAATGTCGGGCAGGGCGGCCTTCGCCAGCGCGAAGACGACGAGGTAGGCGAGAGCTGCCACAATCACCGCGTTCCAGGCGCCGAGCTGGTTCCACAACCGTTGCGCCAGGCCCACCGCCGCCACCATGGCGGTCAGCGAAACGACCATCATGATGAAGAACAGTTCGGTGCGATAGCCGATGGTCTCGGCGTTGCCCACCGCAGGCGGGTTCGCCGGATATTTCAACCCGGGAATGACGATGACCGCCAGGAAACCCAGCAGGGCCAGCAGCGCCGCGGTGCCGCGCGGCCCAAGCGAGCCGAGCCTGCCGTGGGCAAAAGCGAAGACAAGCGAGAACAGTCCGCCAAGCGCGGCGCCGTAGACCAGCACGCCGGTCGCGAGGCCGATGCCGGCCTGCGTGGTGCGGCTGACGAGCTCGGGCTCCGCCACCTCACCGGCCGCCTGGGATTTCTGTTCCTCGAAGGCGATGGCTTTGTCGACCTGCGGCTCGCCATAGACCCTGGCAAAGGCGAACGCCAGAATCCCCGCGATCAGCCCGACAAGCATGCCGCGCAGCAAAAGCTTTCCAACCATGTGAGCCGAGCCCCCTAGTGGCAGGGGAAGCCGAGCAGGTGTCTGCCGTCGTGCACGAATTCGTGGATATACGAGCCCGAGAACAGGGCGGTCGCGCCTTCCTCGGTGCCGACGAAATAGATCGCCAGCATCAGCAACAGGCCGCCGAGAATCGCCCAGGGCAGAATCTCACGGACGGGAATGGCAACTGGCGCGGCGCCGGGCGAAAGAGCGATGTCAGACATGAAAACCTCCTAGGATACAGCGTCCCAATGCTTCAAAACGAGATACATAGCGGTCTGACTCTCAGCTTCAGGCATTGGGAGGCTGATCACAGTGGCGCGACCGTGCTGGATTTTCGCCAGCTTCGCTTCGTAGCTCACGAAAGACGGTAGAGGCACGGCCTGTTTCTGTCAACAAACGGCGGAGGTCGGAAGCGTGGATCATGCTCATTTCCGGCAGTGCTTTCACCTTTACTCGATCACGGGAGGATGAGGCCCATTGCCGCGCCGGCGAGGGCACATGCCGCGAGGGTGGGAAGCATGCCGATCCTGAACCGCAGCATGGCAACCATCGCCGCCAGCGCGAGCGCGGCTGCGCGCCAGTCTATGGAGCCAAGCACCGGCGCATCCGGCCCAACGCCGAGGATGTCGAGCCTATGGACCTCGCGAAAGACGACATGCAGGGCAAACCACAGCGCGAGGTTCATCACCACGCCGACCACCGCGGCGGTGATGGCCGAGAGTGCCGCCGAGATTGCCTTGTTGCCGCGCAGGGCCTCGACATAGGGCGCGCCGAGGAAAATCCAGAGGAAGCAGGGCGCGAACGTCACCCAGGTCGTCAGCAGCGCGCCCAGGCAGCCTGCGAGCAGGGGAGAAAGCGCGCCCGGCGCCCGATAGGCGGCCAGGAAGCCAACGAACTGGAGGACCATGATGAGCGGTCCGGGCGTCGTCTCCGCCAGTCCGAGCCCGTCGGCCATCTCGCCGGGGGCAAGCCAGCCGAACGTGCCGACGGCGGCTTGCGCGACATAGGCAAGGACGGCATAGGCGCCGCCGAAGGTGACGACGGCCATGGTGCTGAAGAAGGCGCCGATCTGTGTCCAGACGCTGGACGAGCCCGTGGCCAGCCACAGCAGCAGGACCGGTCCCAGCCAGACGGGTAGCCCCATCGCCAGCACGCGCGCGGCGCGCCTCCAGGATGGGTCCGCATGCGTGAGTTGGCCACGCTCGAACATCCGGTCGATGGTGGAGCGGGGACGCTCGGTGACGTAGATGACCGGCTCGGCGGCGGCCTCGGCGTCGGGAACGAGACCGGTTGACCCGGCTGCGGTGTCGGTGGTTGAACGATCGTCAGGGGCGGTGACGAGGCGTCGGGGGTGGGGCCCCGGCGCCTCGTCCCGCTGATCCTGACTGACAGCCGGAGCCGCCGTGGCGGGGGTGGTGCTTGGTTCCATGGCGGGCTCCGGCTTTCAGGGGCTGGATCGGGCTGAGATAGCGCAATGTCACCCTATTTGCTGGTCCATTAGATCCAAGCCACTTGATCAGCCGCCGCCCACGATGTAAGGCAGAGCACTTACTCCCGTGTCCGTGGCAG
>OFIS01000376.1_pt1 | contig 28545 bp, 28 predicted proteins | sample 1775071 | NCBI WGS metagenome assembly OFIS01 (sample SAMN08195774, study PRJEB24354) | sludge metagenome | isolation source: sludge from phenol fed wastewater aerobic bioreactor C | place: India: Nagpur | collected 2016-09-17
CGGCGGGCCGAACTATCCCAACATGTGACGCCCGCGATCCGCCAGGACGCATCGATCTCCAGAAGGGCCCGGACGGCGGCGTCCGGGCCTTCGTCGTCTCATGGGTCGCTCACTCGTCGCGCCGCAGCCAGGACGGCAGGCCCCGGCGCCAGAGGTAGAGGGCGAGGCCGAGGGCGACCACGAGGCCGGCCCCGATCAGCGCCCCCGTGGCGCGATCGCCGGCGGCGAAGCGCTCCCAGGCGAGCATGCCGATCGACCCCGGCGCGATCAGCACCGGGATCCACAGGATCGCCGAGCCGAGGTTGGCCGCCTGGAAGAGGCCCCAGCGCATCGGGCTCATGCCGGCCACCGTCGGCACGCTGGCGCGCAAGGGGCCGATGAAACGGCCGATCACGACCGCCGCCCAGCCCCAGCGGGCGAAGGCGTTGCGGGCGGCGGCGAGCATTTCGGGATGGCGCGAGAACGGCCAGAGACGGTGGACGTGGGGTCCGAGGCGGCGGCCGACCCAGAAGGAGACGCTGTCGCCGAGGGCCGCGCCGAGGGCGCCGCCGATCCACAGATCGACCAGCGGCAGCGTGCCCGCGCCGACCAGGGCGCCGGCCGCCATCATCACGCCGGTGGCGGGGACGAGGACGCCGATCACCACCAGCGATTCGCCGAAGGCCAGCAGCGCGAAGACCGGGCCGGCATAGGCGCGGTGGCTTTCGACGAAGGCGAGCAGATCATTGAAGACGGTGGCGAGATCCATGGCGCCATGATCGCCGATCCGCGCCTCGGCGTCGATGCCGACCCATGGTCGCGGCCGAGGAACGACGTCAGCGTTCGGTTTCGGCGGGCGGCACACCGAAGGCGCCGGCGGCGATGCGGACGAGACCGACGAGCGAGGGCACGGCGGAGCCGCCACCGCCCGGCGGCAGGACGACCGCCTCGGCGCGCAGCACGTGGCGCCGCGAGCGCGCGAGCCGGCGCAGCAGGGCGGCATGGCCGGCGTTCGGCCCGGCGGCGAGAGCGGCTGCCTCGAGCGGCGCGCGCGCGACCAGGAGGCCCTGCTCGGCGCCGGGCAGGCCCATCAGCCCCTGCGCGAAGCCGGCGAGCCGCTCGGCGACCCGCGCCCTCCAGCCGAATTCGTCATAGGCGAGACGGAAGGCGGCGATCGAGGTCTCGCCACGGCCCATCCGCTCGACGCGATCGACGAAACTCGCCGCCTCGCGAAACCACTCGCCCTCGAGGAAGACATTGGGCGGCAGCACCAGGAACCACGGCGCGCGACGCGCCACCCCGAGGCCGGTCGCGATCTTGCCGCACCATCCGCCCCGGCCCTCGACCAGCGTGCAACCGGCGGCGTCGGCGACGACGCGCGTCCCGTCGGTGGAGGCCTCGTCGACCACGACGACCTCACGCACCACTCCCTCCGCCGCGCCGGAGACCAGCGACGACAGGGTGCGCGCCAGCCCCTCCTCCGAATTTCGCGTCGGTACGACGACGGACAGCATGTCGGCGGCCCCCCCGAGGACTGGAAACATCCGCGACGGCGCGGCCGCACGCCGCGCTCTTCCCCCTCGTCTCATACACGCCGCCGTCGGAACCGGCCAGCACGACACATTGCGAAAGGAGCGGAAATTGAAGGCATGTTCTTGTCTTGTTCCTCGCCTTGGCCCATGATCGAACCATGAACACGGCGACTCCCTCTCTCCCTCCCGCCTCCGGCGCGGCTCCGCTCCCGACCCCGGAGGGGACGGTCGCGAGCGAGCGCCGGCGTGGGCGCGGCGCCACCGCCAACACCTCCGGGCGCTACGAGAGCGAGCGGCGGGAGGTCTTCGACGACGGTTGGAGCGAGGTCGATCCGCTGCCGGCCTTCGCCACCACCGTCACGGTGGAGAAGCCGAAGACGATCATCACCCGCAACGCCTCGCCCGACATCGGTTTCGATCGCTCGATCAACCCCTATCGCGGCTGCGAGCACGGGTGTTCCTACTGCTACGCCCGGCCGACGCATGCCTATATGGGCCTGTCGCCGGGGCTCGACTTCGAGGCACGGCTCTTCGCCAAGCCCGACGCGGCGCGCCTGCTCGAGCAGGAACTGGCCGCTCCCGGCTATCAGGTCCGCCCGATCGCGCTCGGCACCAACACCGATCCCTATCAGCCGATCGAGCGGCGCTGGCGGATCACTCGCGAAGTGCTCGAGGTGCTGGCGCGGACACGGCATCCGGTCACGATCGTCACCAAATCGGCACTGGTCGCGCGCGATCTCGACATTCTCGCGCCGATGGCCGCCGAGGGTCTGGCGCGGGTGGCGTTGTCGATCACCACACTCGACCGCCGTCTCGCCCGGGCGATGGAGCCGCGTGCGTCGAGCCCCGAGCGACGGCTCGCCGCCCTCCAGGCGCTGAGCGCGGCCGGGGTTCCGACCGGCGTCCTGGTCGCGCCGATCATTCCCGCGCTCAACGATCCGGAGATCGAACGCATCCTCGAGGCGGCGCATGCGGCGGGCGCGCGCGAAGCGGGTTACGTGCTGTTGCGCCTGCCGCTCGAGGTTTCGGAAATCTTCAAGGGCTGGCTCGTCGAACATCAGCCGGACCGTTATCGTCACGTCCTCTCGATCCTGCGCTCGATGCGCGACGGCAAGGACTACGACGCGGCCTGGGGGCGGCGGATGAAGGGATCCGGCCCCTATGCCGAGACGATCAAGCGCCGGTTCGAATTGGCGACGAAGCGGATCGGCTTCGCGCGGCCGCGCCGGGACGCGCTCGATTGCACCCGTTTCACGCCGCCGCTCGCCGCCGGGGTTCAACTGTCGCTGTTCTGATCGTGGAGTGCGCTCATGTCTCTTCGTCTCTCCCTGGTCACGTTGGGTGTCGCCGACGTCGGCCGCGCGACCGCCTTCTACGGCGCGCTCGGGCCGACGCCGGGAGCCTCCAGCAATCCGGCCGTCACCTTCTTCGACATGAACGGGGTCATCCTGGCGCTCTACGGCCGCGAGGCGCTCGCCGAGGATGCGCGGATCGAGGCGGCGGGGACCGGATTTTCCGGGGTGACGCTCGCCTGGAACCTTTCCGACAGAGCGGCGGTCGACGACGCGCTCGCCCTCGCGGTGCGGTCGGGAGGGCGTCTCGTCAAGGCGGCGGAAGAGGTGTTCTGGGGCGGCTATTCCGGCTATTTCGCCGATCCGGACGGGCATCTGTGGGAGGTCGCCCACAATCCGTTCTTCCCCATCGACGCCTCCGGCGTCACGCGGCTCCCGGGAGACGATCATGACCAGGCCTGAGAAGACGAAGCGCCCGCGCGCCGCGACCGCGCCCAGCGGGCCGGACGACGCGCTCGAACGCGGGCTCGGGGCGCCGCGACTCAGGATCGCGGGGGTCGACGAGGCCGGACGCGGGCCGATCGCGGGGCCGGTGGTCGCCGCCGCCGTGGTGCTCGACTGGGCGCACGTGCCGGAGGGGCTGAACGATTCCAAGAAGCTCGACGAAGCGACGCGCGAGCGTCTCTTCGACGAGATCCTGGCGCATCACGGCGTGGCCGTCGCGCTCGGCTCGGTCGGACGGATCGATGCGACCGACATTCGCGCCGCGACGCTCGACGCGATGCGCCGTGCCGTGCGGGGGCTCGCGGTTCGGCCGGATCATGTAATGATCGACGGGCTCGACGTGCCGCCCGGCCTGCCCGCGCCCGGGACGGCGGTCACCAAGGGCGACGCGCGGTCGCTCTCGATCGCCGCCGCCTCGATCGTCGCCAAGGTTCTGCGCGATCGGCTGATGGTCCAGGCGGCCGGCGACTATCCCGACTGGAGCCTGGAGGTGCACAAGGGCTACGGCACGCCGAAGCACATGGAGGCGCTCGCGCGAGCCGGTGCCTCGCCGCTCCATCGACGCAGTTTCGCCCCGGTGGCGCTCGCCCTCGGCGAGGAGCCGAAGGCGCGGCGGGTTCCAGTGCGCAAGCCGCGAAAGGTGAAGGCCGAGGGGCCGGACCTCTTCGGCTGAAACGCCGCGACGTCGCGGGCTGCGGCCGTCACCGGGAACTCAGACGTCGTCGAGCAGGTCGAGCCGGCCTGCGAGACGCAACGCCTCGCGCGCGGCGACGAAACTCGGGCGATCCGGATCGGGGTCGCGCGCGAAGGCGACGTCGGCGATGCGGGCGACGGCTTCCGGCGGGAGAGCCGCTTCGTGCGCCCCGGCGAGCGCGAGGGCGCGATACCAGTGCCAGGGACGGCCCGGTTCGGGCGGGCGATGCGGCAACCAGCTCACCACCGCCTCGCGGCGTCCGTCGGCGCGGCGCACCGGGAAATCGACGATCTCTCGATAGTTCGTGCCTTCGGCCTGCGCCAGTCCCTCGCGGTCGGCGTCCTCGATGCGCCAGAGGAGCCCGTGCGCGACGTCGCCGAGGGCCGGACGAAGGCCTAATTTGGCCGAGCCGTCGGCGGCGCGCACGTCATAGGCGACGCGGTGATCTCCAGCGACCGCCAGGCCGAGGCAGACGGCGCTCGGGCGGCGGGCGGCGAGCCGCGCGGCGAGGAGATTGGAGCCGTAGGCGAAATAGACGAAGGAGGCCATGCGCCCGTCCCCTCCCGGTTCCCCCCGGAAACGCGAAGACCCGCGCCTCCATCGGGAGGCGCGGGTCTCGCAAGTCCGTTCGATCGACGGCCGTGGCTCAGTTGAGCTTGGCGCCGACTTCGGCGATGCCCTTGGCGACCAGATCCGCGCCGGTGACACCGGCGGTGCGGTTCACCAGGATCCTCTCGGCGGCGGCGACCGCGAGGTCGGCGGCGCGCGAGCGAACCTCGGCCACGGCCTGAGCCTCGGCCTGAGCGATCTTGGATTCGGCCGACTTGGTGCGACGCTCGATCAGCTCGGCGAGCGCCTTTTCGGCCTCGACGGTGGCGAGCTCCGCCTGGGTCTTGGCTTCGGCGACGATCGACTGAGCTTCGAGCTCGGCGTCCGCAGCCTTCTTCTTGTAGGCGGCCAAGAGCTCGGCCGCTTCCTCGCGAAGACGCTTGGCCTCGTCGAGCTCGGCCTTGATCGCGTCGACCTTGCCGTCGAGCGCGGCGCCGATCTTGGCCGGCACCTTGAGATAGACGATCACGCCGACGAAGATCAGCAGCGAGACGAAGGCCCACAAAGAGGCGAGAGACGTCGCGTCCATGGGGTTCTCCTCACTTGGCCGACTGGACGGCGGCGACGATCTCGTCGCGGCCGACACCGTCGCCGATCAGCGACGACACCAGGGCTTCGGTGGTCTCCACGGCGATGCCGTCGACCTCACCCAGAGCCTTGGCTTTGATCTCCGAAATCCGGGTCTCGGCATCGGCGATCTTGGCGGAGAGAGCGGTCTCGGCCTCGTGACGCTTGGCGTCGACCGAAGCCGCCAGGGTCGCGCGGGTCTGAGACGCGATGTCCTGAGCCTTCTTGCGCGCCTCGGCGAGGGACGCCTCGTAGGCCGCACCGGCGGCTTCCGATTCGGCCTTCAGCCGGTTCGCTTCTTCGAGGTCGCGGCCGATCTTCTCGTGACGCGCCTCGAGGATGCCGCCGATCCGCGGCAAAGCGACCTTGGCCATCAACACGTAGAAGAGGCCGAAGGTGATCGCCAGCCAGAGGATCTGCGACGCGAAGGTGGAGCTGTCGAACGGGGGGAAGACCCCGCTGTGCCCACCTTGGTGTTGCACCTCGGCCGTGGTGTGGACGTTTTCTGCCATCGTGCCCGCCCCGGTATGATCCGGTTCTCCATCGCCGACCAGCCGACGACGGGATCAGTCGCATGCGTCACCGACCGCCACGAGGACGGCCGGTGATCGAAGAGGCTCGCTCGACGCCGATCAGGCGAAGAGGAGGATCAGCGCGACGAGCAGCGAGAAGATGCCGAGCGCTTCGGTCACGGCGAAGCCGAAGATCAGGCGGCCGAACTGGCCATCGGCGGCGGCCGGGTTGCGCAGGGCGCCGGCGAGGTAGTTGCCGAAGATGGTGCCGAGACCGATGCCCGCACCGGCCATGCCGAGGGTGGCGATACCGGCGCCGAGGTACTTCGCAGCTTGCGGATCCATCAGAATGCTCCTTCGGGGTGTCGTCTGTTGAAGGGTACTGCCCGCGTCCGTCCGGCTCAGTGGCCGGGATGGATCGCGTCGTTGAGGTACATGCAGGTCAGAACGGTGAAGACGTAGGCCTGCAGGAAGGCGACCAGGAATTCGAGCGCGGTCAGCGCCACGGCCATCGCCAGCGGCAGGATCGAGCCCACCGTGCCGACGGCGCCGGCGGCGGAGAGCGTCACCACGAAGCCCGCGAAGACCTTCAGGGTGATGTGACCGGCCAGCATGTTGGCGAAGAGACGAACCGAGAGGCTGATCGGGCGGGACAGGAACGAGATGATCTCGATCAGCGTCACCAGCGGGATCAGCGCCGCGGGAACACCCTTCGGCACGAACAGATTGAAGAAGTGGAAGCCGTGCTTCCAGATACCGAAGCCGATCACGATGCCGATGACCAGGATCGCCAGCGAGAAGGTGACGATGATGTGCGACGTGACCGTGAAGAAGTAGGGCACCAGACCGATCAGGTTCGCGACCAGCACGAACATGAACAGCGAGAACACCAGCGGGAAGAACTGCATCCCGGCCTTGCCGGCGGCGTCGCGCAGGGTGTCGGCGACGAAGGAATAGGCCATCTCGGCGACGACCTGCCAACGGCTCGGCACGATCGCGCGGCTCGAGGAGGCCATGACCAGGAAGCCGGTCGCCAGGATCACCACCACCGCCATGAACAGCGACGAGTTGGTGAAGGAGACGTCCCAGTGCCCGACCTGAATCGGGAGAATCTTGGTGATCTGGAACTGATGGATCGGATCGACCTTGTCGGCTGCCACCTGTCAGTCTCCACTCTCTCGTCGTCGGCGCCGAACGGCCACCGAACCCCACCGCGCGGCTCGAAGCCCCGCCCCACGCCCCCGCGCCGCCACGGCACGCGAGCCCTCGATTCTCGTTTCGGCCCATCGCATAGCACGGACGCGACGCGCGCGCTCTACGCCGTTGGGCCAGGACCCTCGTCGGAACGACCCGACGCGGACCCCGAATTCTTTTCCGCCTCGCGCAGCCGGGCGCCGGCTCCGGCCACCACCCCCTCGGCCCTGAGGACGTTGAGAACGCCCGCCGCGAAGCCGAGAAGCACGAAGACGATCAACGCCCAGGGAGCGGTGCCGAGCGCCCGATCGATCACCCAGCCGAGGCCGCCGCCGACGATCACGCCGGCCACGAATTCGGAAGCGATCTTGGTCGCCTGAGCGAAACCGGCCGGTCTCGCCTTGGCATTCGCCGCCTCTTCCGCCGCCCGGCGCGCCTCGAGGGTCCCCCCCAGACGTTCCAGACGCGCGGCGAGCGCCGCTTCGTCGGTCGGTGTCCTCGCCGCCGCGGAGAGCTCGGCCTCGGTTCTCTCGGGATCTCTTCCCGGCGATCGTTCGATCATGGTCGGGACCCCTCGTTCCGGGCATCATCTCACGCAGGCGCGGCGACGGCCGATCCCACCTTCGAAACCGGGCGCACCATAGTGGCGGCGGAATTTCGTGTCAAGGACACCAGACTTTAGTTTATTCCCATGAAAACAAAGGGATAGGCTCTTCCGGCGAAAGTTTGGAAGCGAGTGGGGCCTCAGCCTGCCCGGGCGGGCTCGACGATGCGGGCGGCGCGCTCGAGATCGACCGACACCAGTTGCGAGACGCCGCGCTCCGACATGGTGACGCCGAACAGGCGATTCATCCGCGCCATGGTGATCGGATTGTGGGTGATCACCACGAAGCGGGTGTCGGTGAGCCGGGTCATGCGCTCGAGCAGGTCGCAGTAGCGTTCGACGTTGGCGTCGTCGAGGGGCGCGTCGACCTCGTCGAGGACGCAGATCGGCGCCGGATTGGTCAGAAACACCGCGAAGATCAGGGCGAGCGCGGTCAGCGCCTGCTCGCCGCCGGAGAGGAGCGTCAGGGTCGCCGGCTTCTTGCCGGGGGGCCGGGCGAGGATCTCGAGGCCGGCCTCGAGCGGATCGTCGGATTCGACCAGTTGCAGCTCGGCCTCGCCGCCGCCGAAGAGATGGGTGAAGAGCTCGCGGAAATGGCCGTTCACCCGGTCGAAGGCGGCCATCAGGCGTTCGCGCGCCTCGCGGTTCAGCGTCTGGATCGAGGCGCGCAGGCGGCGGATCGCCTCGACCAGGGCGTCGCGTTCGGCGAGGAGCTCCTCGCGGCGGGCCTCGATTTCGGTCAGTTCGTCCTCGGCGCGCAGATTGACCGCGCCGAGCTTCTCGCGCTCGACGCGCAGACGCTCGAGGCGCCGCTCGGTCGCGGTCTCGTCGGGCAGCGGCGCGTCGTCGGCGAGGCCGAGACGGGCGGCGAGCGCGGCCGGCGCGATCTCGTAGGCCTCCTCGATCGCCTCGGCGATCTCGGCGCGGCGCGCGGCGGCGGCGACGAGGCGTTCCTCGCAGCGGCCCTTGGCCTCGCGCGCGGTCGAGAGCGCCTCGAGGGCGTTGCGGGCGATCGCGTCGGCCTCGGCCTGGGCGCGTTCGCCGAGCGTCAGCGCGTCGGCGGCGGCGACGCGGGCGGCCTCGGCGGCGACGATCTCGCGGGTGAGGCGCAGGCGCGCGTCCTCGAGGTCGGCGGGGCGTTCGAGCAGTTCCGCGCGTTCGGCCTCGGCCTCGGCGCGGCGCTCTGCGAGGACGGCGACCTGACGTTCGGCGGCGGCGGCGCGGCCGACCCAGGAGCCGCGTTCGGCCTGGATGGCGGTGCGGCGGCGGGCGCGCAGCTCGGCCTCGCGCAGGCGGGTCTGGCGGGCGGCGCGGGCCTCGGCGACGGCGGCGCGCTCGATCGCCACCAGGGCGCGCGATTCGGCCAGCGCCAATTCGAGCGCCCGCGTCTCCGGCAGATCGGCGGCGGCGGCGGTCGCCGCCTCGACCCGTGCGGCGATCTCCTCGCGCTCGGCGGCGAGGCGGGCGGCGGTCTCGGCGAGGGCGGCGCGGCGCTGCGCGCGCCGCTCGGCCTCGCGCTCGAGCCGGGCGAGGGTCTCGCGCGCGGTCGCCTCGGCGCGGCGGGAGAGACGCAGGGTCTCGCGCGCGGCGGTCTCGGCGGCGGCGGCCTCGGTCGCGGCGCGCGCGGCGGCCTCGGCGGCGGCGCGGGCGAGATCGCGACGATCGCGGGCGGGCGGGACCGCGGCCTCGAGTTCGGCGAGGCGGTTGCGGGCGGCGAGACGGCGGGCGCCGGCGGTCGGGGCCTCGGCGGCGGCGACCAGTCCGTCCCAGCGCCAGAGGTCGCCCTCGCGCGAGACCAGACGTTGGCCGGGCCTCAGGGCGAGGCGCAGGCGCGCGCCCTCGGCTCGGTCGACGAGGCCGATCTGGGCGAGGCGGCGATCGAGCAGGGCGGGGGCGCGGACGTATTTCGCGAGCGGCTCGACGCCGGGGGGCAGCGCCGGATCGCCGGAGCCCGGGCCCGGATCGCGCCAATGAACCGGGGCGCCCTCGTCGGCGGAGACCTCGAGATCCTCGCCGAGGGCGGCGGCGAAGGCCGCCTCGAGGCCGGGGGCGACGGTGAGGCGCTCGACGATCGGCGGCCACAATTGTTCGGCGGCGACGTCGAGCATGCGGGCGAGCGTCTTCGCCTCGGTCTCGAGCCGCGACAGCGCGGCCTCGCTCTCGGCGAGCGCGGCGCGGGCCGCCTCGGCCTCGGCGCGGGCATCGGCGACGGCGCCTTCCGCCTCGACGGCGCGGTCCTCGGCCTCGACGACGCTCGCGGTGGCGGTCTCGCAATCGAATCGCGCCGCCTCCAGGGCTTCTTCCTCGACGTCGTCGGCGAGGGCCTCGCGCTCGCGGGCGCAGGCGTCGATCTCGGCGGCGAGCCGGCGCAGGCGGTCCTCGGCGGCACGGCGGGTCTCGTCGAGGGCGCGGCGGCGGGCCTCGGCCTCGGCGAGCGCGGTCTGGTGCTCGCCGAGCGTCGCCTCGGCCTCGATGAGGCGGGATTCGGTCTCGGCGAGGGCATCCTCGGCGTCGGCGAGGATCGCGGCGCTCTCCTCGTCGAGGGCGGCGAGATCCTCCTCCTCCTCGGCGAGGCGGGCGAGCGCGGCGGACATGTCCTCGGCGAGCGTCGCCTCGCGGGCGGCGTCCTCGGTCAGTTGGGCGAGGCGGCGATCGAGGTCGGCGAGGCGATCGCGGATGCGGCGCTCCTCGGCGTCGATCTCGGAGGCGGCGACGCGCAGGCGCTGGAGGGCGGCGGCGGCCTCGACCTCGGCGCGGCGCAGGTCGGGAAGATCGTGGGCGGCGACGGCGCCGTCGCGGGCGGCGCGGGCCTGGGCGAGCTGGCGTTCCTCGACGAGGCGGACGGCCTCGGCGAGCTCGCCCGTCGCCGCCTCCTCGCGGGCGAAGGCCTCGCGCCAACGCAGATGGGCGATGGTCGCCTCGGCCTCGCGGATCTCGGCTGAGAGATTGCGGTAGCGCACCGCCTGCCGGGTCTGGCGCTTGAGGCTCTCGACGCGGCTCTCGAACTCGGTCAGCACGTCCTCGACGCGCTCGAGATTGGCCTCCGCCGCCTTCAGCCGGATCTCGGCCTCGTTGCGGCGCGAATGGAGGCCGGAGATGCCGGCGGCCTCCTCCAGCACCGCGCGGCGGGCGGTCGGCTTGGCGGCGATCAGCTCGCCGATCTGGCCCTGGCGGACCATCGCCGGCGAGCGCGAGCCGGTCGAGGCGTCGGCGAAGAGGAGCTGGACGTCGCGGGCGCGGACGTCGCGGCCGTTGATGCGGTAGTTGGAGCCGGACTCGCGCTCGATGCGGCGGGTGACCTCGAGGGTGTCGGCATCGGCGACGGCGAGGGCGACGGTGCGCTCGGAATTGTCGAGCGTCAGCGTCACCTCGGCGGCGTTGCGCCCCGGTCGCCGGCCGGAGCCGGCGAAGATCACGTCGTCCATGCCCGAGGCGCGCATGGACTTCCACGAGTTCTCGCCCATGACCCAGCGCAGGGCCTCGACGAGATTGGACTTGCCGCAACCATTGGGGCCGACGACGCCGGTCAGCCCCGGTTCGATCCGGAACTCGGTCGGCTCGACGAAGGTCTTGAAGCCCGAGAGCCTCAGTCGCGTGAACCGCACGTGCCCCTCCTGCGACCCGGCCGGCCGCGGCGTCAGCCCTTGAGGAAGGGCGCCAACGCCTCGTCCATCTCGGCGGTCGTCGAGATGCCGACGATCTTGGTGCCGTTGACGAAGAAGGTGGGCGTGCCGTCGATCTTGAAGGCCTCGGAGCCGCGGGTGCGACCGGCGGTGATGCCGTCGAGGAGCTTCTGATCGGTCAGGCAGGTCTTGAAGGTCTCGCGGGTGAAGCCGGACTGCTTCGACAGGGCGAACAGCGCCTCGACCGGGTTGTCGGAGCGGACCCAATCCTTCTGCTTGTCGAAGAAGAGGCCGGTCATCTCGAAATAGCGGTCGCCGGGGGCGCAGCGCGCCAGCATCGAGACCGCCGCGGCGAGCGGGTCGAGTGGGAACTCGCGGTAGATGAAGCGCACCTTGCCGGTGTCGATGTACTTCTCCTTGAGGTGGGGGAAGACCGCCTCGTGGAAATGGGCGCAGTGGCCGCAGGTCATCGAGGCATATTCGATGACGGTGACCGGGGCATCGGCCTTGCCGAGGGTCATGTCCGGCAGAACGCCCGGCTTCAGGAGCTCGGCCATGTCGAACGTGCCCTGCGCGAGCGCGGGCAGCGCCGAGAGGCCGGTGGCGAGAAGGGCGAGAGCGGAGGATTCGAGCAGGCGGCGACGGCTGAGCATCGTGGGACGGGTCCTCGACAACGAAAAGGGCTCCGTCGCGGAGGGCGCCGGATTTCCTCTTTCAATAGCTCGATTGTGGCGAGACGTCGCCCCCCGGAGCGGGCTTCACGCACTCGTCATCGGGGAAAACCGCCCTCAACGCCGCGAACTGGCGACGATCGCTCGCCCCAGGCGCGAAAGGGCGGCGCGCAGGCCCTCGTCGTCGATACCGGCGGTGGCGTCGCGGACGAAGGCCTCCTCGCTCGCCGACAGCGCCCGGAGGCGCGGAGCCGGGGCGATCCGGGGGCGGTCGATCGGCTTCTGGACGATCTTCAGCCGGGCCACGGCCGGAAAGCCGAAATGGGCGTTGATGCGCTCGAGGATGCGTGGGGTGTCGTGCTGGAAGAGGAGCGCGCGGGCGCCCTCGCAGCGCACCGTCAGCGTCGCCGGCTCGAACCCGTCCTCGCCGCCGTCCTCGAGACGGCGCGGCCAGGAGAGGCGCTCGGGCTGGGTCACGTCGCGATAGGCGGCGCCGACGATCTCGCCCCAATGGGTGAAGAGATCGGTCGAGGCGAAGCCGCGCTTCCGGGCGGCCGGGCCGATGAGGCCCGCGAGCAGATCGGCGACCGGCGCGGGGCCGCGCCGGCGTCCGGGCTTCGACGAGGAGTGCGGTGCGGTCGCCATGGCGGCACCATGACGGGGCTCGGCGTCGGAAACAAGGCGACGGTGCTTTTCTCCCCACGCATCTCAAGGTAAGTGAGAAATGAACGTGCCAGGAGATTTGCCATGAAAGTCGACATCTCCGACAGCCCCGCAGAGACGATAATCCAAGCGGCGAAGAATCTCCTTCGCAAGTACCTCCTCATTGAACCCAATCCGGGAGGCATCAATTTACATAATTTCCTATTCAATTTAAACGACTATGCATTCAAGATTCTCTCTTGGTCTGCCGGCCTAGCCATTCTCAAGACAATACAAGATAATGTGCATTCAGGAAAAGCCATAGCAATATACTATATATTTGGATTTATATTTGAGATATACTTAATATCAATAACGCTCCTAATTCAACCTCGCTCTGATTTAAAAAATAAATATGCAAAATTATCTATTTTCATGATCTATTATATATTTCTCTTGTTTCTACAATACATCATAATAAATGTATTTGAAGAGGCTATTCTTTCCGTTCTCGCAATGAAGTGACTTGCAGTGACCCGCGAACTCTCTATCGACCTCCTCGCCTGGTACGATCGAAACCACCGCCGGCTGCCGTGGCGGGTGGCGCCGTCCGACCGGGACGACGGCGTCGTCGCCGATCCCTATCGGGTCTGGCTCTCCGAGGTGATGTTGCAGCAGACCACGGTCGCGGCGGTGAAGAGCTATTTCGAGGCCTTCACGACCCGTTGGCCGGGCGTGCGCGATCTCGCCGCCGCGCCCGAGGAGGACGTGATGAAGGCCTGGGCCGGGCTCGGCTACTATTCGCGCGCGCGCAATCTCAAGGCCTGCGCGGAAGTGGTGGCGCGCGATCACGGCGGTCGCTTTCCCGAGACCGAGGCGGCGCTGGTCGGGCTCCCCGGCGTCGGCCCCTATACGGCGGCGGCGATCGCGGCGATCGCCTTCGACCGGCCGGCGACGGTGGTCGACGGCAACGTCGAGCGGGTGATCGCCCGCATCTTCGCGGTCGAGGATCCGATGCCCGCCGCCAAGCCGGAGATCCGCCGCCTCGCCGCGACGCTGACGCCGGAGACGCGTCCCGGCGACTATGCCCAGGCGATGATGGATCTCGGCGCGACGCTGTGCACGCCGAAGAAGCCGGCCTGCGCGCTCTGTCCCTGGACCGCGTCCTGCCGGGCCCGGCAGAGTGGTTCGCCGGAGACGTTCCCACGCCGCAGCCCGAAGGCGGCGCGGCCGACGCGGGTCGGCACGGTTCACGTGGCGGTGCGCGCCGACGGGGCGGTGCTCCTGCGGCGGCGGCCGCCGAAGGGGCTTCTCGGCGGCATGAGCGAGGTACCGGGCGGCGAATGGCGCGACGCCTCGCTCGGCGCGGTGCCCTCCGCGCCGCCGCTCGCGGGCGCGTGGCGGCGGGTGGTGGGCGTGGTCGAGCACACGTTCACCCATTTTCATCTGGAACTCACGGTGATGCGCGGCGACGTCGCGCAAGGGGTGGCGGCGCCGGCGGGGTTCTGGTGGTCGGCCCCGCGCGATCTTGCCGGCGAGGCGCTGCCGACGGTGTTCCGCAAGGCGATCTCGGCGGGGCTCGGCCGGGCGATCTGAAACCATCCCCGACATCGCGACGGACCGTCATGGAACCGTCGCGACCTTTGACGAGGATGCGCGCCGTCAGATCTCGGAGGGCCCTCGCCGGCCCCGCCCCAGGAGTCCCACATGCGCCGTCTCGCTCTTCTCGCCGCGCTTCTCGCCGGCATCGCCACGCCCGCCGCCGCCTTCGACGTCGGCTCCGACAAGGCCTTCGCCTTCGTCGCGCTGGGCGACATGCCCTACAAGCTCCCCGACGACTACGCCCGCTTCGAGACGCTGATCGGCAAGATCAACGCGCTGAAGCCGTCGGTGTCGATCCACATGGGCGACATCAAGTCGGGCTCGACCGTCTGCTCCGACGAGATCTTCCAGAAGGTGAAGGACGAATTCGCCCTGTTCGAGGGCCCGTTCGTCTACACCGTCGGCGACAACGAATGGACCGACTGCCATCGCGAGAAGGCCGGCGGCTATGACCCGAACGAGCGCCTGAACAAGGTGCGCGAAATGTTCTTTGCCGCGCCGAAGTCCTTCGGCAAGACCAGCATCGCCCTCGAGCGTCAGTCCGAACTGATGCCCGACGCCAAGACCTGGGACGGCAAGACCTTCGTCGAGAACACCCGCTTCGTGATGAACGGCACGATGTTCGTCCAGGCCAACATCATCGGCTCCAACAACAACCTCGAGGCTCGCACACTCGACAACGCCAAGGAATTCTTCGCCCGCGACGCCGCCAACCAGAAGTGGATCGTCGCCGCCTTCGAGAAGGCCAAGGCCGAGAACCTCGGCGCGCTGGTGCTGTCGATCCAGGCGGACATGTGGGACATCAAGCAGACCGAGCCCGACGTGCCGCGCGCCTCCGGCTTCGTCAACACGCTGAAGACGATCGAGAAGCAGGCCAAGGAATTCGGCAAGCCGGTGCTGGTGATCAACGGCGACGCCCACTTCTTCGAGGTCACGCCCTTCTACGGCACCGACACCAAGGCGCTGCCGAACGTCACCCGTCTGCAGGTGCCGGGCGAGAAGATCGTCGGCGCGGTGCGCGTGATCGTCGATCCGGCCAACCCCGACATGCCCTTCGCCTTCCAGGAGATCGGGCAGGTTCCGGCCGCCAAGAAGTGACGAGGGGGCGCCTTCGCCGTAACCATCACGAACGCCCCCGGAGCGATCCGGGGGCGTTTCGCGTTTCATACCCGTCTCATGAAAGTCCGACTCGTCGGACTTTCATGAGGTCACGGCCTGACCGGCCGACGCCCGTTCGGGCTCGCCTTCCCTCGGGAGTCCCCGTCAGCGCAGGATCTCGGGGCGGTATTCGAAATGCATGGTGTCGTAGTGATACCATTTGGCGCCCCAGACGAAGCCGTGACGCTCGAACACCTCGGCGATCTCGCCGGGGATCCGGTTCTTGTAGGCGACCTTGCGGCCGGTCGGATCGCTCCAATACCAATAGTCGGACTTGTCGGTCGCCACGTCGATGGCGATGCCCCAGCCGTGGGCGGAGACCCGGTTCGTCCCGGCGATGACGCGGCAATTGTAGGTGCCGGCGGAGGGGACGAGGAATTTCTTCCAGGCGGGCGGGCCGGCCTCCAGCTCCTTCGACACCGCGGCGAGCGCTTCCGCCGCGCCGGCGCGCGAGGAGAACCGCACCGTGCCGCCGCCCCATTTCGGCACCCAGGGCACGGCGACGAGATGTTTCGCCACCTCACCCTTGCGGCAGTCGCCGTAGACGGCGTCGAAGAAGGCGCCGTTGCGATAGCGGCCGGGGTCGACGTCCTTCGCCGGCGGGGTGACCTTCGCGCCTCTCGGATAGGGGTCGGCGAACATGTCCTCGAGGTCGGGGTCGGCGAGGCGCTGGTCGAAGGTCTTGGCGCGGCCGTCGTCGATGGTCAGGCGCAGGCCCGACGTCATCACCAACGTGTTGCCGTCGACCCGATCGACGAAGCCGGGATAGGCGGCGCGCAGCGTCTCGCCCGCCCCCTCGGCCCGGGCGGCTGAGGGCGCGACGAGGAGAAGAGAGACGGCGGAGATCCGGAGGGCGAGGCGAGCCGGCATGATCGATCCTCCCGTGCGGCCGGCCCCTCGATCGAGATCGGCACCACCATCAGATCGACCGCCGTCCGGTGATGTCCATCGCGACTTTCGCCGAGCGCGACGCCGGGTCGCGGGATCGCTCCCGCGCGAACCGGCTCGGAGCCTGCGATCCGGGCGAACCGGCTCAGGCGACGTCGCCGTGGCGGGTGCGATATTCCTTGCGCAGGTCGTCGAGCACGACGGCGCGGCCGTCGCGGGAGGCGTACCAATAGGTCCAGCCGTTGCAGGCCTCCGCCCCCTGCACCAGGGCGCCGACGCGGTGGATCGAGCCGGTGTGGCCGAGCGCCTCGAGGCTGCCGTCGATGCGGACGCGGGCGAGATGGCGGCCCTTGCCGTCGAACAGGATCTCCCCCGCCTCGATCAGGCCGGTCTCGATCAGCGCGCCGAAGGGGATGCGCGGCTCGGCGCGCTTGCCCTTGACCAGTTCGAGCGCCGCCGCCCCGAGAGGGACGACCGCGTCGATGCGCGCGCGCGCCGCCTCGGCATAGCCGGCGTCGCGCTCGATGCCGACGAAGCGGCGGCCGAGACGCTTGGCGACGGCGCCGGTGGTGCCGGTGCCGAAGAAGGGGTCGAGCACGACGTCGCCCGGGTTCGAGGAGGCGAGCAGCACTCGGTGCAGCAGGCCCTCGGGCTTCTGGGTCGGGTGGATCTTGTCGCCGGCCTCGTCCTTCAGCCGTTCGCCGCCGGTGCAGATCGGAATGGTCCAATCCGACCGCATCTGGGTGTCTTCGTTGAAGGCCTTCAGGGCGTCGTAGTTGAAGGTGTATTTCTTGGCGTCCTTGTCGCGCCCGGCCCAGATCAGGGTCTCGTGGGCGTTCTGGAAGCGCTTGCCCTTGAAGTTGGGCATCGGGTTGGTCTTGCGCCAGACCACGTCGTTGAGGATCCAGAAGCCGAGATCCTGGAGGATCGAGCCGACCCGGAAGATGTTGTGATAGGAGCCGATCACCCACAGCGTGCCGTTGGGCTTCAGAACGCGGCGCACCGCGAGCAGCCAGGCGCGGGTGAAGGCATCGTAGGCCTCGAAACTGTCGAACTGGTCCCAGGCGTCGTCGACCGCGTCGACCAGGCTCTGATCGGGGCGGTGGAGCGTGCCGGCCAGCTGCAGATTGTAGGGCGGATCGGCGAAGACGAGATCGACCGACTTCGAGGGGAGCTTCTCCAGTTCGGCGACGCAGTCACCGAGATAGATGCGATCGAAGGGGTCGGCGGCGGGAGACGTGGAGAAGGGGGCAGGCGAGCCCGTTCGGGCCGTCCGGATACGCGACTGGGACATGAACGCACTCGCCTGTTACGCAGCTCACTCGATGCCTCCATGGTTACCGATCGAGGTAAAGGGGGGGTAAAGGCGCCGCCGACACGCCCGCCCCGCGCCGGGCGCTCTTCCCGTCGCCGCCACGCCCCCCTACAAAGGGACGAGATCCCATTCCCCGACTCGGGAGCCTTCATGCTGATCATCTTCGACTGCGACGGCGTCCTCATCGACAGCGAGATCGTCGCCGCCCGCCTCGAGGCGGAAGCCATCACCGCGCTCGGCCTGCCGATGACCGCCCAGGAGATCTGCACCCGCTTCGCCGGCACCACCACCCGCGAAGTCTGGGCGACGCTCGAGCGCGAACTCGGACGGCCCCTGCCGGCGGGCTTCTTCGAGACCCACCTCGCCCATGTGCGCGACGTGTTCTCGCGCGAGATCGAGGCCATTCCCGGCGTGCATACGGTGATCGAGCGGCTCGAGGTGCCCTATTGCGTCGCCTCCTCGACGCAGCTGCCGTCGCTGATCACCAATCTCGGCACCGCCGGCCTCGCCCATCTCTTCGGCGGCCACGTCTATTCGGCGAGCCAGGTGAAGCGGCCGAAGCCGGCGCCGGACGTGTTCCTGCTCGCGGCCTCGCAGATGGGGTCGGATCCGGCCGACTGTCTGGTGATCGAGGATTCGCTCGCCGGCGTCACGGCGGCGCGGCGCGCGGGCATGCCGGTGATCGGCTTCACCGGCGGCAGCCACGTCGGCCCCGGCCATGCCGAACGGCTGATCGAGGTCGGCGCCGCCTCGACCTTCGAGCGCATGACCGATCTGCCCGCGATCCTGGCCGCGCGCGGCTTCCGCCGGGCGGCGTGACCCTCGTTCCACCGGAGGACGACCCGATGCAGGCCGTGCCGATCGAGACCCCGACGCCGACGGAATTCGTCCGCCACGACGACGCCACCGCCGCCGTCGACCGCCTGATCGCGCTCTACGAGGAGGCCATCGCCTTCCTCCAGAGGCGGTTTCGCGAAGTGGCCGAGACCGGCCGGGTCGAGGGGCGGATCCGCGCCTATTACCCGGAGATCCGGATCTCGATCGCCACCCATGCCCGGCTCGATTCGCGCCTCGCCTTCGGCTACGTGCAGGGGCCCGGCACCTATGCCACCACGGTGACGCGACCGGATCTCTTTCGCCGCTATCTCACCATCCAGATCGAGCAGCTCCTCGCCAATCACGGCGTGCCGGTGGAGATCGGCTCGTCCGACCTGCCGATCCCGCTGCATTTCGCGCTGACCTCGGACGTGTCGGTGACCTACGACGTCGCCGAGACGATCGGCCGGCCGATCCGCGACGTCTTCGACGTGCCCGATCTCGCCGTCACCGACGACGCCATCGTCAACGGCACCTGGATGCCGCGAAACGGCGAGGCGGCGCCGCTCGCCCCCTTCACCGCGCCGCGCATCGACTATTCGCTGGCGCGGCTCCAGCACTACACCGCCACCCGCGCCGAGCATTTCCAGAACTACGTGCTCTTCACCAACTATCAGTTCTACATCGACGAATTCGTCACCTTCGCGCGTGCCGCGCTGAACGATCCGGCCGGCGGCTGGGAGGCCTTCGTCGAGCCCGGCAACGTGGTGTGGCGGCCGGGGGAGAGCACGCCGAGCGAGGGCGCGGCGCCGCCGCGCCTGCCGCAGATGCCGGGCTATCATCTGGTGCGCAAGGGGCACGCGGGCATCACCATGGTCAACATCGGCGTCGGCCCGTCCAACGCCAAGACGATCACCGACCACGTCGCGGTGCTGAGGCCCCACGCCTGGGTGATGCTCGGCCATTGCGCGGGGCTCCGCAACACACAGAAGCTCGGCGACTACGTGCTCGCCCACGCCTATGTCCGCGACGACCACGTGCTCGACGCCGATCTGCCGCTGTGGGCGCCGATCCCGGCGCTGGCGGAAATCCAGGTGGCGCTCGAGCAGGCGGTCGCGGAAGTGACGGGCCTCGCCGGTTTCGAATTGAAGACGGTGATGCGGACCGGGACCGTCGCGACGATCGACAATCGCAACTGGGAACTGCGCGATCAGCAGGAACTGGTCGAACGCTTCTCGCAGTCGCGCGCCGTCGCCCTCGACATGGAATCGGCGACGATCGCCGCCAACGGCTTCCGCTTCCGCGTGCCCTACGGGACGCTTCTCTGCGTCTCCGACAAGCCGTTGCACGGGGAACTGAAACTGCCGGGCATGGCGAGCGAATTCTATCGCCGTCAGGTCGGCCAGCATCTCCAGATCGGCATCCGCGCCATGGAGAAGCTCCGCAATCAGCCGGCGGAGAAGATCCATTCCCGCAAGCTGCGGTCCTTCGAGGAAGTGGCGTTTCAGTGAGGGCTCGAACGGGGTCCGCGTCTTCCGCGGCCCCCTCCCCGTCCGCCGTCATGGCCGGGCTCGACCCGGCCATCCATGGGCGTTCGCGCCTGTGATCGAGCCGTATGGATCCCCGGGTCTAGCCCGGGGATGACGAGGAGGAAGGCGGGAAGCGAGCCTCGAAGGCCCGCCGCCGATCCTCACATCTTCATCGGCGGGCGCACGATCAGGACGTCGAGGTCCTGTTTCGGGGTGAAGTTCTCGTAGACCACCTCGAAGCGGGTGGGCGCGATCTTCTTCACGCCGGTGGCGCAGAAGCTCACCAGATTCTTCGGGTCGCCCTTGTCGACGACCAGACGGAAGTGGCGGATCGGACCGCTCCAATTGGCGCCCGACGTCAGCACGTAGCCGATCCAGAGATCGGACTGGAGCGCGTCCTTGTCCTTGCCGCGCGCCGCGTCGAAGCCCTTCACGAAGGCATCGTCGATGCAGTACTTGGCGCGATAGGCGGCGACTTCCTTGGCGAAATCCGCCTGATTGCGCAGATCGGGCTTGAGGATCGAGCCGACCGAGCCGCCGACGAAGGGCTTGTAGGCATGCGAGACCCGGATCGACTTGCCCGCCGGGAAGACCTGGGTGCGGGTGACGGTGGTCTTGGTGGTCCAGTGGGCGTTCCAATAGGGATTGGCGTCGTCGCCGTCGTTCTTCAGCGCGCCGGCGGCGACCAGCCCGTTGCGGACGTCGGGCGCGAGCGCCTTCACCTTCGCCTCGAACTCCGGGTCCATGCTGAGCGGCAGGCCGGCGGCGCGCACCTGCGCGGTCACGTCGGTGCCACCCACCATCGCGACCTGGACCAGCTTCAGCTCGGCCGGCTTACCGTCGATGGTGGTCTGGAACTCGAGCTCCGTGGCGAAGTCGGGCCGGTGGACGTCCTCGGGGCCGTTGACGACGTCGGGCAGCGGGAAGGCGACGAGCGTCTCGATGTCCTTCGCCGACGTGTTGGTGAAGACATAGTCGACGGTGACCTTGTCTTCCGAGACGAAGAGATCCTCGCTCTCCATCACCACGTCGGCCGACTTGGTCAGCGTCAGACCGCCGATCGCCGTCTCGGCCATGCTGTCGTTGGCGCGGGCGGGCACGGTGACGACGGCGAGGGCCGAGGCCAGCAGAACGGTATCGAAGCGCAAGGTCACGACGGCTCTCTCCCGGAACGACCGTCGTGCATCCTCCCCGACGGCAGGGGCAAGAGATCATATTTCACCGACCCCGGCGAGGGGGACCACGCGCCGCCGGCCCGCCGGCGAGAGATTTTCGAGGAGGCCACGAAACGCAGAAAGGCGGCCCGAAGGCCGCCTTTCGTAGCATCTCTGTCGATGGACGTCCGACTTCCGATCTTCGATCAGAAGTCCATGCCGCCCATGCCACCCATGCCGCCGCCGGGCATCGCCGGAGCGGCGTCCTTGCGGGGCTTCTCGGCGATCATCGCCTCGGTGGTGATGAGGAGCGCGGCGACCGAGGCGGCGTCCTGCAGAGCGGTGCGCACGACCTTGGTCGGGTCGATGATGCCGGCGGCGACCATGTCGACGAACTGCTCGGTCTGGGCGTCGAAGCCCTGATCGTCGGAGGTCGACTCCAGGAGCTTGCCGACCACGATCGAACCCTCGACGCCGGCGTTCTCGGCGATCTGACGGATCGGGGCCTCGAGCGCCTTGACGACGATGTTGATGCCGGCCTGGACGTCGGCGACGTCGGAGGTGAGCGCCGACACGGCCTTCTTGGCGCGCAGCAGGGCGACGCCGCCGCCCGGGACGATGCCTTCCTCGACCGCGGCGCGGGTGGCGTTGAGCGCGTCGTCGACGCGGTCCTTGCGCTCCTTGACCTCGGTCTCGGTGGCGCCGCCGACGCGGATCACCGCGACGCCGCCGGCCAGCTTGGCGAGACGCTCCTGGAGCTTCTCACGGTCGTAGTCGGAGGTGGTCTCCTCGACCTGGGCCTTGATCTGGGCGACACGGGCCTCGATCTCCGACTTGGCGCCGGTGCCGTCGACGATGGTGGTGGTCTCCTTGGAGATCGCCACCTTCTTGGCGCGGCCGAGCATGTCGAGGGTCACGGTCTCGAGCTTGATGCCGAGATCTTCCGAGATCACCTGGCCGTTGGTCAGGATCGCGATGTCCTCGAGCATGGCCTTGCGGCGATCGCCGAAGCCCGGCGCCTTGACGGCGGCGATCTTCAGGCCGCCACGCAGCTTGTTGACCACGAGGGTCGCCAGAGCCTCACCCTCGACGTCCTCGGCGATGATGAGGAGCGGCTTGGAGGTCTGCACGACGGCTTCCAGGATCGGCAGCATCGCCTGGAGGTTCGACAGCTTCTTCTCGTGGATGAGGATGTAGGGGTCCTCGAGATCCGCGATCATCTTGTCGGGGTTGGTGATGAAGTAGGGCGAGAGGTAGCCGCGGTCGAACTGCATGCCCTCGACGACGTCGAGTTCGGTCTCGGCGGTCTTGGCCTCCTCGACGGTGATGACACCCTCGTTGCCGACCTTCTGCATCGCCTCGGCGATCATCTCGCCGATCGCCTTCTCGCCGTTGGCCGAGATGGTGCCGACCTGGGCGACCTCGGCGGAGGTCTTGATCTTCTTGGAGCGACCCTCGAGATCCTTGACCGCGGTCGCGGCGGCGAGCTCGATGCCGCGCTTCAGATCCATCGGGTTCATGCCGGCGGCGACGGCTTTGGCGCCTTCGCGCACGATCGCCTGGGCGAGCACGGTCGCGGTGGTGGTGCCGTCACCGGCGAGGTCGGCGGTCTTGGAGGCCACCTCGCGCAGGAGCTGGGCGCCCATGTTCTCGAACTTGTCCTCGAGCTCGACCTCCTTGGCGACGGAAACGCCGTCCTTGGTGATGCGCGGCGAGCCGAACGACTTGTCGATGACGACGTTGCGGCCCTTGGGGCCGAGGGTCACCTTGACGGCATTGGCGAGGATGTCGACGCCGCGCAGCATGCGGTCGCGCGCGTCGGCGGAAAACTTCACGTCCTTGGCAGCCATTGGGGCCTACTCCGGAATGAGAAAGGGAAGACTTTCGAGCGCGGGACCGCCGGCCGAGGCCGCCGATCCCCGGGCGGGCGGCGTCAGCCGACGATGCCCAGAATGTCGCTCTCCTTCATGATCAGGAGATCCTGACCGTCGATCTTGACCTCGGTGCCGGACCACTTGCCGAACAGCACCTTGTCGCCGGCCTTGACGTCGAGGGGAACGAGCTTGCCGCTCTCGTCGCGGGCGCCGGGGCCGACGGCCACGACCTCGCCCTCCTGGGGCTTCTCCTTGGCGGTGTCGGGGATGATGATGCCGCCGGCGGTCTTCTGCTCGGCTTCGATGCGCTTGACGACGACGCGGTCGGCGAGCGGACGGAAGGTGGTGGCCATGGGATCTGATCCTTCGAGGGGCGAATAGGGTCGTACGGCTCCGGCCCCTCGGGTCGGTGCCGCCGTCGGCACCCCTCGGGACCCGGAGCGATCCGGGGAAATCGTGGCTGGTAGCACTCCCTCTCGGAGAGTGCCAATCCGGCCCGAACGGAGATAGGAAGCGCCGGGGCGCGAGTCAAGGCGCGGCGCAGCATCGAAGCGCGATGCGCCGCCGCGCGGACGCGGCCGGGGCTCGCGCCGAAGGCTCGGCACGGCGACCCGCGCGAGGCGTCGCGCGCGAAGGCGCGCCCGAACCGGGGGCGGCCGCCCGGGCGGCACCCTCATGGAGTCCCGCCGGGCCGGCCCTTCTCGAGAGGGATCTCAGACGAAGCCGAGCAGGCGCCGAACGCGGCCGAGGCGGCTGCGCAGACGGCCGAAGCGGCTCAGCGTGCGCGCGAAGACGGGAGAGAAGGCCCGGCGGCAGATCGCCAGCTTGCGGAGCCGGCCGACCACGCGCCACTCGGCCTCGGATCCGGCCGGGAAGAAGGCGATCGAGCCGACCTCGAGCATGTGGAGGCGGCCGCTCTCGTCGGTCACCTCGACCCGTCCCTCGAGAATGTGGACGGTCTCGTCCCAATCGAAGCGCCAGCGGAAGGTGCCCTCGGTGCAGTCCCACAGCGTCGTCATCGCGAAGTCGTCGCGACCGCGCGCTAGAACGATCGAGCGGGCGCGCGGGTCGCCGTCGAGAATCCAGGAGGGTTCGATCGGCGTGTCGGTCCAATCGTTGCGATGCTCGTGCGTGAAGACCGCGCGGCCGAGCGGCACATGGGTCGGCACCGAGACGGGACGAGAGGCGGACGGAAGGGCGATCGAAAGGGCCATCTGGGCGCGTACTCCGAAAGAGGTGCCGGCAAACCGGCGAAGGAACGCCCCCTCTCTAACCAGGGGGGTGGGAAGGGCCGGTTGTCGCGATCGTTCGAATTCGATCGATCGAGGGCCGGCCCGAGGATGTGGTTTCTTCTTCCTCTACGCCGCGCGACCCCTCGCCTCAGAAGAAGATCGCGCGGATCACCACCACCCAGAAGCCGAGCGAGAAGGCGAGGAGGCCGAGGCGCGCCCAGCGTTCCCACCCCTGCCGGGGTTCGGCATCGATCGCGGCCTCGACCTCCTCGAGTTCGGGAGGTGCCTCGGCGACGACGAAGCGTTCGATGAATGAAATTCCATCGAGACAGCATCGCGGGTCACCGTAGGTCGTAATCGGATTCGGTTCGCATGTATCTTTCCCGTCGCTCATCGCATCCCACCTCGATGAATCGTGAACAAAAAGAAATACAAAAACGTCAGCCGGCGTTCGTATTTCTTAAATGAAAGTACGACGGGCACGCAGGGGTAAACAAATCGCTTTATTGCGATTTATACGTTAAATGTTTAAGTAACGTGGCGTAATTATCGATTCATCAATCATGAATCGAACGTAACCGCCGACGCATACGGCGTTCATTGAAGCCACCCATTCCCAAATCGCAATGCTGGTATGAACTAAACGCACTGCGGAACACTGTGGACGGAATCGAGCGGCCCGTTCGGCGCGGCGACGGCGTGACGGCGGGCCGCGTGAACGGCCGGCTCAGCCCGGCGACAGGGCGGCGTCCGCCTCCTCGTCCTGCAATTCACCCGCCTCGACCAGCGCGGCGAAGCGGCCCTTCGCGGCGACGAGATCGTCGAAACGGCCGCGCTCCAGGATGCGCCCGGCCTCCATGTAGAGGATCTGGTCGGCGGAGCGGACGGTCGAGAGACGGTGGGCGATGACGAAGGTGGTGCGGTTCTTCGAGAGCGTCTCGAGCGCGCGCTTGATCTTCAGCTCGGTCTCGTTGTCGAGGGCGGAGGTCGCCTCGTCGAGGATCAGGACGGGGGCGTTCTTCAGGACCGCGCGGGCGATGGCGAGGCGTTGGCGCTCGCCGCCGGAGAGGCCGCGGCCGCGTTCGCCGGCGCGGGTGTCGTAGCCGCCCTGTTTGCCCTCGATGAAACCATCGGCGGCGGCGAGACGGGCGGCGGCGCGGATCTCGTCGTCGGTGGCGTCGGGTTTGCCGATGCGGAGGTTCTCGGCGATCGAGCGATCGAAGAGGCCCGGGTCCTGGAAGACGACGCCGATGGCGCGGCGGATGCTGTCGAGGGTGACGTCGCGCAGGTCCTGACCGTCGATGGTGATCCTCCCCTCGTCGGGGTCGCGGACGCGCTGGAGGAGGGCGAGCGCGGTCGACTTGCCGGAGCCGGTCGGGCCGACGATCGCCAGCGTCTCGCCCGGTTCGGCGACGAAGGAGACGTCGAAGATGCCCGAGGTCGAGCGCGGATAGCGGAAGGTGACGCGGTCGAAGACGACGCGGCCGCCGGTGACGACGAGGGCCGGGGCGTTCGGCTTTTCCGCCAGGGTCGAGGTCTGGTCGAGCACCTCGAAGAACTGGCGCATGCCGGCCGCCTCGAACACCAGCGTCGAGAGGAACTGGGTCAACTGATCGAGCCGGCCGATCAGCATGCCGGCGAAGCCGACGAAGGAGACGATCTCGCCGACCGAGATCTCGCCCTTCGCATGGAGCGCGGTGCCGAGGGCGAAGAGCGAGACGATGGTGATGGTCGCCGCCGCCCGGGTCAGGACCGAGGCGAGCGCCCACCAGTTCAGCACCGGAAACTGGGCGGCGATCAGATTGCCCATGATCGCCTGGAGCGCCCGTGCCTCGTCCTGCAGGCGGGTGAAGCTCTGCACCACCGAGACGTTGCCGATGACGTCGACGACGCGGCCAGAGAGCTGGGCGTGATAGGATTCGGCGCGTTCCTGGCCGAAACGGGTCTTGCGGACGACGATCACCGAGAGGGTGCCGTAGACGGCCATCAGCGCGACCAGGAGCAGGCCCATGCGCCAGTTCATCCAGATCGACACCGGGATCAGCGCCACCAGCATCACCACCGCCGTCAGATGTTCGCGGAAGACCGAGAGCAGCAGCGAGAAGAGGTGATCGGTGCCGCGCAGCATCACCGCGATCAGACGGCCCGACTGCTCGTCGGAGTGAAACGAGGCCGGCAGCTGGATGACGTGCTCGAAGAAGGACTTCATCACCTCGAGCCGGCGGCGGTGGGCGAGCCGGTCGGCGTGGAGCGAGACGAAGATGCCGGCGGCGATGCCGAGGAAGCCGAGCCCGGCCCACAGCGCCACCAGGGTCATCGCCGGCCGATCACGGGTCAGCGCGTCGACGACGCGGCCGAACAGGATCGGCTCGGCGAAGCCGAGGAAGGCGAGCACGATGCCGGCGACGGCGAGGCCGGCGGCGAGCCCCTTGTCGGGACCGACCAGGGCGACGGCGCGGAAATAGAGACGGAAGAAGCTCATCGGCGCGAGGGTCCGAGGTACGAGGCGGGACCTCGTCATGCACCGGCGAAGGGCCGGTTGCAATGGCCTCGCGCCGGTCGCGGCCGGCGAAGCGGACCTTGCGTCAGTTCTTGACGTCGAAGCCGGTCGCCTCGATCGCCGCCTTGGCGGCGTCGGGGGTCAGCGCGCCCTTCAGCTCGACGCGGCCGCTGGCGAGATCGATGGCGACCTCGGCGGTCGGATCGGCCTTCTTCAGCGCCCGTTCGACCGACTGGACGCAGCCCTGGCAGGTCATGCCTTCGACTTCGAGGGTGATCATGGACGTTCCTTTCGTCACGCGCCCGAGCGGCGCGGCACACGGATTTGTCCCTCTCATTTGGCGACCGTGCCCCCGGCGGGTCAAGCCGGCGGCGATCACGGTCGCGAGACCGCGCCGCGACCGTGGAAAACCACCGGCGCCGGGCCGTCCGGGCGGGTCGGCGATTGGCCACGCCATGGTGAATCAGGCATGGTGGCGCGAACAGTCTCACGCGGCCCCCTTCGGCGCCGCGCCGGATCCCCTCGCATGCGCCGTTTCGCCGATCTCTTCGTCGCGATCTGCATCCCGATCGTCTCGGTCTCGGCCGGCGCGGTCGCGCATTGGCAGTTCGCGACCTCGGCGGCGACGACGGTGGCGATCGCGGCGGGCGTGCTGCTCATTCTCGCCGCCCTGCAATGGGGGCTGAGGCGGCGGGCGCGACGCGACGCCGATCGGGAGAGCCTCGAGTTCCTCAGCCGGCGTCTGGCGCAGCTCGCCGGCGACAACGAGGCGATGGAGCGGCGCCTCGGCGCCCTCGAGGACGGCGGCGGACGCCGCCATCGCGAGGAACTCGATCAGGTCGTCGCCGAGATCGAGGTGATCGGCACGCTGACCCGGCAGGTGATCGAGGCGGTCGCCGATCTCGAGGTGCAGTTCACCGAGGCCCGCAGCGCGGTCATTCGCGGCGGCGGGGCGGCGGCTGCGGGCGCGGCGACGGCGGTCGAGGCCAAGGCGGCCGAGCCCAGCCGGGCGGCGCCGCGCGCGGGTCCGCGTTCGCCCCTGGTGCCGGAGCGCTTCGCCCATCTCGACGAGGACGGGTTCCTGGCGCTGGTCCGGCGGGCGATCGATGCCGAGCGCATCGACGTCCATCTCCAGCCGATCGTCAGCCTGCCGCAGCGCAAGGTGCGCTTCTACGAGGCGCTGACCCGGCTGCGCGGCGAGGACGGCGAGCCGATCCACCCGTCCGACTACATCCCGATCGCCGAATCGCGCGGCTACATGGCGGCGATCGACGAGCAGATCCTCCTGAAGTCGGTGGCGATCCTGCGGCGTCTCGCCGAACGCTCGCGCGAGGTCGGGGTGTTCCTCAATCTCTCCGCCGCGAGCCTCGGTCATCCCGGCTTCTTCCGCGAGTTCCTCCAGTTCATGGAGACCAACCGCGACCTCGCGGACATGCTGGTGCTCGAGTTCCCGCAAGGCGCGGTTCGGGCGATGGGGCCGATCGAGAACGAGGGCATGCGGGCGCTGAAGGAGCTCGGCTTCCGCTTCTCGATCGATCAGATGAGTGATCTGAAGATCAGCTTCCAGAACCTCGCCGATCGCGGCTTCCGCTGGGCCAAGATCTCGGCCGACCGTCTCCTCAATCGCTCCGAGGAACTCGGGACCGACATTCACCCGGTCGATCTCACCGATTACTTCCGCCGCTTCGGCATGGAACTGATCGCCGATCACATCGAGCGCGAGACGGAAGTGGTCGACGTGCTCGACTACGGGGTGCGGCTCGGTCAGGGCTTCCTGTTCGCGCCGCCGCGCCCGGTCCGGATCGATTCCTCCAACATCGAGCGTCCGTCCGGCGCGCTGGCGCGGGCCGCTGCAGCAGCCCGAACGGCGGCGGCCGCGCGTCCCGCCGCCGAGGCCCGCCCCGTCCCGGAGACCCGCCCCGCCGCCGAGACCCGGTCCGCGCCCGAGCCGCGCCCGACCGTGGAGCCCACCGCCGCGCCGGCGCCGCGTCCGCAGCCGAGATCGGAAGAGCGTCGTGTAGGGAAAGAGTGTAGATCTCGGTGGTCGCCGTATC
>OFIS01000377.1_pt1 | contig 28387 bp, 37 predicted proteins | sample 1775071 | NCBI WGS metagenome assembly OFIS01 (sample SAMN08195774, study PRJEB24354) | sludge metagenome | isolation source: sludge from phenol fed wastewater aerobic bioreactor C | place: India: Nagpur | collected 2016-09-17
AGCGAAGAAGCGGCCGTCGCCTTCGCCAGGGACCATGGCGGCAGGACGGTGCGCTTCGACGAGGTGCCGCGCGACTACATTCTGGAGCAGCAGGCGGACGGCGATGCGCAAGCGCCTGCCGCGGAGGTTCATTGACATGATGGTTCCCGGCAAGATCACCCGACGCCGCATGATCGGCATCAGCGCCGCCGCGGCCGGCATGGCGCTGCTGGCGCCGCATGGCCGCGCCGCGACCGCGCCGCAGGCCGTGACCTGGCAGGGCGAGGCGATGGGCGCGCAGGCTTCGCTCGTCATCCACCATCCCGACCGCGCGAAGGCGCAAAAGCTGGTGGAAGCGACGGTCGCCGAGGTGCGCCGGCTGGAACGCATCTTCAGCCTCTATCGCGAGGATTCCGACCTCACGCTGCTCAACCGGCAGGGCTTTCTGGTCATGCCGCCGCCGGAGATGGTCGACATCCTGCGGCAGAGCCGGGCGGCATGGCAACTCACCGGCGGCGCCTTCGATCCCACCGTGCAGCCGTTGTGGGAGCTGTACCGGCACCATTTCTCTACGCCGGGTGCTTCCGAAGCCGGACCCGGATCCGAAGCGGTGGCCAACGGCCTGACTCGCGTCGGTCTCGACCGGATCGCCTGTTCGCCCGACCGGATAGACCTGTTCGTGCCCGGATCGGCGCTGACGCTCAACGGCATCGCGCAGGGCTACGTCACCGACCAGGTTGTTGATCTTCTGAAGGCCGGCGGTATCGAACGCTCGATGGTCGACATGGGCGAAAGCCGCGCCATCGGCTCGGCGCCGGGAAACCGGCCGTGGCGCGTCGGTCTTTCCGATCCACTCGATTCGGCCAGTATCCTGAAGGTGCTCGACGTGGAGGATCGCGCGGTTGCGACATCGAGTCCGTTCGGCTTCCGCTTCGACGCGGAAGGAAAGTTCAGCCATATCATCGATCCGCGCAGCGGCGCGACGCCACAGCGCCATGCCAGCGTCACCGTCGTCGCTGCACAGGCGGCGCTGGCGGACGCGCTCTCGACCGCTTTCAACCTGATGGATTCGGAAGCGATCGCCGCCGCCATCCGCGCGCAGGCGGACGTCGAGGCTCATGTCCTGTCTCGGAAGGGCGAATGGATGCGTTTCGCGGCCTGAGAGAATCGAAGGCGCTAAACCGAAGCGACCTGGAGGGCTTGACCGGTGACGTCGAATTCCGCGGACAACTCGATCCGTCCCGCGCCGATCAGTTCGAGGCAATAGGGCACGGCGGGGAAGACGGCGGCCAGGCAGATCGCGATGGCGGACGGCTTGCCGGGCAGGTTGACGATGAGCGAGCGGCCCCTGATGCCGGCAGTCTGGCGCGAGAGGATGGCCGTGGGTACCTGCATGAGGCTTGCCCGGCGCATCAGTTCCCCGAAGCCTGGCAGTCCCTTGCTGAAGACCTGCTCCATCGCTTCGGGCGTCAGGTCTCGCGGCGCGGGGCCGGTTCCTCCGGTCGTCAGCACAAGGTCGGCGCCATCGCGGTCGCAAAGCTCGATTAGGGCGTCCCGTACGCTTTCCAGCCCGTCCGGCACGATGCGGCGGACATAGTCACATGAGTTGCTCACCACGGCGCGCAGCCAGTTTTCGACGGCGGGTCCGCCGAGATCTTCGTACTCGCCGCGGCTGGCGCGGTCCGAAACGGTGAGGATGGCGATCCGCGTCACCTTCTCCACCTCAGACCGCCACCGGCGGCCGCGATCCGGCCTCGCCCCGGGCGTAGCCATCGACCATCGGACCCGGCAGGTCGAGACAGGACAGCAGGAAGCGCGCCTCGGTCGGCTCGACCCGCTGTTCGACGAGCGCCCGGTAGGTCCGGGCTATCTCGACCATATCGCAGCCGTGCGGCGACAGCCGCAGCCGCCGGACGCCACGAGCGGCGAATTCCGCCGGATCGAGAACGACCGCCTGCACCTGTGCCGAAAGCGTCTGCACGCCGTTGATCGCCAGGAACGACTCCCCGTCGAGCGTATCGACGGCGAGCCCGTCGGGATCCTGTTCGCAGGTGAACTGGCATGAGTCCTTGTGGAGGCCATGCAGCCGCGCGTGGTAGCAGCGTCCGGAGAGGGCCAACGGAAGCCGGCCGAAAGCGAAGAGTTCGAACTCGGCTTCGGCACATCCCGCCGCGATCGCTCCGATCGTCGCCAGCGAGAGTTCGACCGGTGGACAGATGGTGCGCGCGCCGTGCCGCACCAGAAAACTGGCGGTAGCCGCGTTGTAGACGTTCACGAACGGTCCCGTCACGAACGGCCTGCCGGAGCGGGCGGGCAGGGCGGTGATGTCGTTGATCTCCACTAGCCGGCCGTCCGCGCACAACTCCTCCACCGCGCGGCGTTCCCGCACCGTCGTGGGCGCCGCCAGCGTCGAGAGCACGACCTCCTTGCCGCCGCGCTCGAGCCGTTCGATGATGTCCGGCCAGGCCGGGTCGGAGAAGGGCATGCGCTTGCCGCAGACGACCTCGCCGACGTGGACGCGGTCCACCGGCGCTTCGTCGGCGACCCGGTTGTAGAAGGTTCTCAGCCGGTCCGCCGGCCAGTGGAAGAACAGCGGCCCCAAAGTGAGCTTGAGCGATGGCACGGCCTACCTCCACGTCTTGCGGTAGGCGCCGGTGGTCTGCCGGCCGCCTTCGGACAGGCTGGCCAGGATGCCGTCGATCTCGACCGGGTCGCCGCCGTCCTCGGCGGCGTCGACCGCCCGCCGGAAGGCGCGCACCACCTCCGTGACGTAGCCCTTGCCGCGTTGGCGGCCCTCGATTTTCAAGGCGGTGACGCCGGCGTCCTTGAGCGCCACGATCATCGAGCCGGCGTTGAGGCTGACCGGATCCTCGAACAGGTAACCAGTCTTGTCTCCAGCCGTGAATCTGCCTTTGCAGAGCGTCGGGTAGCCGGCCGGCTCGCCGGCGCCGAAGCGGTCGATGGTGAAGCCTGCCAGCCGCGCGGTGGTCCCTTCGGCATCCTCGACATAGCTCACCGCCTCGGGCGGCGAGCAGACGCCGTTCAGGTTGGGCGACCTGCCGGTGGCGTAGGACGACAGGTGGCAGCGGCCTTCGACCATCACGCACAGGCCGCCGAAGACGAAGGCTTCGGTCTCGACGTCGATCGCCCGGTTGAGGGCGGCGACTTCCTGCACCGAGAGCACGCGCGGCAGCACGACGCGGCGCACGCCGAAGGTTTTCGCATAGAAGCCGATCGCCTCGGGAGTCGCGGCGGCCGCCTGTACGGAGAGGTGCAGGCGCGTGTGCGGGTGGTTGCTTGCCATGTGGTCGAGCACGGCGATGTCGGCGGCGATGACAGCGTCCGCGCCGCAGGCCGCAGCCGTGTCCGCCGCCTTGCGCCAGAGGTCGGTGTTCTCCGCCCGCGCGAAAGTGTTGATCGCGACCAGCACCTTGCCGCCGTTGCCATGCGCGAAGCGGATGCCTTCGGCCATTTCCTGGGACGAGAAGTTGAGACCGGGGAAGTTGCGGGCATTGGTCTCGTTGCGGAAACCGCAATAGACGGCGTCCGCGCCCGCCAGCACGGCGGCCCGGAGTGTGGCCGGGGTTCCCGCCGGACAGACCAGTTCCATGCGGCCGCTCATGCCTGCCTCGCCTTGGCGATAGGCGTGTCTGCCGCGAAGTGTCGTGCCGCGCTGAGGCCACCCAGGATACCTGCGTCGGCGAGACGCGCGAGGACGCCGCGCAGCCCGAGCAGGTCGGAGGGGCGAAGTTCTGCGTCCTCGATGGCATTGCGCAGCGCCACTACGGCTTCGGTCTTACCGGTGACCGCGATGGCGCGGTGGAAGAACAGCGCGTCGCCGTCCAGCGTGCCGTCGAGGATGCCGAGCAACATCAGCAGCGGACCGCGTATCACCACGTCGGATGGAGCGGAGCCGCTCTTGCCGGTGACGCGGACGACAGCTGATGCACCGTCAGGCACGACGCTGAAGGCAAAGGACAGGTCTGTCGGATCGATCAAGAAGCGGGCGGTACTATGTTCGCCGAGCCGTTCGAACAGACCCGGGCGACGCCGGGCAAGCGATCGCAACGAAAAGGTTAGCAGTGGACCGAACGGAGCCGCGGCAAATGGCGGCAGAAGGCGCCGGGCCGAAGCCGGCAAACTGATTTCTTCGTTTCCTGCCGCCACTCTGCCCTCCGGTCCATTGTGGACGGGTGACGATAGGTCGAGTTGCGCGGAAGAAGTTTGCGCAGGATCAAAGATGGGTGCGAAGGACCACACGCCGGCCACCCTCGCAGCTAGATGGCGCGGCGACTGGACACATGTATTCGGGACGCGGCTTTGGAGTAGATTTTATTCGTGAAGTTCAGTCTGACGCATGGAGGTCATCATGCGGTCTGTTGAACATTGGCCGCAGACCGAACGGGTGTGGCGGCAGTTTGCGCGATTGGACATTGTCCTGGAGCGGCTGGAGATCGATCCTATGCTTGCTGCCCGCAAATCCGGCGGGACAGCGATGGCGACGGCACGCAACGTCTGCCTAGCGTGTATCCATCAGCGCGAGTGCAGCCAACGGCTGCAAGGAGAGCAGCAGGTCGTCACCATCCTCGAATTCTGCCCGAACGCCGAGTTTTTCAAGGAGTGCACTCAGTCAGGCGGATGACGCGCCGGGTTTGCGTGCATAGCGGCGGCAGTGGCACGAACCGTAACCGTCTCGGTGTCCTGTTTGCGGAATCTCAAGGACCGAAGGGGGTAGTCTATGGCATCGGAACGGCGCCGGTGAGTTGCTGGCGCCGGATATCTTTCAATGCACGAGCGCAATCTTCCACGGTTTCCTACTCTCGGCGCCTACCTTTTCCATCTGGAAAGTACCGGACGGCTGGATACCATCCGGGCGCCGGTTTCGATGCAGCTGGAGATCACCGAGATTCATCGCAGGGTGATCGCCGCCGGTGGTCCTGCGCTGCGGCTGACCCATCCGCTCGACCAGCGCGGCGAATTATCGAAATTGCCAGTGGTCACCAACCTTTTCGGTACAGTCGAACGGGTCGCGTGGGGCCTCGGCACGGACGTCGAGGGACTCACCAGGCTAGGCGAACTGCTGGCCTGGATGCGGTCGCCGCAACCGCCACAGAACCTGAAGCAGTTCAGCACGGTGCTGCCGGCCGCCCGCAGGGCGTTCCAGACGCGGCCGAAGATCATCTCTGCGACGAAGGAATGGAAAGAAGCTGAGCCGGACTTCTCGTTCCTGCCGGTCCAGACCTGCTGGCCGGGCGACGCCGGACCTCTGATCACCTGGCCGATCGTTGTCACTCGGCCGCCGGGTGACGACGATCTCGGCGCCTATAACCTCGGGATTTATCGAATGCAGGTGATCGGCCGCGACCACGCCATCCTGCGTTGGCTGCCCATGCGCGGTGGCGCGGCGCATCATAGAACCTGGCAGGCGAGGGGACTCGAGATGCCAGTGGCAGTGGTGATCGGGGCCGATCCGGCGACGCTGCTCGCCTCCGTGATGCCGGCGCCGGAAGGCGTGTCGGAACTCGCGCTGTCAGGCATGATCAGCGACCGCCGCGTGCGGATGGTACCCTGCAGGGACATCATGCTGCATGTGCCGGCAAGCGCCGAGGTCGTCCTGGAAGGGACTGTATCGCCCACGGAAACGGCGCTCGAAGGCCCGTTCGGCGACCATACGGGCTACTACAACGCACCCGAGCGCTATCCCGTCTTCAAGCTCAAACGGCTGCTTATCCGGGAAGACGCCTGCTATCTGACGACCTTTACCGGACGCGCGCCCGATGAGCCATCCGTACTCGGAAGCGCGTTGCTGGAAGTGTTCAAGCCGCTGCTGCGCAAGCAGATGCCGGAGATCCTGGATATCTGGCTTCCGCCGGAAGCCTGTTCCTACCGGATCGCAGTAATTTCGATCTCTAAAAAGTATGCAGGTCAGGCCCGGCGCGTCATGATGGGCTTCTGGTCGACGTTGCCTCAATTCTCCATGACCAAGATGATCGTCGTCGTCGACGACGATATAGATATCCGCTCATGGGACGATGTGATGTGGGCGCTCGCTACGCGCATGGATCCCGGCCGCGACGTCATGCAGGTGGACCGCACGCCCATCGACCAACTCGACTTCGCTTCGCCGCTTGAGGGGCTCGGCGGCAAGATAGGCTTCGACGCCACCCGCAAGATCGGCGCCGAGACCTCACGCGAATGGGGCGTCGAACTCGGCATGGATGCCGCCGTGGAGCGGCGCGTCGATGAGCGCTGGCGGGAATTGTTTACGGACCGTGCGAAGCGTGAAGCGCCATGCGAAAACGCTTGATTGTCGGCGTGGCCGGCGCTTCCGGTTCAGCCCTTGCGCTCGAAACGCTCAGGCAGCTGGCTGCCGCAGATATTGAGACGCACCTGGTCATTTCTGACGGTGCTCGAGCGACAATCGCGCATGAGCTCGGCGCTGACGGCATCGTTCAGTTTACGGCTATTGCCGAGCATGTGCATCAAGCCGGCAATCTGGGAGCGCCCATCGCCAGTGGATCCTTCCGCACCGACGGCATGATCGTGGTGCCGTGTTCGATGCGCAGCCTCGCCGCCATGGCATACGGGCTCGGCGACAACCTGCTGGTGCGGGCGGTCGACGTGGTGTTGAAAGAGAAGCGACGGTTGGTGATCGCTCCGCGCGAGGCGCCGCTACACGAAGGGCATCTCGAGGCCATGTTGCGCCTCGCGCGCATGGGTGCCGTCGTGGCGCCGCCTGTGCCGCCATTCTACGCCCGTCCCCTATCTATGGACGACATCATACGCGAGATCGCGGCACGGCTCGTCAATTGGGCGGGCGTCGATCCCGGTGAGCGGATGACGCGTTGGAGCGGCGGCTCATGAGTTCTCCGGTGGCGGCACGTCGGACTTTTTTCGGTTCGATGCCTCGCAAGGATCCGCCTGCTCCTCGTCTTCACCTAGGCAGGATGGACACATATAGGCGTACGGCTTGATCAAGATTAGCACAGGCGCAGACTTGCCGCATCGGGCGCAGACAGCGAAACGCGCCGTCCGGGTTGTTCAGAAGATCGTGACATTGCAAGGATCGCGAGACGTCGTAACACTTCAGAGTGGTTAAAGTGGTGCTCAGCAAGTCATGGCGGGTCCGTTCTTTAAGGCCCACAAACGGGATTAGGTCGAGCGCCTTCGCTTTCGATCAGTGCTTCGTCATTGGCCAGCGCAGGACCCGAGAGACCCGTCCCAGTCCGGATAAGACAACCAGCAACGGACGCTCGTGACGGCACACGTCGTTCCCAGGCCGCCGCCTTCTATCGGCGTACCGTTCGGTCGAGGCCATTGCCGCCGGGTGGCACGCCATCAGCCGCAGAACCGCTAACAATCCGAACGCTGCATCGTTACCCATGGCCCGAACCTCTTTGACGAGAATAGGCAGCCCGCTGCATCCGTCTTTGCAGATTCGCAAAGAAGCGATTGTTGGTTGTCACAAGACTGTCGCAACTTGGAGGTCGGCAGCGAGAACGAAGATGATGGTCTATGACGTGCGCAGACTGGCTTCTGCGAACAAGGATTCCGCCATCCTGTCGATGTTCGACGGATTGCATACCGGCGAGGTGGTGCAGGTGGTCTGCGATTTCGACCCATCGCGCCTCGAGCGCAAGTTCAGGGCCTTCTTCGCCGAGGGATACGAATGGACATGTTTGCGGAGCGGGCCGCCGGACTGGCAGATTGAGATAGGGAAGTTATCGACCCTTCCGGAGTGCGGGTGCAAATAAAGGGTTCGTTTGAGTCAAGTCGATAATGGGGCCTTGCTATTCGTCATTCGACGAGTAGAGCCGACGCATCGCGTCCGAGCCCTGCTTGGCCGCGTCGGCGATATCATCGAAGAGAAGCGCAACGTCTCTGAATACGCTGTAGTCCTGTTCCGTCGCTTTCAAATCGTCCAGATCCTGAAGAAAGAGCAGGATCGCCTCGATCTTTCGGCGCTGGCTGCAAGCATTGGAAAGATCGCTGCGCATCGTACGCCTTCGTTCCATCACTGCAAACCGATCCAGCGCCTCGTCAAGCTGGGAACGGCACTCACAGTCGAACCGTGCGTTCTTCATGGCCGCGGTCAGCCTGGTGACGATATCCCTGTCCGTGCCGTTCCTCTGCCTCGGCGACGTCGCGTTCGACACAAGGATTTTCATGGTGAACCCGCCACTCTTTCCAGCGATCCCAATCAGTCGCTTCCAGACGGGCGATACCATCGACTGATGACCGCCAGGGAGCGCACCGCCCGTTTGCCTCGAGCGATAGCCTATCGGTCCATTCCGTCGCGAGTTTGCGTTTGCGCAAACATTTCCATTGCGCCGTGCGATTCTGTCTTCGACTTCGTTCGCTTTCTCCGCGTCCATCACGCGGGCATGCCCGCTCCAAGGGAGGCTCTGAATGCCGTCTCATCCCTACAAGCCGTTCTTCTTGATTGCGGCCCTCGACGCCACGTTGGGCATCGTAGTCTGGCTGCCGTGGGTATCGATGAGCGACCGTATCGACACGACGGGAACGAATGCGGGCGACTGGCACAGAAACGTGCTCCTGTTCGGCACGATCCCCACCATCCTGGCCGGCTTTCTTCTCACCGCTCTGCCGCGCTGGACCGGCCGGCCGGCCGTACCGCCGCCATTGCCCAGGGCGCTCGTCGGATTGTGGCTCGGCGCTCGCGTGGCGTCGCTGGTCTCGACAGCGGCTGGGCTTGCACTTTCGGCCACTTTCATGCTGGCGGTTTCCTCCATAGCGGCGGCACAGATCATTGCCGCGCGCGATCGCCGCGACTTCAAGATCCTCGGACTGCTCTGCGTCTTTTGCGGCAGCATCATGCTGACCGCAACGGGCGGCACTCCCGCGAGCTACCGGCTCGCCGTCGCGTCGCTCCTCGGACTCGTCATGGTGATCGGGGGCAGGGTGACACCCGCCCTGACATGCGCATTCCTCGGTGGACGAGGGGTCTCCGTCGACCCTGAGCCGTCGAGGGCGGTCGAAGGTCTCTCGGCGGCATTGGCCGGCGCGGCTTTGATAGTCTGGGTTCTGGCGCCGCAGCATCCAGCGACCGGCATTCTGGGCGCCGGGGCGGCTGTGGCGCACACCGTCCGTCTCCTTCGGTGGCGAGGCTGGCGAAGCCGAGCCTCTGCGTCGGTGACGGCGCTGCATTTCGGTTACGGCTGGATTGTCGTCGGTTTCATCCTGCTTGGCCTGTATGTCTTGAATCCTGATCGCTTTTCGCAGGCTGCGGCGGTGCACACCTGGACGATAGGAGCGATCGGCACGATGAGCATCGCCATCATGTCGAGTATGATCCGCAAGCACAGCCGCCGGCCGTTCTCGCGAAACGCGGCAGCGACGGCGGCCTTCGCCTCCATCACGGTTTCCGCCGTCGCGCGCATTCTGGCGGAAGCGTTCTCGACCTCGGCGCTTGTGTGGACGGAACTGTCGGCGACCTGCTGGATCGCCGCCTTCGTTCTTTTTCTCTGGGCCTTCCGGGATGTGCTCCTGCGCAGGTGAACTTGGTCACCACGCCGCGAAAAGCAGGAACCATCCCGCATTGGCAGGCGCCATCGCCGCGCAGAAGGCGCACAGGGCCAGCACGCGACGGGCCTGCCGGGTCGTGTAAAGCGCCGTTATCTGCCAGGAGAGGACCGCGGACCACAAGGTCGCCATCGCCAGCAGAACCGCGCGCGTTTCACCGACGAAAGGAACGATGATGCCATCGGAACGAAGCTGGCCGATGGTCAAGCTGGAAAGGCCGAGAAAAACTCCGGCGCCGGCGAGCGGGATCAGGGCCTGCGCGAGATGATGGAAACGCGAGGCGTTCCACTTTCCCAGGCACTGCCCGGATACCACGATCATCAGCAGGGTCGCTGCGCCACTCGCCAGTGCGACCGTGGCCACATACGCAACCAGCAAAGCGCCGTCGAACAGTGTCAGCACGTCGTTGCGATCCGGATAGTTGGTCAGAACCCACCACGGTGCGGTCGCGTCGAGCGGCCAAAGGACACCTGCTTCGGCCAGTTGCGTCGCCGCCCACTGCTTTGCGGCGACGAACCAGGGGCTGGCAGACCATTGGAAGGCGCCGAGCGCCAAGCCCATGAGGCCAAAGGCGATGAGCACGGTCTCCCAGGGCTTTGCCGTCTGCCCTGCGACATGGACGATCTCGTGGTTCGGCGAGCGGCGTGCCAGTCGGATCGCGCCGCGGAAGCCGCTGCAACGGCCACACATGTGACACTCGGATCCGCCGCGCATCGTCCGGAGCGGCACCAGCGGCGCGCAATTCACCGGGCCGGGCTTTTCCCTGGCGAGCTGCGAGCGCTGCCATAGCGCAGGCTCGACGCGGAAATGCAGCGGCGCGATCTTGGCGAAAAGGGCGAAGACGCCGCCTGCCGGGCAGAGATAACGACACCAGATGCGCTTGTTGCGGCCGTAGAGATAGCCGACCAGCGCGGCGGCAGCGGTCGAACCGCCGAGGATAAGCAGCGTCGGTCGCGGATACTGGTAGACGCTGATCATCTGGCCGTAGAGCGTGATCGAGGCGAAAGCCACGGTCGGCCAACCCGGCCATGTCATCCATCTCGGCGTTGCCTTACCCAAGCCGTGGCCGCTGGCGAATTCGGTGATCGAGCCTTCGGGGCAAAGCAGACCGCACCACATGCGCCCGATCAGCGCCGTGCCTACGAGCACGAACGGCCACCATATCCCCCAGAAGACGAACTGGGCGAAGCGCGTAAAGTTCGACCACAGATAGGCCGTCCTGTCCGGCAGCGGCAGAATGACCGGAACGACCAGCAGCACCGCATAGATCGATATGAGGCTCCACTGGACGGTCCGGATCGTCCGCTGGTGGGATTGGAGCCAATCTCCGATCCGCGCCCAGACATCGGGCGGCGGCGTAACCGTCACCGGTCGCCCGGCGATATCCGGCAAGATCCGGATGGTCATGAAGCGCTCGCGCTGGCACGGGTGCGCTTCGGCAGCGAAAGCAACACCGTCACGACCAGCCAATAGAGCACATAGACGAGAACGGACGCCAATTCGGGCCTCGCCCTGTAGCCGGTCATCGTCGAAACAAAACCGCCGATCCCCGCCATGTCGTCGAGCAGCCATGACGTGTCCCATAGCGGCGGCGACAGGGTCGGCGTCAGGTCGAGACCGATGGCCCGGTCGAGCGCCGTCATCAGCAGCGAGGCGGCGAGGAACAGCAACAGGACTTCGGTGACTCGGAAAAAGACGCGCCACGGAAAACGCCGGGAGCCGAGTTGCAGCAGCCAGTAGAGCGCGCCGGCCGTCGCCAACCCGACAGCCGCGGCGGCGATACCTGCCGGCAAGCTGGTTCCCTTGGCGGAAGCAAGGATGCCATAGAGAAAGACGACCGTCTCGCTGCCTTCTCGGGCCACGGCAATCGCGGCCAGAAAGAGGAGGCCCCACCAGTTCTGCCGACCGGCGGCGCGCTCGGCGCCGCGGTTCAGTTCGTCCTGAAGGCGGCCGCCCTGCCTGTGCATCCACGCGACCATCTGCAGGATGAGCGCGGCGGCGAGGCCGGTGACGACAAGCTGGAAAAGGTCTTCGCGGTCCCCTTCGAGCAGGCTGGCGATCCCCAGCATCGCCGCCGCCAGCAGCGCCGCCGCGACCAGGCCGGCGGCGACGCCCGCCCAAAGAAAGCGCTTTCCCGTTCTGGCCGAGGCGGGATCCGCGTGGTGGCCGAGCCAGGCGTTGAGGATGCCGACGACCAGCAGCGCCTCCACGCTCTCGCGCCCGACGACGAGGGCGATCTGTCCGAGCGATCCGGTCATTGGCCGCCCGCCTCGCGCGCGACGAGCCTGGCTGGCGGGGTGTCCGGATGGAAATCGTCGAAGAAGCGATATTCGCCGGGATCGAGCCGGCGGATGACGATGAAGGACGTCACGCCGGGGCCGAGCACCTTCTCCTTGCGCAGTTCGATGCTTTCGAATTCGATCGGATCGGCGCCGCTGTTGCGCAACTCCAGCTTGAAGCGGCTGCCGGCCGGAACATCGAGAACGGCCGGGTTGATCGCCCCGTTTGCGAATTCGATCACGAAGACGGGATCTTCGTCCGCTTGGGCCGTGCCTGCGGAAAGGACGGCAACGAGGACGATCGATATCAGGCGGGCGCATGTGGGCATGGCTTGCATACGCTTTCGGGACCTTGTGATTGCCTGTGCGGCGGGCTCGCGTCAGTAGCCGCCTTTCTTACCGGTGCCGGCGAAGGTGAACTCGTAGTCGACGGTGAAGGGCGCCGGCCATGCGCCGACGCCGGTCTCCTTGTCCACGTGCCGGCCGAAATGCGCGGAACCGTTGGTCGTGTCGATGGTGAAGGTCAGCCTGTACTTTCCCGGACCCGTCAGCTTGACGTTGTCGCCATAGTGCGGACCGTCGCTGGCGACCATCGGCATCAGCATGCCGCCGATGCGCTTGTTGTTGTCCACCCGGACCAGCACGTATTCGATCTTGAGATTCGGGATCCAGTCGCCTTCGGCAAAGCCGTTCGCGTTGTCCGCGGTAGCGTGGATATCGGCCTCCAGATGGATGTCGGAATCGGCCGCCGGACGCATGATGTCGGGCGGCTCCATCTCGATCGGCTGCAGATAGACGGCCGCCACCTCCATGCCGTTCAGCAGACCTGGCTGCCCGATCGGATATTCCAGCGCAGACGCGGCCGCGCTTCCTGCGAGCAGGACGGCGGCGGTCGAAGAGATCAAAATTGAGAGACGGGACATGGTTTGCTTCCTATCGTGACAAGGCTTCCGATCATGGAACGGATCGTGTCGGGCTAAATCATGACTATAGCACTCAACTTATTGCCGCTCCCGAACCGATCTTTGCGCTGACGCAAAGAACCACGATTTTCTTGCTCGCGTTTTCCCCCTTCGACGGGCGTTAACAGCCCCTATGGCGGTCAGGCTGCCTGGCTATGGCTCCGGCCTGACCTGTAAAGATAGCCATCGAAAGCGGCCGCCGCTGCGCGAACCAGGAAACGGTGGTCGCGCCGAACACGAATGACGCCCCCGGCCAGATCGACTACTCCATCCTCGGCAAGTTCGAGCAGCTTCCCGTTTCCGATGATAAGTTCAGCCGCGTTGAACCCGTGTCGGGCGCAGACCGCCGGTACGTCGACCTCGAAATCGCACATGAGGCGCTCGATGATTTCCGCGCGCAGGCGGTCCTCGGCGGTCAGGCGATAGCCTCGCGCTGTCGCGAGCTCTCCTCTCGAAATCGACCCGGCGTAGAAGCCGAGCCCTACCTGGTTCTGGACGTAGCCCTGTTGCATCCGGCCTATGGCCGAGGCGCCGAAGCCGATCAGCGTTTCGCAATTGTCGTTGGTGTAGCCCTGGAAGTTGCGCCGCAGTTTTCCCGCTGCTTGCGACCGCGCGAGCTCGTCTTCGGGAAGCGCAAAGTGGTCGAGCCCGATCTGGACGTAGCCGGCGTCGACGAGAGTTTCGGCGATCGCTAATGCCTGTTCCATGCGCGCGGCGCTGCCGGGCAGGGCTGCCTCCTCGATCATGCGTTGGTGTTTTTTGAAGGAGGGAACATGCGCATAGCCGAACACGGCAAATCGGTCCGGGCGCATGGCTGCCGCGGCGCTGGCCGTATCGATGCAGGAATGGACGGTCTGGTGTGGAAGCCCATAGATCAGATCGAAGTTGATGCTTTTTACACCCGACTGGCGCAGCCGGTCGACAGCTTCGATCGTTGTCTCCTCGCTCTGGATTCGGTTCACCGCCTTCTGGACGATCGGGTCGAAGCTTTGCACGCCAAGGCTGGCGCGGCCGACACCTGCGCCGCCCAGCGCGCCTGCCATCTCGATTGACAGCGTGCGCGGATCGATCTCGATCGCGATCTCCGCAGCGGCCGAGAAGCCGAAGCGATCACAAAGAAGATCCGTCAACGCGACGAAATCCATTGGCGCAACGATGGTTGGCGTGCCGCCGCCGAAATGCACGTGCTCGACCCGCAGAGGCTGACGCACCTGCGTTGCGACCATGTCGATCTCCCTGCGCAGCAGGTCCAGATACTCGACGACAGGCTGGTCCTTGGCGGTGATCGTGGTGTGGCAGCCGCAATACCAGCACATCGACCGGCAGAACGGGACGTGCAGATAGAGCGAAGAAGGGGTGTCGCGAGGCAGTCGCGACAGCCATTCGCCATAAATCTCAAAGCCCACGGCTGGCGAAAACTCGGGGGAGGGCGGGTAGCTGGTGTAGCGTGGCAGGCGAGCCTCGCCATACTTTTGCAGAACGGATGGTTGCACGGCCTTGGTCGCCTCCAGTGAGTGCTGAAAACCTAACCGCGTTCCAGTCCAGCTTCTTTGCGGAATACCAAATACATCGAGTTTGGGAGGCGGGGCTCGGGAGCAACTTGGCTTGCCGCGGCGCAAGCGGCGGCGGCATTCGTTCGTGGGTCGCATGTCGGCGCTATGACCTGTCAGAAGCCCTCGCCCCGATAGGGCGCGCCTGCAGGCATCGGCCGCCAGAACGAGTGCGACGGCTCACTCGCCCTCGCCGGGATTGTCGCTGAAATGCGCGTCGAATTTTCCGGGCACACCGTTCCATGCGTCCGCGTCGGCAGGTGGATCCTTCTTGCGTGTTATGTTGGGCCATGCCGACGCATATTGATGGTTGAGCGAAAGCCATGCCGGCGTCGCGGATGGATCCGTGTCAGGATAGATCGCCTCCGCCGGGCACTCCGGGACGCAAACGCCACAATCGATACACTCGTCGGGATGAATGACGAGCATGTCCTCACCTTCGTAGAAGCAGTCCACGGGGCACACTTCCACGCAGTCCATGTATTTGCATTTTATGCAATTGTCGGTAACGACGTAAGCCATCGAGAATGCCTCTGGACGTCAGGCGGCCAGCAGGTTCGGGTCCGCCGCGCGCGCAGCCTTGGCTCGCTCTGCGGCGATTGCCAGCCAATCGCGGTAAAGGCCCTTGTCTTCCCTGGAAAAGGAGCGACGGAGCTTCATGTCATCGAAGGTTTCACCAGGGTGGCTCTTGTCGTAGTCGGCGCGCACCAGGGATTCGAGATAGGCGCGTTCGGCTTCGTCCACAGGCTGGACGAATTCGTGTGAATTGCTCAGCATGGCAATCTCCTTTCGTTTGGTTCCGCATCCCACGATGTCCGGAATCTGTCCTGTTCCAGCGCCCAGATCGCGCAGGTCGGGCAATCGGCGCCAGAGCGGTCGATGGCCGAGAAGATCAGGCCGAGCCGCTCCTGCCGCGACAGGCGGCAGGAGCAGTCATTTTGCCTGAAGGGCGGCAGCGCGGCTCGGGCAACGCGCAAGGCGTGATCGAATACGGAAGACAGGATAGACATCATAGGCATCCTAAAAGATGTATTTGAAATGTATCTTTTAGGATGCGACCTGGCAAGAGGGTGCCGATGCGACGTGGTGAAGCGGGATGGAGCCTCCCCTCAGTCTTATGCCGCGGGCTGTATGCCGAAATCTTCGGGATTGAGCAGGAGGTCGGCCAGGGTGTAGCGGTCGAGTGTGCCCGAGAAGGCGGCGAGCGCTTCCTTCAACATGCCGCGCAAGCGGCAACGCGGGGTGATGAGGCAATGGTTGTCGCTTCGGAAGCATTCGACCAGAGCGAAGTCCGGCTCTGTCGCCCGCAGCACATCGCCTAACCCGATGCGCTCGGGCCGCATGGCAAGAGCCAGCCCGCCGGAGCGGCCGCGCACCGCCTTAAGGAAGCCCGCGCGCGTCAACTGGTTCGCCACCTTCATGAGGTGCGCGCGCGATATTCCGTAGACCTGGGCGGTTTCCTCGATGGTGATCAGCTGATCAGCCCGGGCCGCGGCGTACGTGAGCAGTCGCAGTGAATAGTCGGAAAAATCCGTCAGCCTCATTCAGACCTCATGTGGAACTGGCGTCGCCGTCCGTGCAATCCGTAGCAAAGATGCACGCTGAGTACATCTTTTGCAAGGGATGCTGACGGGATCCATAAAACATATATTGACAATGTATCTTTTAACGCCAACTATCTGCGATCGTCGGTGCAACGGAAGTTCTCCGCCACGGTACACCGCGACAAGGTCGCGTCGGCCGTTCATCTCGCACTTAAAGGATCAAGCCCATGGCGCAGGCCGCAAATGCAGCACCCAACGAAATCGATGTCCGAACCCTGGTGCCGATGCAGAGGCATCAGAAGATCTTCGAGCTTGTCGACCAGCTCGCGCCCGGAGGAAAGTTCGTTCTCGTCAACGACCACGATCCAAAGCCTCTTTACTACCAGCTCGAGGCCGAGCATCCGCAGCAGTTTTCCTGGACCTATCTCGAGCGCGGGCCGGAGGTCTGGCGCGTCGAGATAGGCCGTCTTTCAAAGGCCGCATGAAGCAGGCATCACAACCGCGTACGCCGCCCGCAACCCACGCGGGCGGCGATGTGACAGGGATCGTGCCATGGCCGATGAAGCGGAACCAAAACTGGACGACGAGAAGGTCACGGATGCGCTTCGTCTCGTGATCGATCCGGAGCTCGGCTACAACATCGTTGATCTTGGGCTGGTCTATGCGGTTCTGGTCAATGACGGCGGCGTCGTCAACATCGTGATGACCACGACGACGCGCGGCTGCCCGGCAACCAACTACCTGAAGGAGGGCGCCCGCGACGCCGCCTGGAGTGTTCCCGGCGTCGAGTTCGTCGACGTCACGCTGACCTATGAGCCACCCTGGTCGCCCGAGAAGATGAGTTCGGGCGCCAAGGAACATCTCGGTATAGCCGACAGCGGTGGCTGGTGACATGCAAGCGGATCAACCGAATGCAACGGGACCGGGCGCAGAGAACAGCGGAGAAGCTCAGCTTGCCGAGTTGGCGGATCTCTTGGTCGCAAATCTTGAGGCCCTAGCGAGACTCGGACAGGCCGATGCAGCCTGCCGTGGGGCGGGCAAGGCCTGTTCGGTGCTGCGCGGAACCAATCCAGTCCAATGGCGAAAGTTCAACACGCTGCTGCATCGGCTGAGCAGACGCGTGCCGGACGAACACTAAGCGTTTCGTGAATGAGGGGCATGATTTTCAGTGTCGGCCCCCCGACCTGTCAGCGCGCGCTAAGGACAGGTGCTTTGACGTACGATCATGGTCGGCGGACGTCGCGGCTCGACGCCGTCGACCTTCGAGTAACAAGCACGCCTCAATGAAAACTTCACGCAATCGATGAGGCGACTATTTACTATTGGCGGTTAGCGTCAACTGCGATGCTCGGGCCTGATCGTATAGCCGCGCGCTTCAACGCGCTTACCGTTTTGGGGCAATCGTGCCTCATAGTGGCCGTTGCCGCGGCTGGCGCTGATCTGCTGACCCTGGTTTTCTACTCGATCTTTTTCTCAGACCGGTTGGTCCTCGACCTCCTGCTGACCAGCGTGATTGTTCTCTTCGTGGCATCCCCGCTGATCTATTTCTTTTTGAGACGAAGCGCGCGATTTGCCGAACTGGCTGCGGAATTAGAGACGGCCAACAGGACGGGCGAATTGACCGGTTTGCTAAACAGAAAGACTTTCTTGGGCGAAACCAGGCGTCTTGTTGGGACAAGGGAAACGAACGGCTCAACTGGTGCGATGTTGTTCATCGATGCGGACCATTTCAAGGCGATCAACGACAGCTTCGGTCATGCAACTGGCGATGCGGTCCTGCGGGAAATCGGCTCTGCTCTGAAATCATGTATTCGTGAGTCCGACGTTGTGGGGCGCCTTGGAGGCGAGGAATTTGCCGTTTTCGTGGATAAGGCCGACTTCGCCCAAGCAGCGGCGCTCTGTGGTCGCATTCACCAGAAGGTGAAAGAGATTTCCCGTACACTGGGTCTCGGCAGCCGAAGCGTAACGGTCAGTATAGGTCTATCGGCTCACGAATTCGGACAGGAGCTTGAGGCTCTGCTATCGGCCGCGGATCGTGCGCTCTATGTGGCGAAGTCGAAGGGCCGAGACTGCACAGCTCAGGCGGTGGAGGTGCGGGCTGCCGCATAGGAGCCCGTCGTGATCACGGATAAAGGTGCGGCACGATTGTTCTTTTCGGAAACGACTTTCTCTCGTATTACCATCGTTCTTTGGGTTGGCACTTTCGCCGCAGCATACTCCAAGCCAAATTCATGGTATTTGCCTTGGCCGCAACGAGACGTATTCGATTTTTTGCAATCGGGTATGTTTTTATGATGTTGACGCAAAGACCTCATTTGGATGCAGATGCCACATGCTCGGAGATCTGATTGCTGCCCTCGATCGGCCAGAGGTGATCTCCAACGTCTTAGCGACTCTCGACCCTGAACTTGCCGCGAACCTCGCCGAACGGGCAGCGCGAGTCTCGATGCCAGTGGGTGACTTTTCCGCCGGCGCCGTGCGAGCGTTTCTCGACGAAGCTGACGACGATCTGTGGTTCCAACTTGTGACCGTAATGCGGAAATCAGAAGACCCCGGCCTTGCTGCCGTAGAGACGATACTGCGTTGGGTCGTAGGGACGTAGCTTTGTAAGGCCTATTCCATGTCCCATCTCTAGGAGATGATGGGACCGAAGCCTCCCCTGTTGGCAACGACCATTCCTCGGACACAGCGGAAATCGGATTCCTTGCAATCGCACCGATAAGATGTAGATTATATGTATCTTATAACTTCGATGCAAAGAACGACCATGACATGTGATCATAATGCTGTATCGGAAAGCACTCAGCACGTGCCGAGGAAACCGACGCCGGTCTCCAGCTACGATGAAACAGAATGGGATGAAGTGGCGCGGGCTTCGTGGGAATCCTTCCCCGCCAGCGACCCTCCTGGTTGGATTGGCGGTGGACGCCGTCCAGCCGGCCCCCTCTCATCGTAGGGTCGGCCGATGCAAATCGAGATTGGGACGAATGGCATCCTCGTCGATGCGAAGCTGCTCGCCGATCTGCTGCGCCTTGACCCGGCGGCCGTGCACGCGCTCATGAAAGCCCAGGAGATCACGTCCTTCTGCGAACGCGGGATCGAGGAGCACGAAGGCCAATACCGATTGAGTTTCTTCTACGGCAACCGTCGCGCGCGTCTGAATGTCGATGCCGCCGGCAACGTCATCCGGCGCTCGATGATCGACTTTGGAGAAGCCGCCTTACCGCGCCAGTTGCATCGCACGGGTGGATAGCAACACGCTTTCCCGGACCGCCGCGGCGGTCTTCGGCCTTCAAACAGGGTTTTCACCATGCCTTTCAACGAGCGCTCGAAGCACATCACTCAAGGTATCGCCCGTTCCCCGAACCGGGCGATGTATTATGCGCTGGGCTACGAGAAGGCCGATTTCGACAAGCCGATGATCGGCGTCGCCAACGCGCACTCCACGATCACGCCGTGCAACGCCGGCCTGCAGCCGCTCGCCGACGCGGCGATTGCCGCCATCAAGGCCGCTGGCGGTAATCCGCAGGTATTCGGCACGCCGACCATATCCGACGGCATGTCGATGGGCACGGAAGGCATGAAATATTCGCTGGTGTCGCGCGAGGTGATCGCCGATTGCGTCGAAACCTGCGTGCAGGGCCAGTGGATGGACGGCGTGCTGGTGCTGGGCGGCTGCGACAAGAACATGCCGGGCGGCATGATCGGCATCCTGCGCGCCAACGCGCCGGCCATCTATGTCTATGGCGGCACCATCAAGCCGGGTACGTGGAAGGGGCAGGACCTGTCCATCGTTTCAGCCTTCGAGGCCGTGGGCGCCTTCATGGCCGGCACCATGAGCGAGGAGGATTTCGAGGGCATCGAACGCAACGCCTGCCCTTGCAACGGTTCCTGCGGCGGCATGTACACGGCCAACACCATGAGTTCGTCGTTCGAGGCGCTCGGCATGGCGCTGATGTATTCCTCGACCATGGCCAGCCCCGACCGCGAGAAGCTCGAAAGTGCCGCCGAGTCCGGCCGCGTGCTGGTCGAGGCGGTAAAGAAGAACATCAAGCCGCTCGATATCGTGACGCGCAAATCGATCGAGAACGCGGTGGCGCTGATCATGGCGATCGGCGGCTCGACCAACGCGGTGCTGCATTATCTCGCCATCGCGCACGCCGCCGGGGTCGACTGGACGCTGGACGATTTCGAGCGCGTGCGCCGCAAGGTGCCGGTGCTGTGCGACCTGAAACCGTCCGGAAAATACATGGCGGTCGATCTGCACCGGGCCGGCGGCATCCCGCAGGTGCTGAAAATCCTGCTCAACGCCGGCCTCTTGCACGGCGACTGCCTGACCGTCACCGGCCGCACGCTGGCCGAGGAACTGGCCGATGTGCCGGACAAGCCGCGCGCCGACCAGCAGGTCATCAGGTCGATCGACAAGGCGCTTTACCGCGAGGGCCACCTCGCCATACTCAAGGGCAACCTCGCCGAGGACGGCGCTGTCGCCAAGATCACTGGCCTGAAAAGCCCGGCGATCACCGGCCCTGCGCGCGTCTTCGACGACGAGCAGTCAGCCATGGAGGCGATCCTCGCCGACAGGATCAGGCCGGGCGATGTGGTGGTGCTGCGCTATCTCGGGCCTAAAGGCGGCCCCGGCATGCCGGAAATGCTCGCTCCCACCTCCGCTCTCGTCGGGCGCGGCCTCGGCGAAAGCATCGGCCTCATCACCGACGGGCGCTTTTCCGGCGGCACGTGGGGGATGGTGGTCGGCCACGTCGCGCCGGAAGCCTATGTCGGCGGCACGATCGCGCTGGTCGAGGAAGGCGACACCATCACCATCGACGCGCACAGGTTGTTGCTGCAATTGGAGGTTGACGAGGCCGAGATGTCGCGCCGCCGCGCCAGCTGGAAGCAGCCGGCACCCCGCTATCGCCACGGGGTGCTGGCGAAGTTCGCAGCGCTCGCCCGCCCCGCCAACGAAGGAGCCGTAACCGGCTGAAGGCGGCGTCTATCATGAGCCATTTCGTCCTCGTCACCTTGCATCTTTTTGCCGCCATCATGTTCGTCGGCACCGTCTTCTTCGAGGTCATCATCCTCGAAGGCATCCGCAAACCGGTGGGGCGCGACGCCATTCGGACGGTAGAGACCGCCATCGGCCGGCGCGCCCGCCGCGTCATGCCATTCGTCATGGCGGTCCTCTACGGAGCGGGCATCGTCATGGCCTGGCAATATCGCGACGACCTCGCGCATCCGTTCGAAAGCAGCTTCGCGACGCTGCTTTCGATCAAGATCGTCCTGGCGCTCAGCGTCCTCGTGCATTTTATCACAGCCATAACGCTCAGCGCGCGCGGCAAGCTCAAGTCCCGCCACTTCAAGCTCATCCACCTGAGCGTCTTCTGCCATGTGGTGCTGATCGTCTTCCTGGCCAAAGCGATGTTTTACATCGCCTGGTAGAGGCGGGCGCCCTGGTCGCGCGACGACGGCCTATGTCGAGGTGTTACGGGTCAAGATGAAGGCAGCGGCGGCGGATGCCGCCAGCGCCTGTAGGCCGACAACGGCAAGATCGACGGCGAGAACGAGCGAGGCGGCCAGCGACAACGCCATGGCGAGCACGCTCGCTGTCTTGCCCTTGCGGCTGATGGCGCGATGTGTGCGCCAGTCGCGGATCGCCTTGCCGAACGTGCGGCTGTCGAGGAGCCGGTCATGCAAGGCTGGCGACGAGCGCGCGAAGCAGAGGGCCGCCAGGATGACGAAGGGCGTCGTCGGCAGCAGCGGCAACACCGCGCCCAATCCTCCCAGCACCAGGCTGGCCAGGCCGACGATCAGCCAGACGATCCGCATTCCGTCGTTCCCAACGGCCGCTCCAAGCAACTAGGCACGGTTTTCCATTGATGCAAATCTGGGAAACAGTATGTTGTTCTCCAAGTGAATGTGCTCCATCAGATTCTCGGCAAGCTGGGCCGTTCCGGCGTAGAGCGCCTGCCACGAACGGCAGGCGCCTTCGGGCAAGGTGAAATCGTCGGTCAGGCTTTCGAGCAACCTGAGTTGCGTGCCCTGGTCGTCATGTTCGTGCCGAAAGTCAGCGGTGGTGATGGCGACGTTTTCCTTTGCCGACTGACGCATCGCCGGAAACAGGACAGTCTCCTCCTTTGCCATATGCTCCTCGAGTTCGCCCTGCATTTGCCGTAACGCATCTGAAAGACCCGCCGGCACCTTGGGGTGCTCGCGATGAACTGCTTCCACTTTGCGGGACAGCGCGATGAGCTCGGGCAGGGCACGGCGGTGCGCTTCGTGGTAGCAAGTCTGGATGTGATCGATCAGTTCATCGCTGCTCATAGCGGCCGAAGCGGCTGTCCCGCCCGTGCCCGAGGCGAGGGCCTCCAACGCCTGTTCAAGTGCGTCGGAATCGACGCCACGGCGTTGTGCGGCGCTGTCGAGGGTGAGATCGCCGTTGCAGCAGAAATCGATCTTGTACTTGCGGAAAATTGCGGTGGCCCCGGGCAGCGTCGCGGCGATGTCGCCGACGGTACGCTCCCAAAGCTCCGGACCGGGAATATGCGTGTTCATGATAAAGCTCCGTACATGTTTGTAGACGAACGCCCTGAAACTCAGAGCGGGCTCATCCGGCGCAACGTACCGTCGCGCAGGACGATGTGGTGCCAGCCCGCTATCAGGGCGTGGAGGCCCGCTAGGTAGAGGATGAGGGTGCCAGCGTTCTCATGAATTTCGGCTATCAGTCCGGGCGCACCCTGAACGGGCGCAGCGATCATCGGTAGGCCGATGCCGAAGAAGGACGCGGAGACGCCAAGGCGCGAAGCCGCGTACCAGCCGCTGAGCGGCACGCCGATCAGGAATCCATAGAGAAGCGCATGGCCGATTTTCGCCGCTGTGGCTAACCAGGGACGCTGCTCGTCAAGTGCGGGCGGCGTCTGACCGGCAACGCGCAGGACCATGCGGGGAACCATCAGAGCGAGCACCGCCAGTCCCAACGAGAAATGCAGCATAGGCGGGTTTTTGACGACGTCCCGGCCCCCTTCGGCCGTAAACCAGGCCGCTACAATGAGCACGGCAGTCGCCCAATGAATGGCGATCATGCCTCTGGAATAGCGGCCGATATATTCGTTCTTTGCATCCACCACGTTCCGCGCCTTTGGATATCCCGGGAATATTCGCCGCCCGGTTGAGGATCTGGGTCTCGACCAATCGGGCGGGTAACCCAAAGCGTGACACAATGAATTACGCATGTTCCGATCCTCGTCTTTGCGCTGGATCAATGAGAGTCGATCACCCTTTGCTTTGGGCGCGCTTAGGACCTCCGTTGTGCAGACGAGCAAGTCCCAACGCGAGTCGATCGAGGAATCCGGTCTGACCAGGAACGATCTTGGCGCTGGCCTCCGTCAATGCCAACCAACCCGCGCGGTCGATCTCGGGAAAAAACTGCATCCTTTTGCTGCCTGGCGGCCATTCCATTTCAAACATGTTGCTGCTCAGCGTCGCTGGGTCCATATCCGCTTGTGCGGCGTACGCGATGATTGTCTTTCCGCTGCGTTGCCTGATCTCGCCGAGCGGCTCCAGTGGCACTGATAATGTCCATCCCGACTCCTCCATGAATTCGCGTCGCGCCGCTGCTTCCGGGTTTTCGCCTTCCTCGTACTCGCCCTTCAGAATGGACCAGGCACCTTGATCGCGGTGATTCCAGTACGGTCCGCCTGGATGTCCAAGAAGGACTTCCAGCCTGCGGTCCTTCCAGTGGTACGCGAGGATTCCCGCACTGCGTTTAGGCATATGCATTTCCGTCCTTCGCCAGGTCGCCTTTGCGCTTTTAGGTTCCTATCTCGGCGAAGCGTTTCGCTGTCCGCGGGTCCGATGTAACCTTGGTGCCCTACATGGCAGCTTTCAGCGATATACAATCACCGGAATTTCGGCGCAGGCCAAGACCTCTGCGGTGTGGCTGCCCAGCATGACGCGACTCATGCCGGTACGACCATGCGAAGCCATCACGATGACGTCGCAACCGCATGTGTGAGCGGTATCAAGGATGGCTCGCGCCGCCCGGCGGTCGGGTACGTGGATAGCCTCGATTTCGAGCCCCAATTGCTCGGCGCTTGCCTTCACGGGCGCGAGGATCGCTTCGGCATCTCGGTGTTGGTCTCGTTCGTATGCCGCCATTTCGGCCTCGCCCGGCGTCCACAGGTCGCACGAATAGGCGAACTGTCCGCCGGGCGCTTCCGTCGCCGTCATCGCCGTGACCCGTGCACCATGCTCCTTAGCGAGCGACAGGCCGTGGACAACACCAGCCTGGGCAAGTTCTGACCCATCGGTGGGGATGAGGACGTGCGTGTACATAGGAGTGTCTCCGTACGAACGCGTCGATGTTGATTTTTGGACGGCCGAATGAGTCAGGCCCTGGCGAGCGCAGCCTCGATCGTCTCGATGCTCCCGCCGGTGAAATCCTTGGCGAGGTCGCCGATCAGGTTTTCCCTGGTCACGTCATGGAAGTGGCGTCGCAATTCCCCCAACGTCCGTGGGTCGGCGATGACGAACAGCGAGACGACCTCCCCGTCCAGCATCAGCCGGTTCAGGTATGCTGCCGCGCTCGCCGCGAAGTCGTCTTCCTCCAGCCGCCACCGGTCGGGGTTGGCGGAGGTGCTGCGATGCCGCGCGCCCGAGCCCTGGTTGACCGGCTGCACGCCGGCCACGGTCTCCTCGACCAACTGGATGCGCGGTTCGACGCCCTTGTTGCGGAATAGGCGCAACTTCTCGCCATCGACGACGGCAACTGTGGTGTCATTCGGCAGTATCATTTTTCCGTCCTGCGGTTTCGTGCGGCCTCTGCATCCCTTCCCATATCGGCCACCGGCCGGTACATCATTGATCCTGGTCAAGTAGCCCGCGACCGCGCGCGCAGCGCGCTTGGCGTCCGGCTGCTCTTATTTGACGACGAGGACCGGGACGGCGGCACGCGCCAGCACCTCTGCCGTTTGGCTGCCGAGCAGCAGCCTGTTGACGCCGCGTCGGCCGTGAGAGCCGATGACGATCAGGTGGGCGCCTCGCGCTCCTGCCGTCTGAAGTATGGCCTCGGCCGGCCGAGCCTCGGAAACGTGAACGAGCGCAACGTCGACCCCCACCTTACCGGCGTCGACCTTCACCTTGTTCAAGACTTTGTCGGCCGCGTCTTTCTGTCTGCGGTTGAATTCGTCCATTTCCTCGTCCGAACGTCTCCAACTCGCTCTGGCAGTCATGCCAACGCGAGAATAGGGGTCGGTTATGGTGAGGACGGTGACCTTGGCGCCAAGATCCCTGGCGAGCGCCAGGGCATAGTCGACCCCCCTCTGGGCGGTTTCCGAGCCGTCAGTCGGAATGAGGATGTGCTTATGCATTCTGCTACCCTTCGGGCGCTGCGCCGGCAATCCGTGCCGAAGAGCGGACGCCTTGATCGGATCAAGAGTTCGATATGTCGCGCTCACGAATTGAAGGAGCCTTTTTAGGCAACTTCAGTCCCGTCGTGCTGCGATGACGTAATCCTGACTACCGGACAACCAAAACCGGAAGGGTCGTATGCGCGAGCACCTCGGCAGTCTGACTCCCGAGCATCAGCCGGTCGACGCCGCGCCGACCATGAGACGACATGATGATCAGATCGCAATCCTTCAAGTTGGCGGTCCTAACGATCGCTTCTGCCGGGGAACCGTCGATTTCGTGCAGGAGTTCAACGGCGACGCCATGCTCGGACGCTCGTTCCTTGATCGGCGCGAAGAGCGCTCTCATCTGTTCTTCGATTTGCTGATCAAATCGGATGGTCGGGTCGTGAACGCCACCGGCAATCGCGGCTCGCGCGACTTGCGGCGACAACGGCTGGGTGACGGTCAGGACCGTTATTCTGGCGTTAAGTGGCACGGCGAGCGCCAACCCCTGTTCGATGCCCTTGCTGAACCATCTGTGGCAATCAGGATGCGCTTGTACATCTTTGGCTCTTTCAATGAGATCGAAATACCATCGCTGCGAACGTCAATTGTTGGCGGTCATGATCTCTGTGCCTTCGTTCTCCACAGAGCAGGTGTGAGCACACCGCGCCTTGATCGACGTCAAAGCGACATCGCTTTCAGTCGGACGCAAGACGACCCGCGCCTGGACCAATGTGGAGAACTTTCCCGTGATGTTTGCGCCCGGACAAAGACCTCCGGTCCGGCATGAGACAGGTTCCCAGCCAGACGGGAACAGGTTCATGTCTCAACGCGAAGTTGGAAGCATGCTAGTAGTGCGGCATGGTCTGCACGAAGACGCGCTTGCACTAATCCTTGGCAGCCTCATGGTGGCGCTAGGCATGACCATCTACGCCCAGGCGGTGCTGGTAGTCGGCGGGGTGGCGGGAGTGGCGCTCCTGCTCCAGTACACCGGCGGTATCAACTTCTGGCTCGGATTTTCGCTGATCAACCTGCCCTTCTACCTGTTGGGCTGGAAGCGGCTGGGCGGCGCCTTCATCGTGCGGACATTCATTGCGGTCAGTCTTGTCTCGCTATTTTCACGCCTTACGTCCGAATGGGTGGAATTTGCTCGGTTGAACGCCGCCTATGCCGCAGTCATGGCTGGAACGTTGTGCGGAACCGGTATGCTGATGCTGTTCCGGCATCGCACCAGCCTGGGCGGCAATAACATCCTGGCCATTTTCCTCCAGGAAAATTTTGGGCTACGAGCGGGCTATTTTCAGCTTGCCGTCGATCTCGCCATTCTATCTACCTCGTTCCTTGTCCTGGCCCCCGGCAAGGTATTTCTGTCGACCCTGAGTGCCACGATTCTCAATCTCATCCTGGCACTCAATCATCGGCCCGGCCGCTATCTCGGCGTAAGCTAACGTCGGTCGAGCCGTCCGCCCGGCGGTGCTCGACAATCGTGGGCGCGGCGGCCTTTGATAGTTCGCGACCCGTTGATATATGACGTCAACCGTTGCGCCGCCGAATAACGATAAAGAGCATTCGGTCGTCTCGAAAGATGCCAAGCAAAAGGAATTCCTTAGTGCCGGCGGTAAGGCGGGCGGCCTGCTCCGGCCCGTCGATTGGCTTGCGGTCGAGAGTTGCGATAACGTCGCCGTCCATAAGACCGCTGTTCGCTGCGGCGCTGCCTGGACTGACGGATACCACAGCCGCGCCTTGGATCTTGCCGTAGGCCGGCGAACCGGGTGCGACAGTGGCCAACACCACCGATCGTAGGAGTCCCGCCCCATCGTAGGTGGTTGGGGGGCGAATCTTCAGCGTCACCGTTGCATCGCGCCCGATTTGCCGTCCATCTCTGACTGCAGTGATATGAATTCTCGTTTGCGGCGCGAGATTGCCGATCAAGCGGCGCAATTCGCCAGCGTCCGCCACGCTGTGGCCATTGATGCCGATAATCACGTCGCCGGCAGTCAGGCCGACAGTCGCGGCCGCCGAACCCGGAAGTACCTGGCTGACGACGGCGCCCTTTGTCGTGCCCGCATGGAGCGCCGTCGCGAGATCCTCGGTCAAGTTCTGCGTTACGACGCCAAGCTGTCCGCGCTTGACTTCTCCGTGCGCGATCAGTTCCGGAAGAATCTGCTTAGCGGCAGCAGAGGGAATAGAAAAGCCGAGGCCGACCCTGCCGCTCGACGAACCGATGATAGCGCTGTTGACGCCGACCATGCGCCCATCGAGGTCCAACAACGGACCGCCGGAATTGCCCGGGTTGATGGCGGCATCCGTCTGGATGTACCCTTCATAGGCACCCGTCTCAAAACCGGTTCGCCCAAGCGCGCTGACAATGCCATGCGTAACGGTCTGTGAAAGGCCAAAGGGATTGCCAACCGCGACTACATAGTCGCCTATCCGCAGGCCGTCCGAATCCCCAATGGTCAATTGGGTAAGGCCAACGGCATCGATCTTGATGACGGCGAGATCGGTAGCGGCATCTGTCCCTACGGTTTGCGCCTCGAAGCTGCGTCCATCCGAAAGCGTGACCGAGATCGTTTCGGCTTCCTGGATGACGTGGTAGTCAGTGAGGATGAGTCCTTTCGCGGCGTCGATGATCGAGCCGGAACCCACGGAAGACGGAGCGTCGGACAGGGCAGACTGGCTGTCCGACATAGCACCTTCAGTCGAGATGCTCACAACTGCCGGAATGACGCGGGCAAGCATTGGAGTCAGTGATTTTTCGGCTGCGGCCGGCATCGGGCTGATAAGCGTGACGGCGACACAGCCCAAAACTGAAAGAACTCGGATCGCCGTCATCGGTTCACGCTCAACATGGGGTTTTACCAATTGCCCTGACATTGGCGCGCCAAAGAGGATTGACATTGACCGGTGTCAAACCTGTTCTACTAACGCGCCACGATCTCCGACAGGCGCTTAGTCAAGATCGTTCGAATGAGTGTTATTGCGCAGCAGATTGATGTCGCTCCTTGTCGTCGCTTTTGACAAGGGAAACGCGGGTGTGGTCGACGACGCCGGCAACGCCGGCAACGCCGTGCACACCTTCAGAGACGACACGCGCGGCCTCTCTCTCGCTGATCGAGTCGAGGTCGCCCCACAACTGCA
>OFIS01000379.1_pt1 | contig 28295 bp, 29 predicted proteins | sample 1775071 | NCBI WGS metagenome assembly OFIS01 (sample SAMN08195774, study PRJEB24354) | sludge metagenome | isolation source: sludge from phenol fed wastewater aerobic bioreactor C | place: India: Nagpur | collected 2016-09-17
TCATCTGCCAGGACTCGCCCTATTATCTCGCCCCGGACGGCGCCATGGCGGAGGAAACCTTCGCGGTGCTGCGCGAGGCTATGCGCTCGTCCGGCAAGCTCGCCATCGCGCGACTGGTGCTGTCCAGCCGAGAGCGCGTGGTGACGATCGGCGCGCGCGAGAACGGCATGTTCGTGTGTACTTTGAGGAACCCCAACGAAGTGCGCGGCACGGCTGAGTATTTCGGTAACATCCCGGCTGGCAAGCCGGACCCGGAAATGCTGGAGCTCGCCCAGGCGCTGATCAAGCAGAAGGAAACCCACTTCGATCCGAAGAACTACGAGGATCGCTACGAAGTGGCGCTGATGGCCATGATCCGCGAGAAGCTCAAAGGGCACAAGCCGATCATCGCGGCGGCGCCCGAGCGCGGCAATGTCATCAACCTCATGGATGCGCTGAAGGCCAGCCTGTCGCAGTCGGCCAAGCCGCCCGCCAAGTCCAAGAGCAAGGCCGACGAGGCGGCGAAACCGGCCGCCAGGAAGGCCGCGGCCGGCGGCGGAGCCGCCGAGAACCCGCTCAAGGCCAGTCTGCTGAAGGCGGTCGCCAAGAGCAAGAAGTGAGGAACCGTAGCGCGTGATCGTTCCCGGCACGGTCTTCGGCACTGTCGGGGCGCTGGCTGCGTTTCCGCTGCGGCTCGCCCAGCGCGAAGTGGAGCGCCGCCATGCCGAGCTCCGGCGCGGCATCACCAGGCGTACCTCGCATGTGCTGTTCGGCCGTACGCTGCTGGCCAGGGTGGGGCTGGCAAAGGCCGGCGAGGCCGAGATCGCGCGCCGCGCCAGGGCCGAGCGCGCGGCCGGGCGGACACTGGTCAGCGAGAACGGCTTCCTGCGCCTGCTCGGCCTGATGAAGGCGCCGGAGGCGTCGTCCCTGTCCCGGCAATCGCTGATCGACCAGTCCGGGCTTGCCGCCGACGATCTCGACCTGCTCAGCCTGTTCGACGCCTTCGAGCATGACGGCGAACCCTATTCCTTCCGCGATCTCATTCTGGCGAAGAAATATGCCGGGCTGATTGCGGGCGGCGCGAGCTGGGGGGCCATCGCGCGCTCCGTGCACCGCTCCGGCCCGGTCGCCTCGCTGACGGCCAAGTCGCTGGCCGTCGGCTCGCGGCACGGCCGGCCCGACGCCATCTACCTCGATGGCGGCGACAGCGAACTCGACGGCCAGTTGCTGTTCGACCTCGGGGCGCCGGAAGACGACGGGCTGGAGGAGCTGTTCGCCGAGGCGGAAGCCGCGGAGGAGGAAGGGCGCCACGACGACGCGGCCGCCCTCTACCAGCGCTGCCTGGCGATCGACCCCAAGGATGCGATCGCCGCCTTCAACCGTGCCAACTGCCTGCGCGGCGCCGGTCGCGTGGCGGAAGCCGCGCACGACTATGCCCGCGCGATCAAGCTCGACCCCGGCTTCGTGGAGGCCTGGTTCAACCTCGCCGGCCTGATGAGCGACGAGGGCAGGGTGGCCTCGGCGCGCAGGCACCTGCAGAGGGCGATCCTTCTCGACAAGGCCTATGCCGACCCGGTGTTCAACCTGGCAAGGCTGGAGTTCGACGCCGGCAACATGGCTGAGGCGCGCCGGCTGTGGGCGCGCTATCTGGAACTCGACGCGGAGTCCGAATGGGCGCGCATGGCGCAGAAGGGGATCCAGTTCGTGGATCTGCACACGGCGCGAACGGCTGGCTAGCCGGACGGGCGATTGCCTTCCGATCCTGAAATCGACAGATGCGTTTTCGGTCGGGCATGGTGATCTTCCAGCCGCGAAAATCCCGCCATCGAATTTCAGAAAATCCTAAAATTTACGTCCAGTAATTCACCGGCGTGTCTTTCCCGTCACTTTGCCTGGATTCCGGGGTATTCGGGCGTTCCTCGTCCGGACATTGCTTTTGCAATCGCTTTAAGGAGCGTTATTCTGGCCTCAGGATCGGCGGAGAACTGCCTGGCGATAGACGGGGGCTCGTGAGCGTAAGCGTCATCATACCGGCACACAATGCTGGAAGCACCATTGCCGCGACGCTGGCGTCGCTACACGGCGAAGCGGATGCGATCGGCGAAATTCTCGTGGTCGACGATAGTTCATCGGATGACACCGCCATGGTGGCGCTGGAAGCGGCGCTCAAAATCACGCCGAACGCCCGCGTCCTGAGGGCAAGCTGCCGCGATGCCGGAGGAGCCAGGAATCTCGCGCTCGCCGAGGCTTCCTGTCCCTGGATCTACCTTATCGATGCCGACGACCTGCATCTGCCGGGCGGCTTGAGCGCCATGCTCAAAAAGGCCCGCGCCGGCGCCGACCTCGTCGTCGGCGGTTCGCTGCGGCGGGTCGATGGCGAGGACCGCAAGGTGAAGTTTTCCTCCGGTCTAGGCCGTGACGCAATCTCCAACGCCGTGATGTATCTCAAGGGGCAGGTCAGTTCGATCGCCGTTGGCGGCGCGCTGTTCTCGCGGCGGGTCATGGGCGGGGACCGCTTTCCCACGGGGCTTGCCTATGACGAGGATACGCTGTTCTGGGTACGGCTGATCAGCCGTGCGTCGATGGCTTTCGTGGATCGGCCGGTGATGATCTATCAGGTCTGCACCCAGCGCTCGGACAATCGCTTCCTGGCCAAGCCGGCCCGGCATTTCCTGGCCTGGCGCCGTGAGCTTCGCTGTCTTTCGGACTGTGGCATCCCGAGCGCCGCGCTCAAGGCGCGCGAGGGCATCGTCGCCCTCAAGATCGCAAGGGTGCACTACGCCGTTGGCGATTTCAGGAATGCCGCGCGCTTCCTGGCCGTGGCGTCGGCAGCGCCGAAGTCGCCCTCCGACGCGTGGCGCTGCGCGCGATACTCGCTGAAACTCCTCGCGCGCGGGCGGGGGGCATTGGGCAAGATGGACCTGCTGGACGCCTAGCGCCGGATGCCGTGAGGTCCGAGTTCGTTTCGCAATCAAAGAGATTGATCATGACGTCGTCCGAAAACCGCTCCGCGCTTTGCGGCATGTCCTGATGCCGCAGCCCCCCGCGCTCGCCGTCGTGGTGATAGGATACCGCGCGCCCGAAACGCTCCTGGACGCCGTGCGTTCGCTGCTGGAGCAGGACGTGCCCCTGGAGATCGTTGTCGTCAATTCCGGCGGCGGTGGCATTTCGCGACAACTAAGCGAGGCGGGGCTCGACGTTGCCACCTTCGAATTCGAGGAGCGTCTGCTGGTCGGCGCGGCGCGCAATCGCGGCATCGAGGCGACGCGGGCGCCCTTCGTCGCCTTCCTCGCCGACGACTGCCTCGCCTGTCGTGGCTGGGCGCGTCGCCGGCTCGAATGGCATCTGGCGGGCCACGCCACGGTGGCGAGCGCGGTGGTCAACAGCGATCCCGGCAGCCATGCGGCCTGGGCGGCGCATCTGACGATGTATATGCGCCGGCTGCCGGAATTGCCCGAGAAGGAGGCGTTGCGCTACGGCGTCTCGTTCGACCGCAGGCTTTTCGCGGCGCATGGCATGTTCGACGAGCGGAGATCCAGCGGAGAGGATACGGAGTTCCTGGCGCGGCTGGGTCCGGAAACGGTGCCGGTGTGGGATTCGCGCATCCGCACCGTCCACCGCAACACCGCGACGTTGAAGGCGCTTGTGGCCGACCAGGCCCGGCGTGGCTTTCGCTATGGCGCGCATCTCGCGGCGCGCTCCGGCCATGGTCCGTGGCGGGCCTTCCGCGCCGTGTTTCATGACCGGCGCCACATCGCCCGGTTCGTCGAGTTGGGGCTCGCCGGGGACGACCGCGAACGCGCCCGCAAGGCGGTGCCGCTCGCCAAGCTGTCGCTGTTCGTCAACGCTTCCGGCGCGGCGCTGGGCGCCATTCGCTCGGGCAGGGCCCGGACGCGATGATTTCGAGGCACATCAAGCCGGCGCGCTGGCGACGGACGCGGTGGGGGGCCACGCGCAAGCGGCTGCTCGCGGTGTTCAGCTATCGCTACGACGCCCAGCTGGTGCCGGACCTGCTCGCCAACATCGATCCTGTCGTCGACGGCTGGATCGCCTTCGACGACAGGGCCGCCAGCGGCGTCTTCAGCAGCGAGCCGGCGCGCCGGCGGGCGTTGCTTGGCGCGGCCTGCGACGCAGGAGCGAACTGGATACTCGCGATCGACCCGGACGAACGGCTGGAGCGTGGGGTGGCAGACGCCGTGGGCCGGCTGATGGCCACCTCGCGCAGGAAGGCCTGGGGCTTTCACTGCCGGGAGATGTACACGCCGGATGCCTACAGGGTTGACGGGGTTTGGGGCGACAAGGTTCAGCACAGGCTTTTCAGCGCCTATGATGTGGCTGAATATCAGTCTGCCGACCTGCATGGCCAATGGTTTCCGCCATCCGGCGGCTTCGCATTGCGCCACTGCGGGCTCAATCTTTACCACCTCAAGATGATCGAGCCGCGCCGCAGGGCCGGCCGGCGCGACATCTACAACCATCTCGACCCTAGGAGGGATTTCCAGCCTATGGGCTATGACTATCTCACTGACGAGGCGGGTGTCCGGCTGGAGACCATCGCGCGCGGCCGGGAGTATCAGCCGCCCCATGTCGACGATGGCGGCATGTGGATGGCCGACCTCGCCGGCCAGGGCAAGGGAGCGGCCGAAGCCTGATCATCGGCCATCTGCGTGCGCATGGCTCAAGCGGCAAGGTCGCGCGCCATACGCGCTCCAAATGAAACGCTCTTCTCTTCGTGACATCTTCGTCGCATCATCGTCATCTCCATGCTGTCGGTCGGATTCAGATGGCCCTTGTGTTCATCGGACTTGCGATGCTCTTCGCGCTATTGCTGCTTGGCCAGGCGAGGGAATTGCTGTTTTACCGGAACAATGGCTGGGATTTCTCTGTCGACAGCAACATCAACTGGCTGAAGATTCGTAGCAGCAGACCTCCAGAATACCTCGCAACGAACAGGGAGCGTGTGTGTTTCGCCCGACCATTCATTATCGTTTGTGTTGGAGCAATCACCGCCGGCTCAGGCCATATCACGTTTCACCCGGAACAGTGGCGCAAGGAGGTTCACGGCTCTAGAGTCACCTATTACTATATCGGGACCCCGCAGCCTGATGGCCACTAGCTTCCTCTTCGACGGCGACGACACCGCTCCCGTCACCATCCTGCTGGCGCATGGCGCCGGCGCGTCGATGGACTCGCCCTCGATGACCGCCACCGCCAAGGCTCTCGCGGCCGCGGGCTTCCAGGTCGCGCGCTTCGAGTTCCACTATATGGCGGCGCGCCGCTACGGCCACCGCAAGCCGCCGCCGCGCGCCGAGACGGTGAACCCGGAATATGTGAAGGCGATCGCCGATCTCAGGGCGAGAGGCGTAACCGGCAAGCTGATCATCGGCGGCAAGTCGATGGGCGGCCGCGTCGCTTCCATGGTAGCCGACGAGATGTTCTCCAGGGGCGAGATCGCTGGGCTGGTCTGCCTAGGCTATCCGTTCCATCCGCCGGCCAAGCCCGAGCAATTGCGGACCAGGCATCTTATCGACCTCAAGACGCCGACGCTGATTTTTCAAGGCACGCGAGACGAGTTCGGCACCAACGGGGAGGTGGCGGGCTACGGGCTTTCGGACGCCATCGAGGTGGTTTGGCTTGAAGACGGAGACCACGACCTCAAGCCGCGCAAGAGTGTGTCAGGCTTTTCGACAGCGGATCATCTGCAGACGGTGGCGGCGACGGTGAAGGTGTGGGCTGAACCGCTGTAGCCCTGACGCCCTGCTTTCCGCCTCCTGTGACGTCGGCGCTGCCCCTCACCTGCCTGCCGGCATCCTCTCCCCGTATAGTGACGGGGAGAGGATGCCCTCAGCGGTGATTTCGCCAATCTCCAACGCTGCAAGAACGGCGCCGAGGCTGCGGCCAGCCCTTTCTCCCCGTCACTATACGGGGAGAAATGTCCGGCAGGACAATGAGGGGCGGCGCCCACACTGGCGTATTTGGCTGCCTGGGTGTCGATCGGTCTTGGGCAGCCACCCTCTTGCGACCCGCTCCGCCTTCCTGCTTCATACCCCAAATGAAACTCGCCAGCTTCAACATCAACAACATCAACAGCCGGCTGGAAAATCTGCTGGCCTGGCTCGCCGCCGCAAAACCCGATGTCGTCTGCCTCCAGGAGCTGAAGGCGCGCGACACGCAGTTTCCGCTGACCCGGCTGGCCAAGGCCGGCTACGGCGCGGTGTGGAAGGGCGAGGCGACCTGGAACGGCGTGGCGATCCTGGCACGCGGCGCCGAGCCGGTGCTGACGCGCGACGCGCTGCCAGGCGACGAGGACGATCTCCAGGCGCGCTACATCGAGGCGGCTGTGGACGGTGTCGTCATCGGCTGTCTCTATGCACCCAACGGCAATCCGCGACCGGGGCCGAAATTCCAGTACAAGCTCGCCTGGCACGAGCGCTTCGCCGCGCATGCGGGCGAGCTCCTCGCCACCGGCCTGCCGGTGGCGCTGGCCGGCGACTACAACATAGTGCCCGAGCCGCGCGACATCTATCCGACCCGCTCCTATGACGACAACGCGCTGGTGCAGCCCGAAAGCCGCGCCGCCTTCGCCGGGCTCATCGAGCAGGGCTGGACGGATGCGCTCAGGAGGAAGCACCCGAAGGAGACGCTCTACACCTTCTGGGACTACCGGCGGAACCGCTGGCTGCGCAATGCTGGCCTCAGGCTCGATCACATCCTGTTGTCAAAAGCGCTCGCGCGCAAGCTCAGGGCGGCCGGCATCGATCGCGATGTGCGTGGCGAGGACGGCGCCAGCGACCACGCGCCGGTGTGGGTGGAACTGGGGTAGAGGCAGCGACTGCCCGAGCCGAACTCAGGTCACCTGCAGCACCTTGCCGGTGTCGAGCTGGCGCACGAAATCCACGCGCTCGCCGTTCCAGTGGTAACAATAGTGGCGGCCCTGGACAGGAATGGGGATGATGTCGGGCCAGAAGATGCCGATGCAGCGGCCGCCATCGAGCCGCACGCTGGCCCAGGTCAGGCCATCGCTGCCCGCCGCGCGCAGCGCCTTGCCGGCGGCCTGCGAGGCAGCGTAGTCGACGGGGTCGAGCACGCCGGGCACGGCGTCGACATCGTCGAGGTCATGGTCGATGGCGCCCACCAGCACGCGGAAATCGGCCGTCCAGCCGGGTTCTTCATTGGTGGCGCGCATGAACTTGGCATGGTGGTGGATGGTTTCGGCCAGCGCCACCTCCTCGCTGTCGCCGGCATAATAGATGCCGTAGGTGCCGTCGGAGAAGCGCCCCGGCCGGGCGGGTGAGCAATGCACGAAGGGCGCCATCAGCAGGCTGGCGCCGGGGCCGGAAATCCGGCGCACCGCCGGCACCTTGCCGAGATCACCGATCTCGAAGCGGATGCGCGGATTGGTCTTCTCCTCCACGGAGGCCAGCGCTTCCCAGTCGCGCGGGTCGGCGATGTCCTCGAACAGGTCGATCGGCGGGTGGATGGAACGGATGATGCGGAAGGTCCGCGGCCAGGATATGCGGCGCCGCACGGCAAGGGCAGTGTAGGCTTGAACAGAATCGGACATGCCGCTTTTTCCGTCGATGTTGCAGGGGAGGCGTCAGGAACTAGGCAGCTTCCGGGGATAGTTTACTTTTCCGCCCACGCGGCGTTTGCACCGGCTGCGAGCCGGAAAAGTAAACTGTCCCCGGAGCCTCCCGAGCCTGACCTCACCAGGCGCCGCGTTCCGCGTCGATCCAGTCGCGCATGGCGGCAAGGTCCGACATTTCGCCGCGCAGCATCATGTCGAGCGCCGAGCGGCCGTCGAAGGCCGTGTTGGGCTTGCGGATCCATTGGTAGCCGCGCGCCGGCTCCTTGAAGAGGTAGCGCAGGCCCTTGTGGATGCCCATCAGGTGCGCCATGCGCATCCTGAGGTCGCGGTCGATGCGGCCAAAGCCGCCATCCTTCCAGCGCGCCCAGGTGCGCGGCGAGAGCCCGCCGAGCAAGGTGCAGGCCTCGGCGTCGCTCAGCCCCCAGGCCTTGAACAGGTTCACCGTGGTGCGCGCCAGCGCGCCGGCCTCGGCGTCGGTGATGGCCGCACCTGAGGCGGCCGGCGTGACGACAATCGGTTCGAGTAACATGGGGCACCTCGCAATCTGGCAAAAATATAGCAATGAATTGCCAAATGGCAAGGCCGGTCATCCCGGTGCGTTGAAGTGATGGGCTTCCCGGTCGTCGCGGGCGACGAGGGCACTTCGCTCATGGCGAAGCTGTTTCCCTCCTTTGCTGCATTGACCTTGGGCGAATGGGCGGCGACGACTGATGGCTCCATCGCGAAAGGCATATCGTGCAACAGTTCCTCAATGCCAGACTGGCCGACGGCACGCTCGCCGATCTCAGCGTCAGCAGCGGGCGCTTCAGTGCCATCACGCCGGCCGGTGGCGGGACGCGCGCCGCCTCGGCCGTCGACCTCGACGGCTGGCTGGTGGTGCCAGCCTTCGTCGAGGGCCATGTCCATCTCGACACGTCCTTCTATGGCGACGCCTGGCGCCCGCACATGCCCTGCGCCAACGGCTTCGACGTGCGCGAGCGCGTCGCCTTCCAGGCGCGCAACCTCGCCGCCGCCGCACCCATGGCCGAGCGCGCGCGTAACCAACTCGAGCTCTGCCTCGGCAATGGCAGCCTCTCGATGCGCAGCCATGTCATGGTCAGCGCCGATGTCGGGCTGAAGCATGTGGAATGCATCCTCGCGGTGCGCGAGAACTATCGCGAGCGGATCGACATCCAGCTCGTCGCCTTTCCGCAGAGCGGCATCCTGTCCTCGCCCGGCACGGCGGAGCTGATGGACGAGGCGCTGAAGATGGGCTGCGACCTTGTCGGCGGGCTCGATCCGGCAAGCTTCGACGGTGATGTGAAGGGGCATCTCGACGCGGTGTTCGGACTTGCTGAAAAACACGGCGCCGGCATCGACATCCATCTGCACGATGGAGGCTCGCTCGGCCTGTTCGAGATCGGGGAGATCGTCGCGCGGACCAAGGCGTCGGGCATGCGCGGCAAGGTCGTCGTCAGCCACGCCTATGCGCTGGGCGAGGTCGAGCCGGATGCGCTCGCCAGGGCGGCTGACGGGCTCGCCGCCGCCAGCGTCGCCATCATGACCAACGCGCCGGGCAGTCACGCCTTTCCGCCGGTCGCCGCGCTGCGCGCCGCCGGCGTCACCGTGTTCGGCGGTTCAGACAACATCCGCGATTCCTGGTGGCCTTACGGCGATGGCGACATGCTCAACCGCGCCAACATGATCGGCTATCGCTCGGGTTTCTACGAGGACCGGGAACTGGAGGACGCCTTCGATGTCGTCACCCATGCCGGGGCAAGGGCGCTCGGCCTGGAAGGCTACGGCCTCGTGCCCGGCGCCAGGGCCGACTTCGTGGCGCTGAAAGCAGCGCATGTGCCGGAGGCCGTCGTGGCGGTGCCGAGGGAACGCGCTGTCTATCGCGCGGGCCGGCTGGTGGCTCGGGACGGCAAGCTGCTCGGCCGATAGACGCATTGCCTAGCCGGGATATTGGTGCGGGCGGGACCGCGCGAACTCCTGCTACTTCAGCCACCACCATAATGTGGCGACGACGACGGCCACCGCCGCCACGCTGGCGCCGAGCATCAGGTAGGAGCCGATGATCATGCTTCGGATGATCTTCTTGATCGTCTCGCGGTCGTTGAGGTTGGGGAATGGCTCGTTCGGCCGCGCCACGCCGAGGAAGTCGCAAAGCGGCCCCCAGCCTTCGCTCACCTTGAAGACCAGCAGCTTCTCCGGCGGCACAGCCGCCTTCACCTCCTCGATGTAGGAATTGTAGCGCGCCACCGCCTTGTCGCGGTCGTTCATGACGTCCTTCAGCGTGCGGCCCCAGACCAGCTTATGCGACATGTCGCCGAACTTGCGGCCGAACGGCGTCAGCCATTCGAGAATCTTGAACTGCCAGACATTCTCGCTGGAGTAGATCGTGTCGATGGTGCTTTCATACCAGGCATCGGCGCCACGAGGATGCAGCGTCAGCAGTACCTTGGCGTCGGGGTAGGCGACCATCAGATCGCGCCACACGCAGCAGCCCGGATTGTCGACGGTCGCGCTGTAATTGGCGAAGACCCGGTTCCAGTCCTGCTGCGTGCCGGGCGGGTCGTTCGCTACCTTGCGCCAGAAGTCCAGATGGCCCTTGTTGGCCTTGTTAATGATGACTTCCCGCATGTGGTAGCTCGGCAGGCCAAGCTTGTTGAGCGCCGCGAAGGTCGACCATGTGCCGGTGCGGCCGAAACCGGCCCCGATGAGCTTGAGCGTCATTCCCCGATCCCCCCTGAACCCGGATCGAAATTGCTCATCATCCGGATTTTCGCGAATTACGTTGCGTCCAGGTCGCGAAGTCCGCAACGTCTTTCTATTAGCAGTCTCGAAAATGTGTTCGGCGGTGGGCTACGCGGAATGGTCTTCTGGCTATTCCAGCACGGGCGGAGGCCTGATATAGGTCAGTGAGACTGACCTATATTCGACTGGAGGAGCCTGCCCATGACCCTGATGAACATCCTCGCCTCGCGCTCGTCGCGCATGAAGGCCTCCGAGATCCGCGAGCTGTTGAAGCTGCTCGACCAGCCCGACATCATCTCGTTCGCCGGCGGCATCCCCGATGCCTCGCTGTTTCCGGCCGAGGCGATTGCCGGCGCCTACCAGGCGGTGCTGTCGGGCGGGGAGGCCGGGGCGGCGCTGCAATACCAGGTAAGCGAGGGTTACGCGCCGCTGCGCCGCTGGCTGGCCAGCGAGATGGGCAAGCTCGGCGTCGCCTGCGACGAGGGCAACATCTTCATCACCTCGGGTTCGCAGCAGGCGCTCGATTATCTCGGCAAGCTGTTCCTCTCCCCCGGCGACACGGCGCTGGTCACCTGGCCGACCTATCTCGGCGCGCTACAGGCCTTCAATGCTTATGAGCCGCGCTATGACAGGCTGATGCCGGATGGCGGCAACATGACGCCCGACGCCTATCGCGCGGCGGCCGCGGCCCCCAGCACCTCTTCGAAAGGGGGCGGACGGGTGAAGTTCGCCTATCTGGTGCCGGACTTCGCCAACCCGACCGGCAACACGCTGAATCGCCAGCAGCGCGAAGCGGTGCTCGACCTCGCCGGCGAACTCGATATCGCCGTCATCGAGGATGCCGCCTATCGCGCGCTGCGCTACGATGGTGAGCCGGTGCCGCCGATCCTGGCGCTCGACTGCGCGCGCTCGGGCGGTATCGACAAGGCGCGCACGCTTTATTGCGGCTCGTTCTCGAAGATCCTGTCGCCGGGCATGCGCGTGGGCTGGGTCTGCGCGCCACGCCACGTGGTGGAGAAGCTCGTCCTGATGAAGCAGGCTTCCGACCTGCATAGCCCCTCGGTCAACCAGATAGTGATGCACCGTGTCGCCGAAACCGTGTTCGGCGACCAGGTCGACAAGCTGATAGGCGCCTATCGCCAGCGCCGCGACGCGCTCATCGACGCACTGGACGCCCATATGCCAAAGGGCGTCGCCTGGAGCCGGCCGGAAGGCGGCATGTTCGTGTGGGTCACGCTTCCCGAAGGCGCGGACGCCGCGGCGCTGCTGGCGCGCTCGGTCAAGGAGGCGCGCGTCGCCTTCGTGCCGGGTGGCGCCTTCTTCGCCGACGGCACCGGGCGCAACACGCTGCGGCTTTCCTTCACGCTCGCCAACCGCCGCGCGGTGGAGGAGGGCATTCCGAGGCTGGCGGCGCTGCTGCGTGGCTGATGCTTCATGCATTCCGATGGCCGACTGCTGCGAGCCGACAGAGGTGTCCATCAAACGAATGTGATGAACGGACAGGGTCCGGTTTCGTGAATGTGATTTACCGCCGAAACCCGAATTCGGCTAATTTCATGGTGATCCACACCCCCAGGATCAGCAGACCACCCAGTCCCACCTTGGTGGTCTGAACAAAAACCCGCCGGACTCCCGCCGGCGGGTTTTTAATTGTCGAGACTTGCCTCATGCCACTCCGGTCATAAGCCGACTGGGTAAAGGTGCTTCGCGGATAGATTCCGGAGGCTCATCCAAGTCCCTGTTTCCACGCGCTTCGCCGTCAGTTCAGCACCTTGATGATCCGGTGCGTGTCCGGGTCGACGATCACCGTCTGGTTGTCGATGACCGTGTAGCGGTACTTCACGTTCGGAACCTCATGCAGCACGACCGTATCCGGCAGTGACGAGCCGAGGCTCAGCTGCAAGCCCGGGAGCTTGACCGATGCCAGGGGCTCCTTCTTCACATACTCGCGGATGACGGTCTCCTGCTGGGGTTGAAGGACGACGACGTCCTCGGCGAGAGCGGCGCCGATGCCTGCCATCAGGACAAGCCCTGCCGCTGCACTCGAAAGGTACAGTTTCATCACTCTCTCCACTTCTGTTTTTTTGCTCCGCCCGTGGCAGGTAAACTCGACGGGAAACCATCGGTTCCATCTTTTTCCGGGCTGGCGGCAGGCAGGGGCAGGCTTGAGAAAGCCAATGGAGATTCGCTGGACCGCCCTTGGAAACAGCCGTCAGCGCGGCCAGTTTCCCGCCAGGAGTTCCTTGAAACCGGGATGGTCGCGGACGCCGGCCAGGTCCTCGTCATTGCTGACCAGGCCGACCATGTCCTGCGAGCTTTGCCTGATATAGACCTCGAGAAAGCGCAGCGCGGTTTCCTGGTCGCCGCTTACCGAATAGACCGATGCGGCGTTGTAGTTGGTGATCGGGTCGTCGGGGTCGAGCGTCAGGGCGCGTTGGGTCCACGAAATGGCCTGCTCCATCTTGCCGAGATGGGTGAGCGCGATGGCGCCCCGCGACAGGAGGGCAGGGTTCTCGGGCTGGAACACCGCGGCGCGTTCGGCAAGTTCGAAGGTGAGCTGGGCCCAGCGCGCCTTCTCCGGCGACGATTTGTCGATCACCGCGAGAACGAAGTAGGGCGCGAGATAGTCGTCGCGATGCAGTTGCGCTGCCTCGACGAACTGCTCCCTGGCGATGTCACGCCGCCCTTGCATCCAGGCGAGGAAACCCGCGAACAGCCGGGCCTCGAAACAGGCCGGGTCGATGACGAGCGCCCTCGCGTAGGACGCCTGGGCTTCCTCGGCTCGGCCGCTGCGCTGGAAAGCCAGGCCGCGCGCCACATGAGCCTGTGCCAGATGCGGATCGAGCGCCAGCGCCCTGTCGGCGATGGCGAGGATGGACTCCGGCGTCTCGTCGCTCGCGAACCACTCCAGCAGGAAGCAGTCGCAGATCGCGATGGCGCAGTGTGCCCGAGCGAAATTGGCGTCGATCTCGACGGCCCGGGCGAACATGCGGCGGGCGAGGAGCAGGTAGGCCTTGGTCCAATGCCGGGCGAGCTGCCAGCCGTGCCGGTAGTAGGTGTAGGCCTCCATGCTGCCGGTTCGCGACATCTGGATCGCGCGCCGTTCCTCGGGCAGCAGCTCGATCTCGAGATGCTTGACGATCGCCCCGGCGACCTCTTCCTGGATGGTGAAGATGTCGCTGAGGTACCGGTCGAAGCGCTCGGCCCACAGCAGCGTGCCGGCGCGCGCGTCGAGAAGCTGGGCCGAGACGCGGACGCGATCGCCGACCAGCCGAACGGAGCCGTCCACGACGTAATGGACGCCGCCGGTTCCGGCGCTTTCGCTCGCCCATCGCGAGAAACGCGGCACGACCAGGAGTTGCCGGCTTCTGGTCAGCGCTGCGGCAATGTCCTCACCCAGCCCGTCGGCGAACCAGAGGTGCTCGCGATCCTGCGCCTGCGGCCGGAAGGAGAAGACGGCGATGGAAGGCTTGCTCGACCGCAGGGCCGGAAGCTCGCTACGGCACTGGATGTTTCCCTCGTCGACGATGTAGCCGCGACGGGGCACGGTCCGTATCAGCCCCTCGGCGTGCGCGCCGAGGGCGGAGCGCACGTCCTTCAGGCACTGGCTGAGCGAATCGTCCGAGACGATGGTGTTCGGCCAGATCGCGCCGATAAGCTCTTCCTTGTCGATGATCCTGCCCGGATTGCCGACGAGGTAGACGAGTAGCGCCAGCGATTTCGGGCGGATGGCGACATCCTGGTTGTTGTGCTGCAGCCTGCCCCGGCCGAGGTCGAGCGTATGTCCGGCGAATTCATAGATCAGATCGGGCTTCATGGGGCCACGTCAGCCGCTGACAACGATTGCCCGGTCGTGCCGGACGTCATCTCGGGTCCTGTCGCCGCCCGGCCGACTTCGATCGGCATCAGCATCTCGATGTCCCGCTGGACGTCTTCGCCGACGGTGAAGTCGATGGTGCCGACATCGACAAATCCCGAGCGCCTGTAGAAGGCGATCGCACGAGCATTCTTCTCGAAGACGGTCAGCCGCAGCCCGGCGGCGCCGCGTCGCCGGCATTCGCCGCGAAGCGCATCGAGAAGCCGTCCGGCAAGCCCGGTGCCCCTGCACCCGGCGTCGACGTAGAGGCGATTGAGCTGCGCCTCGCCAGGCACGAGCATGACGAGATGCGCATATCCCAGGATGGCGTCCTGGTCGCCGGCTCTCACGGCCAGGAGCACCACGCCGCGAGGATCGGCGATCTCGGCCCGCTGCCGCTCGCTGCGGAAATTGCCGGCGATATAGTCGGTAAGGTCGGAAGCGGCTGTATCGGCGGCGTAGGTCTCGAAGAAAAGCCGGGCGGCGAATGCAGAGAGCGCCTCCGCGTCACGCTGCATTGCGCAGCGCAAAACTATGTCCATCGTCATGCCACACCCCCGCCCGCTGGTGACAATCACGGCTTCGGCCCCCCAAAGGCTAGCATAGAGGCAAGACAATACACCTGAATGCCGTGATTTCGAAACTCGCCGGAGATGCTTTCACATGGTGCGTGAGATGTCCTGAAACGTTCGGGGAAATTTCCATGAAATCGGGTTGAGGCGCGGCTCGCGCCGGCTTTCCCACCCATCGGCCCGCCGCGCACTTTGGGGGTCAGTGTCACGGTCCGCGCACGAAAGAGGGGGCGCGGACCGTGAGGAAAAAATATCAGCCCTTGGCCGCTTCCAGCTTGTCCTGCGTCCTCGTCTCGAAGTCGCTGGCGTCGTGGCGCTCATGCAATTGGCTCGACAACTCGCCGGAGATGCGGTTGACGATGCGGCCGCGCCGCACGGCGGGACGCGCGGCGATGGCGTCGGCCCAGCGTTGCACGTTCTTGTATTCCTCGACCTGCAGGAACGCGGCGGAATCGTCATACATGCGGCCCTTGGCCAGCCCGCCATACCAGGGCCACACCGCCATGTCGGCGATGGTGTAGTCCGGACCGCCCAGATATTCGCTGATCGCCAGACGGCGGTCGAGGACGTCCATCTGGCGCTTCACCTCCATGGCGAAACGGTCGATGGCATACTCGATCTTCTGCGGCGCGTAGCTGTAGAAATGGCCGAAGCCGCCGCCGAGATAGGGCGCCGAGCCCATCTGCCAGAACAGCCAGCTGAAGGTCTCGGCGCGCGCCGCGCGCTCGTTCGGCAGGAAGGCGCCGAACTTTTCCGCCAGATAGGTCAGGATCGAACCGGATTCGAATACACGCACCGGCTTCGGTTCGCTCCGGTCTAGCAGCGCCGGGATCTTGGAGTTGGGATTGACCTCGACGAAGCCGCTGCCGAACTGATCGCCATCGCCGATGCGGATCAGCCATGCATCGTATTCCGCCCCGGAATGGCCGAGCGCCAGCAGTTCCTCGAGCATGATCGTGACTTTCTGGCCATTGGGCGTGGCCAGCGAGTAGAGTTGCAGTGGATGCTTGCCGACCGGCAATTCCTTGTCATGCGTCGGGCCGGCGATGGGGCGGTTGATGCTGGCGAAGGTGCCGCCGCTCGGCTTATTCCAGGTCCAGACTTTGGGCGGAGTGTAGTCGTTCATCTTCCAAGGTCCCATCGGTTGCTATTGAGGTTTTCCGGGATGCCGAACGTTCCCAGGGGGATGGCTCGACGCCCTAAGTAGGGAGCGGCGGCGGAAGCCGCAATCGATAAAAGTTCAACATCCGTTGAACCATTGTCAACATGGCGTGCTTTGGCTTGGACTCCGGCCTTGCCATGGCGCGGGCAATCCATACCTATAGAAGGACCCTGCCTGCCATTCTCGCGACGTCGAAGCCGGCATGATTTCGATGTCGGGCAAGTTGGTGGATGTCGAAAACGAAACGACACTGGGAACAAGGAGTTGCCTCTATCCGTTGGGTTCTGGAATTCGCGTGATGTCGCGGATGCAGGATCGGGATACCGGCTTCCAACCAAGGATGATCCGATGAGCATCGATTCCGTTATGCATTCTGTCGTGGCCGTGCGTGTCACCGTCCCGGAGGACGCCTTCACGGCGGGCGCTCTCGGCACACGCCGCGAGGGCAGCGGCGTCGTCATCCGGGAGGACGGGCTCGTGCTGACGATCGGCTATCTCATCACCGAGGCCGACGAGGTGTGGCTGACGACGCATGACGGCCGTATCGTGCCCGCCCATGCCACCGCCTACGACCAGGTGACGGGCTTCGGTCTCGTCCAGGCACTGGCGCCGCTCAACCTGCCGGCCGTGGCGCTGGGCGACGCTGCCCACGCCCGTATCGGCGATACCGTGGTGCTGGCCGACGGCATTGGCCAGAGCGTGCGGGCGGTCATCGTCGGCAAGCAGGAGTTCGCCGGCTATTGGGAATATCTGCTGGAGGAGGCGATCTTCATCGCTCCGGCGCATCCCTCCTGGGGCGGCGCGGCGCTCTTCGACGTCGACGGCAGGCTATTGGGCATCGGCTCGCTACGACTGGAGATGAGCCGCAACGGCGAGGTCTCCGACATCAACATGGTGGTGCCGATCGACCTGTTGCCGCCTATCCTCGACGATCTCCTGACACGCGGGCAGGTTGCCACGCCTCCGCGTCCCTGGCTCGGTGCCTTCTCGGCCGACAGCGACGGCAAGGTGGTGGTGATGAGCGTGGCCGAGGGCGGCCCGGCCGCCAAGGCCGGCCTGCGCCGCGGCGACGTCATCTCGGACGTGCGCGACGGCCATGTCGAGGGGCTCGCCGATTTCTATCGCAAGCTTTGGCAGGCCGGCCCCGCCGGCGCCGAAATCCCTATCCGCGTGGTGCGCGACGGTCGCGACGCGTGGCTGCGCGTGAAGTCGGCAGACCGGGGCTCGTTCCTGCGCAAGCCGAGCCTGCAGTAGGAGCCAGGCCATGCCTCCCGACCGACAACGACATTGGGTGAGGGGGGCGGCCGGCGCAGGCTTTCCGGTGGCGTTGCCCGGTAACTTTTTCTTGTCTGGTTGCAGCCTAGGGTACCCAGGGTTGCTGCGGGCGAAAACAGGCATGGCCAAGGGGAATAGCCGCAACGGGGCGTTCTGGGAACGCGCGCTTGACCGCGCGCATCTCGGCCTATGGGACTGGGACCTGCGCAGCGGCGAGTGTTTCTACTCCGCCACCTGGGCTCGCATGCTGGGCTATGGCGAAGGCGAACTCGCCGCCACCAGCGATCTTTGGCTGAAACTCACCCACCCGGAAGACCGCGAGCGGGCGCTGGCCAGCGGTGACGCCCATATTGCCGGGCTGACGGATTCCATCGAGACCGAACTGCGGCTCAGGCACAAGGACGGCCACTGGGTATGGGTGCTGGACCGTGGCGGCGTCGTCGAGCGCGACGAGGCCGGCAAGCCCATCCGGCTTATGGGCGTCCAGACCGACATCACGCGACAGAAGGCCGCCGAAGCCGCGCTCGAACAGGTCAATGTGCGTTTCCGCCTGGCGCTGGCGGCCAGCGGCACGGGCATCTGGCACCACGACGTCGCCACCGGCAAGAGCTTCTGGGACTTGCGCTCACGCGAGATCTTCGGGCTGGTCGCCGACAGTGACGAGGTGGCGCACGACCTCTGGCACAGCTTCCTGCACCCCGACGACAAAGTGGCTGCGGAAAAAGCGCATCTGGAGCCGGTCGGTACCGACAAAGTGGTTGCCGTACAGTATCGCATTATCCGCCGCGACGGCGCGGTGCGGTACGTGGAATCGCTGGTGCGTTTCGTTGCCGATCCGAAGCCCGCCGGCCAGATCCTGGGCACGGTGCGCGACGTCACCGAGGAGAAGCTGCGCGAGCGGGAACTGGCGCATGCTGCGCGCCACGATCCGCTGACCGGCCTGTGGAACCGCGCCGCCTTCGACGCGCTGTTGCGCGAGCGGATCGCTTCCGGCGTGCCGCTTGCCGTGTTCTACGTCGATCTCGACTACTTCAAGGCGCTCAACGACTTCGCCGGTCACGCCGCAGGCGACGTGGCGCTGAAGAGCGTAGCGGCCGGCATGGTCGGCTGCCTGCCGCCGGGCGCGCACGCAGCTCGGCTGGGCGGCGACGAATTCGCGCTGCTGGTGCCAGAGTGCTCCGACGTCGAGGCCGAGCGACTGGCCAACCAGGTGCTTGCCGCAGTGCGCGATGCCGACCTCGGGCCGGCAGCGTCAGGGCGAAGGCTGGCCGCCAGCGTCGGCATTGCCTTCATCGAAGACGGCGCCACCACGGTGGCCGACGCGCTGGCCTGCGCCGACGATGCCTGCTACGCGGCCAAGGCCGCCGGGCGCAACCGTTTCGCCGTCTTCTCGGCCGAGGCGGCGTCCGGCACGGGCGGGCTCAATGCGGCGCGCGTGGCGGCCAACACCGTCGATGCGATGGAGAACGGCCGGCTGGCGCTCTACGGCCAGGAAATCCATAGCCTCGGCCGCGAGCCGGTGTCTTGCCGGCGCATCGAGGTGCTGGCGCGCATGATCGGCCGCAATGGCAAGCTGGTGCCGCCAGGCGCCTTCATTCCCGCGGCTGAGCGCTTTGGCCTCGCCGCGCGGCTCGACCGCTGGATCATCCGCGCGGCGCTGTCGCGGCATGGCGCGGCGATGCGCGAAGGCGGCCTGTCGCTGGCCTTCAACCTGTCGGCGCAGACGCTGAGCGACCCGCAGCTCTGGGAGTTCGTCGACGGTGTCATCGCCGATACGGGTGCGCCGCATTCGGCGATCGGCTTCGAGATCACCGAGACGGCCGCGGTGACCAATTTCGCTGCAGCCGAGCGATTCGTGTACATGGCGCGCGAACGGCGCTGCGAGGTCAGCCTCGACGATTTCGGCGCCGGCATGAGCTCGTTCGAATATCTCCGGCGCTTCCCGGTCGACGCCATCAAGATCGACGGCTCCTTCATCCAGAACATCGCGCACAGCAGTTTCGATCGCGCCATCGTATCGGCGGTGACCGCGATCGGCAGAAGCCTCGGCTGCAATGTGGTGGCGGAGAGGATCGAGCGCCGCGAGGCGCTGGAGACGCTGCGCGGCATGGGCGTCGGCTTTGGCCAGGGCTACCTGCTGCACCGGCCGGAGCCACTCGATGCGATCATGGCGCGGGTCGACGGCGACGACAGGAACGTGCAGATCGCATAGCCCTGTTGCGAAGGGCAACGCCCTCGCGGCTGGTTTTGTCCCTTATTCGCCGGGCGTTTGCGACGGCTGCGGCCAGCGCTCCAGCGAGGCGCGGCCGGCATCGGTGAGTTCGTAGACGCCGCGCTCGAGCCGGGCAAACCAGCCATAGACATTGTGGAGCAGGATCTTCGGCGCCATCGGCGTCAGCGCAGTGAGGTCGCGCGGTCGCCTCGGCCCGTCCACCATCGCGGCGGCGCAGGAGAGCGCCGCCTGCCGGTAGGCGGTCATGATCGGATTGCGCGAGCCGCCGCCGGCGACCGGGTCGCCCCGACGGCGGCGGTGCTCTTCCACGAGGCGCGAGCGGCGGCGCGGGTTGCGGCGCGGCGGCAGCGCCGCGGGGCTGAGCAGCACCTCGACGCGGTCTGCGGCATCGACGCCGAGCAGGCCGAAGCCAAGCCGGCGACACAGGTTGCGGAAGCGCGCGTCGCCCTCGCGGCCCTTGCCTCGGGCGGAAAGCCGGGCGGCGAGCCAGACCTCGTCGCTGACGCCGGCCCGGTCGACGCCCTGCAGCACGAGTTCGAGGTTGAACTGCAGCTTCAGCTCGCAGATCACCACCACCAGTGGCTCGCCCTCGCGCAGGCCGACCACGTCGCAGCCGCCGATCTCGCCTTTGACGATGAAGTCCAGGCCTTCGAGGAAGCGCTTCACAGGAGCGTACAAAGAGGTCTCGTTCATACGCGGGAAACTAGCCGATTCTCCTCGGGAGCGGTCATGGCTTTGTCAGCAGCGTCGGCGCCGGGGCTTTGCGGGGCGTTGCAGCGAGGGTAGGGTCGGCCGTTTCGTCCCGGGAAACTCGGCATGATCGTCCAGGCCTGCATCAACGGCGGCCGACCGCGCGATTTCCATCCGCGTCTGCCGCTGACGGCCGAGGCGATGGCCGCCGACGCGGCAGCCTGCGTCGCGGCCGGGGCGGCCGAGCTGCACATCCATCCGCGCGGCGCCGACGGGCGCGAGAGCCTGGCGGCTGTCGACGAAACGGTGCTGGCGGTCCGCAAGTCGTGCCCGGGCACGTTCGTGGGTGTGTCGACCGGCGCCTGGATCGAGGATGACGAGGCGCTGACCCGCGCGGCGATCGCTGGCTGGCGCGAGCTACCGGACTATGCCTCCGTCAACCTCTCGGAGCCGGACGCGCCGGCGGTGATGGAACTGCTGCGCCAGCGCGGCGTCGGCATCGAGGCAGGGCTCGCCACCACGGCCGACGCGCACCGCTTCGTGGGGCTGGCCGGATACGAGCGGGTGCTGCGCGTCCTGATCGAGATCGACATTGCCGACCTGCCGCTGGCAATGGCGGAAGCGGACGGCATCGCCGCCGTGCTGCGGGGCGCGGGCATGCGGCGGCCGATCCTGCTGCATGGCGTCGACGCCACCGTCTGGCCGTTCGTGGAGCGGGCGCGCCGCGAGCGCTGGTCGACGCGCGTCGGGCTGGAGGACGGCAGCACGCTCGCCGACGGCTCACTCGCCACCGACAATGCGGCGATCGTGGCGGCTGCGGTGGCCGTGTTTCGGGGCTAGCGCCTCCTGAACAGATTCAATTCGGCGCCTTATCTCCTTGTGGAAGCGGCGGTTTTTGCCGGAGGCTCTCGCTAGCCCGCCTCTTCTGCCGGAGCCGAAAGCCTGACCAGCAGGGCAAGCAGCGCGATCAGCGGCGGCGCGGCGAAACACCAGACACCGAGGAAGGCATAGCCCAATGCAGCGGCCGCGCAGCCGGCGGCGAAGACGGCGACGGCCGCCGCCATGCGTCGCAGCCGCGAGACGACGCCGGCCCGTACCTCGGGCGCGGCGCCGCCGAGCAGGTCGCCGATGTCGAGCATGATCTGCGTGGTGGTGCCGGTCATCAGCGTCGAGGGTGGGGCGGCGGAGAGATGGACCCGATGCACGGCGTTCTGGATCGCCATGGCGGCGACCAGCACCATGCCGATGACAATCGCCGGGAGGCTGTCGCCATTGGCGAAGGGACCAAAGCGGATCGCCAGCACGGCGCCCGCCACCAGTAGCGCCAGCTTGGCGCCGAGCAGCACCGGCAGCGCCGGCGTCTTGCGCCGGCGCAGGGCTTCGCCGGCGAGCCGCGTTGCGATGACGACGACGCAGAACACCGGCAGCGCCAGCAGCTTGGCCGCAATGCCTGAGATGCCGAGAACCAGCGAGGCGCCGAGGGTGACGAAGTTGCCCGTCACATGGGCCGTGAACAGGCCCTGCAGCGCCAGGAAGCCGGCGGTGTCGACATAGCCGCCATTGAGGCTGAGCAGCAGCGGCAGCGTCGGTTTCATCGCGGCGTCTCGTCTCCTGTGATGACGCAACGTCTCATATCACGGCACGGCGTTCCACTTCCGTTTGATCCCCTGTGTCGGAGATCATGGTTGGACGAAGGTGGCAGGCCGAGCCACTTGAGGAACCGTTGAAATAGGGGCACGCTCGGCGGGCGTGGGGACATGTCCAACTGTTCGGAGCCCTTGCATGCCGCTGTCAGGTACGACGACCCGCTACGGAAACCTCGCCCAGGCATTCCACTGGCTGACGGCCCTGTTGGTGCTGGCTGCCTTTCTGGTCTCGGAAGGCGGGCCTCCCGCGCGCGTCTACGCAGCGGAGCGCGCCTCGACGCTGCTGCTTCACGAGTCACTCGGTTTTGCCGTCCTCTGCCTGCTGGTCATCCGCCTGATCTGGCGCCTGTTCGACCGGATTCCCGATCCTCCGGCCATGCCGGGCTGGATGGAACTTGCCTCCAGGGCGACGCATTGGGCGCTCTACGCCCTCCTGCTGGCGGTGCCGCTGAGCGCGATCCTGGGCGCATGGTTCGGCGGCCATCCGCTGACGGTCTATGGCTTTGGCGCCATCGGCCCCTTCTTCGCTTCCTGGAGCGCCGGAGCCGCGCTGGCGGACATCCATGGCACGCTGGGCGACATCATCATGTGGCTCGCCGGCCTGCATGCCGCCGCGGCCATCTTCCACCATGTCTTCCTGCGTGACCGCGTGCTCAGCCAGATGCTGCCCGGCCTGTCCGACCCGTCGTCCGGCGTCGGAGGCTGAGGCGCTTCACGGTCCGCGGCATAGGCCCTTGCGCCCAGGCTTTTGTTTTCAAACTGTTCCCCCCGGAGAGCGTCCGGGGAAAAAGTCTCGGTCGGGCCTAGTCCAATATCGCCACGATCGCCTTGTCGACCACGTCGTGCAGGCCGCTGGCCTGGAAGGACAGCCGGTTGCCGGAGCCGACATTGCTGGTCATGGCAACGCCGAGGCCGGAGGCCGGGTCGTACTGCATGACGGTCACATAGCCTGGAATGCTGCCCTGGTGGCCGTAGAAGGCGCGACCGCCATAGCTGCTCTGGAACATGCCGGCGCCCGTCTCGCGCATACGCGTGCCGGGGAAGGAGACGGTGGCGCGCTTGTCGAACATCTCGGCGAAGAAGGGCGCCGAAAGCACCTTTCCGGAGAACAGGCCACGCATGAAACGCACCATGTCGGACGGCGTCGACACCATGTCGCCGCAGCCATAGGCGCCGCTGTAGGGGAAGCAGTTGGAGGAATCCTGCAATTCGTCGGAGTAGGGCAGCACGCCGTCCATCCGCCACATCTCGCCGCCCGAGGCGAGATCGGTCGAGGCGCCGGCCGCAGGCGGCGGACGGTGATAATAGCCGTGCACCATGCGTTCGGCCGGGAAGGGCTCGGTGGCCGGCGACCAGGTGTCCTTGAGGCCGAGCGGCTCCAGCACCGCGCTCCTGACGTAGGCGCCGAGCGGCGCACCGGTCACGGCCTCGATCAGCATGCCGGCCAGCACATAGCCGGTGTTGTTGTAGACGGCCGGGCCGTTCGGCGCCTTCGGCTTCTCGTTGTTGAAGGCGATGTCGACCAGCTCGGACGGCTTCCAGACCCGGCTCGGATCCATGGGGATGTAGTATTCGAACTCCGGCAGGCCGTTGCGGTGGTTGATGAGCTGGCGCACCGAGATGGCTTCGGCGCCGGGCAGATCCGGAAACCAGCGCGACACGGGTTCGCCGAGGTCGATGTGGCCGAGCTCGCCGAGCTTGACCAGGGCGGCGGCGACGAAGGTCTTGGTGCAACTGCCGATCTTGAACAGCTGGCTGGTCGAGACCGGTGCTCCCGTGGCGCGGTCCGAGAGACCGGCGGCAAGCGCCACCGGCTCGGCGTCACCCCTGACATAGGCCAGCGAGGCGCCGACCGCGCCATCGGCCAGATAGGTGTCGAGGATCGATTTCAGGGTGTTCATCGTGGCGGTTCCGCGTGTTGTGTCGATCTTGGGTCGACGGCGCGACGCTGTTCGACCGGAGGGTTCCCCAATCCGGCCCTTCTCCGCTTGGGGAAGGGCCGGATGAGTGGAGTGCGATGCGGCGGGGCTTACTCCGCCATGTCGACGGCGGCGAAGTTCTGCCGGCCGAACGGGTCGAGCACGTAGTTGAGCACGCTCTTGCGCACGGGAATCGCCACCACCGAATGGGCGATCGGCGCCACCGGCACCTCGTGCTTGAGGATTTCCTGCGCCTTGCCGTAGATCTCGGCGCGCTGCTTGGGATCGGCGGCGACGCGGCCGTCGTCCAGCAGCTTCTCGAAATCCTTGTCGCACCAGCGCGAGCGGTTGGAGCCGCCCTTCACGCCGTCGCAGGACAAGAGGTAGCTCAGCATGTTGTCGGGATCGCCATTGTCGCTGGAACCGCCCAGCAGGAAGGCGTCATGCTCGCCGGCGGCGGTGCGCTTCAGGTACTCGCCCCACTCGAAGCTGACGATCTCGGACTTGACGCCAACGGCGGCCCAGTCGGCTTGGATCATCTCGGCCATGCGCTTGGCATTGGGGTTGTAAGGGCGCGACACCGGCATCGCCCACAGGCTGATCTTGATGTCGCTTTCGTGGCCGGCTTCCTTGAGAAGTTTCCTGGCGCCGTCCGGATCGTAGTCTATGCCGGCATCGGTGACCGCGCCGATCTGCGCCGGCGGCACCACGCTGCCGGCTACGCTGCCGGCGCCGCTGTAGACCGCCTCGACGATTGCCTTGCGGTCGAGCGCCTTGGCCAGCGCCATGCGCACGCGCACGTCGTCGAGCGGCTTGTGTTCGACGTTGAAGCCGAGCACGCCGATGTTCTGGCCCTTGAGGTCGAGGACGTTGATGTCGGGATCGGCCTTCAGCTCGGCCACGGCGCTCGGCGGGGGCGGCGCCGCCACCTGGCATTCGTTGGCCTTGATGCGCTCGACGCGTGTCGTCGGCTCGGGCGTGATGGCGAAGACCAGCGTGTCGATTTTCGGCGCGCCGCGCCAGTAGTCCTTGTTGGCGGCATAGCGGATCTGGCTGTCGGGCACATAGGCCTCGAGCGCGAACGGGCCGGTGCCGACCGGCGCGCTGTCGATCAGCTCGGGCGTGCCGGCGGCCACCATCTTCTCTGTCTGCTCCAGCGACAGGATGGAGAGGTAGTCGAGCGCGATGCCGGCGAGGAAGGTGACATTCGGCGCGGTCAGCGTGAAGCGCACCGTGTTGTCGTCGACCTTCTCGATCTTGTCGATGAGCGAACCCATGCCGAGCGCGTTGAAGTACTCATACGCGCCGCCGCCGAGCTTGTGATACGGGCTGTTGGCGTCGCGCTGGCGGTTGAAGGTGTAGAGGACGTCGTCGGCGTTGAAGTCGCGCGTCGGCGTGAAATGCTCGTTCGACTGGAACTTGACGCCCTTGCGCAGATGGAAGGTGTAGGTCTTGCCATCAGGCGAGACGTCCCAACTCTCGGCCAGCGCAGGGCCGACTTCGGTGGTGCCCGGCTTGAACTCGACCAGCCGGTTGAAGATGGTCTTGGCGGCCGCGTCCATGGTGGAGTCGGCGGTGCCGATCGCCGGATTGAAGGTCTCGGGGTTGGCCTCCGAGCAATAGACCAGGGTCTTGGCCAATGCCTGGCCGCCGAAAAGGGCGGAGGCGGCCAGCAGGGACGAGGAAAGAAGGACTGCGCGCAGGACGGTGTTTTTCATTGCAAACGCTCCTGATGACACTCTTTGCGGGTTGGACGGGACAGGCGGGCAGGGCTCATGACGCGGCCTTGCCGAGGAAACGGCCGGGGGCGAGGTCGGCGGTCTTGATGCCGAGGGCTGCGAGATCTTCCGGCAGGCAATCGCCGCGCATCAGCGCCGCGCTCAGCCGGGCCAGGGTCAGCGAGACCTGGAAGCCATAGCCGCCCTGGCCGCCGAGCCAGAAGAAGCCGGGAAGGCGCGGATCGAAGCCGGCGACCGGGCTGCGGTCGGGCGAGAAGGTGCGCAGTCCCGCCCAGGGCGTCGACGGCCGGCCGACGCGCAGCGTCGTGGCCTGTTCGATGCGGTCGACGGCGATGGCGACGTCGAGATCCTCGGGCCACGCGTCGCAAGGCTCGGAGTCCGTCTCGTCGGCGAGCGAGCCGATCAGCCTGCCAGCGTCGGGCTTGAAGTAGAACTGCTCGTGCAGGTCGACGACCAGCGGCCAGGCGGAAATGTCGACGCCAGCCGGCGGGTCGAACAGGAAGGCGGTGCGGCGCTTCGGCCGGAAGCCGAGGCCTGGCAGGCCGGCGAGCCCTGCGACGACGTCGACCCAGGCGCCGGCGGCGTTGACGACGATGTCGGCCTCATGCGCGCCCGTGCTCGTCACCACGCGAAAACCATTGCCGTCGCGGGCGATCTCGCGCACTTCCGTGCCGGTGTGCACGGTGCCGCCGGCCGTCTTGAGCACGGCGGCGCTGGCGGCCACCATCTTGCCGGTGTCGACGTCGAGCGCGCCGGGTTCGTGCACGCCGCCGCAGGTGCGGTCGGCCTCGATGACCGGCACCAGCGCGTTGACTTCGCGCGCCGACAGACGCCGCACGCTGGGCACCAGCGCCTGCATGTCGGCGGCCATGCGGTCGACCGCTTCGCCGTCGTCGACGCCGCCGACATGCAGCGCGCCACGCTTGTGCGAAGCAAAGCCGCCGTCGACGATCGCCGGGCGGCTGGCCAGCGACAGAGCGCGCACCAAAGCGTTGCCATAGGTTTCGGAAAACAGCGCCGCCGAGCGGCCGCTGGCGTGGTAGCCGAGATGCGGCTCGCGCTCGAGTACGGTGACGCCGGCCCATTTCGCGGCGGCCGCGGCCACAGACAGGCCGGCTATGCCGCCGCCGATGACGACGATGCGGGTGGGGGATTTCGATTGCATCGCGAAGTCGTAAAAATAATTTCGTATCCAGTCAATATTTAGCGTATAAGAAAAATGTTGCTGTGTTGATTGCTGCCCGGGGCTGGACTAACTACTGGCTGACGCGCCGCTTCCGCGACATCGACGTGCCTCTGGCGATGGCGCGCGGAGCGGGTGGGATTTCGATTCAAGGCCGCGCCGCAAGGTGTTGAATTTCCTTGCGAGCTGGTCGGGGAGCTGAAGATGTCGGACCAACCGAACCTTGGCGACTGCCTGCGCGGGCTGCGCAAGACGCATGGCTGGACCTTGCAGGAGGTCAGCGCGCTGACCGGCGTGGCGGTCTCGACCCTGTCCAAGGTCGAGAACGACCAGATGTCGCTGAGCTACGACAAGCTTCTGCAGATATGCGAGGGGCTGGGCATCCATGTGACGGAGTTGCTGAGCGGCGACCGCAAGCAGCCAACGGCGCGCACCCGACGCTCGGTGACTTCGCCGGCCAACACGTTGCGTCAGCTCACCCGCAACTACGACTATCACTATCTGGCGACCGATCTCGTGCGAAAGCGCATGGTGCCGATCCGCGCTTTCGCGCGGGCCCGCACGCCTGAGGAGTTCGGGCCGCTGACCAGGCATGCCGGCGAGGAATTCCTGATCGTGCTGAAGGGCGAGATCGAGCTGCACACGGACCAGTACGCGCCGGTGCGGCTGAGGGAAGGCGAGAGCGTCTACATCGATTCCACCATGGGCCATGCCTACCTCTCGGTGGGCGAGGGCGACGCCGAGATGCTCTGCGTCTGCTCGGGCGACGAGCCCGACATGGAAGGCACGCTGCTCAGCGTGCTGGAGACAGTGGAGTCTTAGTTCCCATCCTGTCCTTTTTCGCCGGGGTGGCGCTTAGCCTAGGCCTCGCGGCGCCGGCCTTCGCGATCGCCATTATGGCCCTCCCGGCAGTTGCTGTCGACGACGCCGCAGCAGCGGCTGTTGTAGGGCCGGTTGGCGATCGTGCGGTCGCAATCGTTGACGGGCGCGCTCAGGCAGCCGGCCAATGCCGACAGAGAGAGTGCAGTCATGGCGAGCGCAAGCTTGATGCGGGACCGGGACATGCTGGTATCCTTCCGCGTGGTTGTTGCCGCGAGGAATTCTTAGCGCCGCCACCGGCAATGCATCATCTGCCGCGCGGGGGACGATGCCGGCAAAGAAAAAGGCCGCCCGGGTGGACGGCCCTTTCAGGAGAGAGCGTCGCGATCAGACCTTCTTGGGGGCCTGCTTGACGTGCTTGCGGTGATGCTTGTGGTGGTGCTTGTGGTGCATGACCGGCTTGTGGTGCTTGCCAGCGTGCCGGTGATGCTTCGGATGATGATGATGCCTGCGGTGATGCTTGGCGGGCTTGCGGTGATGCTTGCGGACCACGGGCTTGGCCGGCTGGGCTGCCGGAGCGGTCGTGGCTGCCGGAGCCGTGGTGGTGGCCGGCGCGGTCGTCGCGGGCTGCGTTGTGGTGGTCTGGGCGAATGCCGGCGCCGAGAAGGCGACCGCAATGGCCAGGCCGATAGCGGAGAGGAGGGTCTTTCTCATAAGAAGCTTCCTTTTGCTGGGGGTGGGGTGGTCGAGATGTCCGGTCATTGGTCGTAGTCCACGGGCGTCACGCCGAGCAGCTTCAGCGCGTTGGCGAGTGTCCGGATGCCCTGCGCCTGCTTGCGCTCGGCGCAGAACCGGTTTGCCTGCTTCGGAAGTGCCGTCGCCTGCACGGCCTGGG